>Ga0209609_10000883_pt1 | contig 17650 bp, 16 predicted proteins | sample LakKivw325mmetaG_FD_184136 | JGI IMG/M metagenome (GOLD analysis project Ga0209609, IMG submission 184136) | Anoxic lake water microbial communities from Lake Kivu, Rwanda to study Microbial Dark Matter (Phase II) - Lake Kivu water 325m metaG... | ecosystem: Environmental > Aquatic > Freshwater... | reverse complement strand
GAAATATCAATGGTATTGAATCCTGCGGTGCGGGTGGTTACGCTCTGGAACCATGAACCTAAAAGACGCCGGTGAATGCTGAATCCAGCCATGGTACCCCTGTATTCAGCAATATAGAAAGCCGCAAAACCGATCAGCAGCAGTACAGCACTGGTCACCAGCACCAATTTGGTATGCAGGCTGAGTTTCTTGACTTTTTCCTTGAAAAACAAATAGCGGTTCAGATCGATCAACACCGTGAATCCGATCCCGCCCAGCAGGATCAGCAGAGTGATGGTGAAATTGATCAGCACGCTATCTGCATAGTTGACCATGCTATTGGAATAGAGCGAAAAGCCGGCGTTACAAAAAGCCGAGACCGAATGGAAAACAGAGGTATAGAACGCTTGAATCGGTGTGTAGAGCTGGGAGAATTTGATGTAGAGCAGTAGTGCTCCCATGCTTTCGATGATGGCGGTAACGATCACGATGTTCTTCAGCAGGCGGAAGATATCGATCGTCTGGGTTCCCCCCACCATCTGGTGCATCACATTCTCCAGCTTGAGATTCAGCCTCTGCCCCAAGATCAGGGCAAAAGCCGTGGACACGGTCATGATCCCCAATCCCCCGATCTGGATCAGCATCAGGATAATCAACTGCCCCAAAAAGGAATAGTAGCTGCCCGTGTCCAGCACCACCAATCCGGTTACGCAGGTGGCGGACGTGGAGGTAAACAACGCATCCACGAAAGGCGTAACCTGATTCTGCACCGAAGAAGCAGGCAGCATCAGCAGCACAGTGCCGATCGAGATCACCAGAGCGAAACTGAGCATCAGGGTAACCGGAGGATTGCTGGTCAAAAGCTTATACAGCTTGCCCTCAAAGGCCCTGAAGATAATGAATTGCAGGATAAAATAGGTCTGCCGGATCAGCAGGAAGAAGATCACGAACTTCGCCTGATAGATCATCAGGACAGAGCCCAAGATCAGCATCGCCACATCAACGATGATGATGGTGCGATTGCCCTTTTCCTCGCTGATGAATGCCCGGTTCAGTATTGTAAGCAGCAGTAAAAGTATATTCGCCAAAGCTGTGAACTTCTCCACAGCACCATAGTTCAGAAAGTAGTCGATGATGGGTTCCAGGAACAATACCAGGAAGCTCCACAAGGCAAGCAGGTATGCCACTATTTCGATATGTTTCAGAGCTTTGCGATAGAGTTGGGGCATGAGGGTTCTCAGAACAGCCCGGTCACCTTGTTCCTGATCCGGGTGGCAACTGCTTCGATCGAGCCTCCGCCATCGATCAGGCAAAGCAGGTTGTGGGCGGCAAAGAAATCTTTCAGAGCCAGCGTTTTGGCATAGAATTCCTTCACCCGTTTGGCTATAGCTTCCGGGCGGTCATCGTCCCGGATCTTGAGTTCGGCACCGCAATCGTCACACACATTGTCCCTAAGCGGTTTGCTGCTGTTCAGGTTATAGTTCGCCCCGCAACCGGAGCATACCCGCCGGGCGGAAATCCTTGCGATGGCCTCCTCTTCACTGAGCTCCAGGAAGAAGACCTGCACCACCTTGTAGTTCTGCATCAGATGCTCCGCCTGCTTCAGGGTGCGGGGAAAGCCGTCAAATACGATTCCCTTCAGATCCTGGCGCAGGGAGCTGTAGATGATCTCAAACACCAGTTCATCCGGAACCAGTTCTCCCCGGCACATGATCTCATGCACCTGTTTGCCCAGATCAGTTTCCCGGGCAACCTGATCCCGGAACAGGTCTCCGATATTGATATGCTGAAAGTCCAGGAATTCGCTGAGAAGCTCCGCCTGGGTACCTTTTCCGCTTCCCTGGATTCCGAAAAACACAATGCAATGCATACTATCTACCTCAGTTTATCCCTTAAAATGGATATCCTGAATACTGTCAAGCATCTAATTTGCCTCCAGCACCACCATGGCCAGTGCATGATCCTTCTCATGAGCCAGGGAAAGGTGGATCCGATCGCAGCCCAGCGCCTCCAGCCGGGTCTTGGTGGCACCATGGATTTGCAGCAGCGGCTTGCCCAATTGGTCCATCCGAACTTCGATGTCCAGCCAGTTGATCACCCCATCCCAACCGGTTCCCAGAGCCTTCATCAATGCTTCCTTGGCGGCAAAACGGGCGGCATAGGACTGGGCTGGATTGGCCCGGGTGTTGCAATACCCGATCTCGGCTGCGGTAAAGACCCTCTCGATGAAGCGGGAATTACCATCCAGCAGTCTCTGGATGCGGTGCACATCCACAATGTCGGTTCCGATACCGATGATCATCAAAAATCCCTTATGCCTTCCAGTTCCAGCAGATACTCCTTCACACCAAGCCCGCCACCGAATCCGGTCAGTTCACCCCTGGCTCCCACAACCCGGTGGCAGGGGATCACGATCGGCAGTTTGTTGCGTCCGGTGGCAGCTCCCACTGCCCGGCAGGCTTTGGGATTGCCGATCCGCTCAGCGATCTGTTGATAGGAGACTGTTTTGCCATAGGGGATCGCTGCGATCTGCCGCCAAACCGCTTGCTGGAATGCCGTCCCTGAAAGTTTGTAAGACAGATCGAACTTCTTTCTTCTCCCTTCAAAGTACTCATCCAGTTGATTTATAACCAATTGGACACTCGAAGAACAAGTCTGGCCAAGGGGAATCTGCTCCACAAAACTGATCTGTTCCAACCTGCCATCCACGACGATGATCTGCAACCTGATCAAACCGTGTTCATAATAACCGGTCTCGATCTCCTTCTGGGTTATAGTCTTACCTTTCATAGTGTTTTCTCAAATGGCAGAGCCCCTTCCCAGGCATCCGGGAAAGGGGCTCATTTTAGTGTTGATGCAACTATGCAGTGAATCTTCTGCGTTCCTTGATCCTGCCCGCCTTTCCTTTGGCGCTGCGCAGATAGAACAGCTTCGCTCTGCGCACCTGCCCATAGCGGACGATCTCCAGCTTATCGATATTCGGGGAATGGTGTGGGAATATCCTTTCCACTCCCACTCCGTTTGATATCTTACGCACTGTGAAGGATTTGGAAACACCCGAGCCTCTTTTCTGGATCACGATCCCTTGAAACACCTGGATGCGTTCTTTGTTTCCTTCTTTTATTTTATAATGGACCTTCACCGTATCGCCCACGCGAAATTCGGGAAAGTCGGTTCTGATTTGGTCTCTGCCAACTGTGTGCAGAATATCCATGGTTCCTCCCATATATAGTCTCGGAAGAAATGCGGTCCAGGACGATGGCTGCGGCGCTGCGGACGGATAAATGGTTGTAATCCCCTCCCCCGGATATGGGCTCGAGGATATGGTCCGCCAGATTGTGAACTTCATTACTTAATCCGTACCCGGTTCCGAACAGGATCAGAACCGGTTGCGGAGTTTGAGTCAGAGTCCGTAAATACCGGTGGGATATTTGTTTGGGTATGAAACGCGCAGTTGTCGTAATAATGATCGGACGCATTTTTTCCTGCGTTGTAATCTCTTCTATCAGGTCTGCGATCGTATCGCTTTGTCTCACAATACTCAGTGCCTGGCTGCGATGAGGGTTGTAGGCGATGAACTTGCTGTGCTGCCAAAAACTGATAATTCTATCCAGCAGTTGCTTCTGACCCGGTTCCGGATGCACGATATAATAGGCCTCGACGCCATAGCTGCAGGCTGCCCGAGCGATATCGTGGATGTCCGGATTGCTGATCGAGGTCAGGATCTGGGCTCCCTTTTTGTTCAGCACTGGATAATGGACCAGCCCCAAGTAGATTTTACTCATCTTTCACCAAATCCGGACGCCGCGTGCGGGTGAGGCTGGCTGCCTGGGTTTCTGCCCACTGCCTGATCTTGCCATGGTTGCCCTGTTTCAGCACTGGCGGGACTTCCTGTTCCATCCAGATTTCTGGACGGGTGTAACAGGGAAAACCCAGGCCGGAATTCGCTCCGCTGAAGGAATCAGCTTCTGCTGAAGCTATGTCCGTCAGCACGCCTGGCAGGAGCCGCGCAATGCCATCCACAAAAGCCATGGCAGCGATCTCACCACCGGAAAGCACAAAGTCTCCCAGTGAAATCTCATCGCAAACCGCCAGATCCCTCAAGCGCTGGTCCAGTTCCTTGTAGTGGCCGCAGAGCAGGATCACGCGGGGCAGGCTGGCATAGTATTCCAAAATGGGCTGTTCCAGTTTCCGCCCCTGGGGGGTGAAATACACCACCGGAGCGTAACCTGTTTCCAGCAGATGCGTTATCGCATCATAGACCGGCTGCGGCTGGAGCACCATTCCGGCGAAACCGCCATAGGCATAATCATCCACCTGGTGATGTTTGCTGTGGCTGAAGCTGCGGAAATCGGTAAAGCTAACCCGGAGAGCTTGTTGGGCGATGGCGCGGGCCACTATGCTGGTCTGCAGCCAGCCGTCGAAGCAGCCCGGAAACAGGGTCAAAATGTCCACCTGCAACCTAGCTTTCTTCATCGTTGTCTGTCTCCCATTCCAACAGGCTGTCGGCATTGGACAGGATCACCACACCCGGATCGGGGATGATCTCCGCCACGAAATAGTCCACCCAGGGGATCATAATCTCCCTGCCGGCAGCATCTTGCACCACAAGCACATACTGGGCGTTGTTGTGGAAAAAATCCACTATCCTGCCGATCTCGCGCTCCCGGTAGATCACCTGGTAATCCAGAAGGCGGTCGGGACCGTCTTCCTCAGCCGGTTCGGCTGGGATCGCCACAATCACTTCCCGGTGCAATTTGCGTTCTTCGGCGATGCCATCCTCGGCAAAGCAAAGGCTTAGCTTGCGATCGCATATGTCTCTATCACTGATAGTTACAAAAAACACTCTATCGCTGTTAAAGATCAAATATAACTCATCGGTCTCCAGCAGCAAGCTGCGGTAACGTGGCTTCACCATCACCTGGAAGAAGCCGCGGTCGTCGCATCCGCCCAGTCTGCCGATCCCGATCAGATCGGTTGGTTCCATTTACTCGATGATCTCGAGTTCGGCTCGCTTCCCCTGTTTCGTGCTTACAGCGTTGATGATTGTGCGAATGGCACTTGCAGTGCGTCCGCGTTTACCGATCACTTTGCCGATGTCGCTTTTGGCAACACGCAGCTCATACAAGGTCACCTTGTCACCGGTGATCTCGGTCAGGTTCACTTCACTGGGGTCGTCCACCAAAGCCTTTACCATAAATTCAATCAGCTCTTTCATCGCTCACCTCTTCTTGGATAGATTCTGCTTCCGCTGGTTTTTCTATCTTCCGTTCATGCCAGATCTGCAGGACGCCAGCTTTGCGCAGCAGCGACCGGACGGTGTCGCTGGGTTGGGCTCCCACACCCAGCCAGTAGATGGCGCGTTCGGTTTCCACATTCAATTTGAACGGATGGGGTTTGGGGTCATACCAACCGATACATTCAATATATTTTCCATCGCGTTTGACGCGGGAATCAACTGCCACTATACGGTAAAAGGGTTGGTCGTTCGCTCCCATTCTTTTCAGTCTCAGCTTGACCATTGATTCTCCTTGCTGTTTCCATTGGGTTTTTCTTTAATGAATCACTATTTTTACAGCTGTGAATTCCGTCAAGGTATTTTTCTATCCTTATGTTACTTGTTGGTTTAACCATAGCTCTGCCCCACTCCGCCCTCATAGCCCAAAGCTGTGTAAAACCCCAACAAACCGGGAACAACAGCCTAAAACGGCTGATGACCCCGACCAGACCCGCACAAGTCCTGCCGATGGCATCCAGGGCGATGGCGGTCCGATGTTTCAGGGATCAGTTCAGCAGATAGTCGCTGAGGCTGACCGGTATTGACCCTTTATAGGAATAGGGTTTGGTGATCTTCAAGCCATATCCCTCGATAACCACATTCCCCTTCACCTCATAGCTGATCTCACCTTTGACGGCACCCTTGACCGCATTGACAATCGATTTCCAGTTGCTGACCTTGAACACCATGGAACCCTCGCGGGAATAGACCTTTTCGTCGAAACTGAGCGGTTCCAGCAGCTCTCCCTTGCCGGAATCCTTGTTATTGATATAGATTGAAGCGGGAAAGCCGCTTAGCTTGAACATCAGCCCATAGGGATTCATCAGCACAAAATCCATCCTGACCTGAGTTTCGGTGATCCCCAGCTTCTCCACATAGCTGCGTTTGAGCTTGAAGACATCCATGCCGTCGGCACTGAACCGCGGGATCAGGGATTTCAGCTGCTCCTTCAGGTCCAGCTCACGGGCTTCCTCGAACTCGAACTTTTTTCCGATGCCCCAAACCGAGCCGTTCCCCTTGCCCGAAACATAGAAATAGACCTTCTGGTCGGAATGGTTGATCATTTTCACAGTGGGACGCGTATCCAGCGACACCCTGAAATTCAGGGCATTTGATTTCTTTTTGGGGATCTCCACCGGGGCGGCCAGTTTGGCTTTGCCCACCATTTCCCGGTTCCGGTTCAGAAATTCCACATCCATCGTGTTCAGCTTCAGGGTGTAGGAATTGGGATTGGATATCGTGATGGCGACCTCCAGCTCGGTCTTGTCCGGATTCATGGTGATGAGCTTGAAATCGTGGACTTTTTCAACCGCTGGTTTCTTGAACAGGCATTTGCAGGAAGCAAGCGCCAAAACGCTGATCAGCAACAGCGACCAGGATAGTAATCTATTCATTTTAGACCTCTTTTGTAGGATTGGCGTCCACCATCCGGCGCAGCCACACTTCCAGTGCCAGGATGTTATACAGCATCTCCGCCTGGGAGTTGTCCCCCCGTAAATATCTGCGCCAGTGGGTATTGATGAGTGGCAGATTCCAGATGCCCCGCCGACGGAAAACCGCTGAGGCAAATATGGATTCCACCCAGTTCCGCAGTTCCCTCCGCAACCACACCTGGGTCAAGGGGGAACCAAAGATTGCCTTGTCCTTTCGTTCATAAATAGCCTTGGGAACAATGGGTTGCATCGCCTGGCGGTGGATCATTTTGCCCTGGGGTGGTTTGACTTTATAGCTGGAAGGAAGTGAAAAAGCCAGCTCCACCAGTTCATGATCGAGGAAGGGCACCCGGCTTTCGATGCCCGCCGCCATGGACATCCGGTCCTCATAATGCAGAAGTGTCTGCAATGAAGTGGTATAGATCATGTTATACAAGAAGGAAGACAGCCTGCCCGGGCGAAGATCAGCGATCTTGGAGAGAATTGCTCCCCTGCCTTCGGATCGGGCTTCGTGGATGAAATCAGTATTGAAGGGTTCGAAGCGTAACCGCAAGAATTCCAATTGGTAAAGTCTGGCTTCCGGTAGCAGGGCGGAAAGCAGGCTTTTCAGCAGAGCCGGGGCAGCTTCGGCTGGTTTCATGGATTTCAGGTAGGCGGGAAAGTCCTTTAAAAGATTGACCAGCTTCCCTTTACGGATCAGATCGGCCAAATAGCGGTATTGGGCATGTCTGTAACCGGCGGTGAGTTCATCGCTGCCCTGTCCATCCAGCAAAACCTTGATCCCCTTTCCCTGGGCCTGCCTCATCACTGCATATTGCGCTGCAAAACCAGAACCCACCGGTAGATCGTTGTAATGGGTGGCATCACTGAACCAGGATAATGCCTCCTCCGCAGAGGGGGAGCAGAGGTGTGAGATGGAATTGCTGGATTTTGCCACTTCGCCAATCCAGTGCCGTTCATCGAGAGCCGGAACCTCCGGAAACCAGGAAGAGAAGGTCTGCAGGGGCTTCTCTGCCAGATTGGCGGCTGCACACACGATCGCGGAGGAATCCAACCCACCGCTGAGGCAGGCTCCCACCTCGACATCGGAACGCATCTGCCAGTCAACCGCTCGTAAAAAGTGTTCCCGGTAGGTCTGGGCTGCGGTTTTAAAACTGCGCCGGCTGGTTTCGAAGGCAGCCGGATCCAGTTCATAGTAACATTCGATGCTGATGTTTCCTTTCGCTGCCAACAGGTTCGATCCCGCCGGCAGGGCTTTGATCTGCTGCCAGAAAGTTTCCCCATCATACACCAGCATGGCGTTGATCTTCATACTGCGCCAGATCATGGTGTGGTTCAGCTCTTTACCAATTGGTGTGAGAAGCAACTGCTTGAGCTCCGACCCGAAGTATAAAAAACCATCCTTGAGGGCATAGTAAAAGGGTTTCACGCCAAAGCGGTCCCGGGAGCAGAACAGCTTTCCCCGTTTCTCGTCCCAGAGCGCGAAGGCCCAGATGCCGTTGAAGCGCTCCAGGCAGGCTTCGCCCCAATGGTGATAGGATTTGAGGATGACCTCGGTATCGGAACTGCTGTGAAAGCTGTATCCCGCCTGCCTCAATTCGTTGCGCAGTTCGATGTGGTTGTAGATCTCGCCATTGAATACTATATGCAGCCCCAATTCGAAGTCGCTCATCGGCTGGTGTCCGCTTTCGCCCAAATCCAGTATCGCCAGACGCCGGAAACCAAAACCCAGAAAGGCTTCCACGCTATGATCGAGAGGCACATAGCGCTGCCGGATGCTGGGCGTGGAATCGTGCTCGGAATAGGAATAGACCGCTCCCCTGGCTGCACACAGATAACCGGCATCGTCTGGACCGCGGTGCCTGACCACCTCGGTCATCTCTTGCAGCAGTTGGATGTCGATCTTCCTGTCCCGCTCCAGCGAGAAAATTCCTGCGATTCCACACATAACAGGAATTCAGGAATTTGAAGCGGAGTAAACGGTCAAGGAATTTATCGCATGCAGGGCTGACCAGGGCCAAACTTGACCGGAAACAGGGCAGGCAAGCTTCCCCTTGACGATAATCCCCTCTATGGCAAAATGCCCCCAGAATAAAGGAACTCACACATGCGCACAGGAAAGATCATCGCTATCGAATGCCGTTGCGGCAACTTGCTCTTTCGTTACTTCAAAGCGGGCAAGGGCAGGTTGATCAAATGCCTGATCAGCAGGCTGACCGAGGACCATGTGGGTCTCAGCGGTGCCGCCACCTTTTCCCGTCCCCTCTGCCCCAAGTGCGGCCGGGAACTGGGCATCATCATGATGATCCATGGCGAGCCGGCGCTAAAACTGAATCAGGGGGCCATCCGGAGCATCCGGATCTGAGCCTGCCTGATATCACTGAATCACCTTTTCCACAAAGCGGGAATACATCAGTTTTGCCACAGCCAGGTATTTCAGCTTGAAGCGCAGCATATCGCCGGTCTTGTAATGATGAGGATTATCCCCCAGATCGTAAACTGTGAGATCGGAACTATTGCCGAAGAAAACCACATTTTCATCCTCCGGTAACAGATAGTCCGCATCCACATCCAGAATTCCGAAATCCACCACCGCTTTGAAACTGCTGGAGCGTTCTTCAGTTTGTTCTTCAAATTCCGGTGTGTGGCCTACCGCTCCTTCAGACCTGATCCCATCCGGTTGGCTGTCCTTGCGGTACAATTCCAGAATATTGGCATCAAAAGTGAAGGCATTCGTATTCAAGTCCAAAACCGGCTGATTGTTCAGCGGTGAAGTTCCCAGAAATGCCGCCTCACCGATGCGGAAGTGGTTGACCCCGATCGGGATCTTGCCTTTTTCCAGTAGAGGCAGGGTGATGGAACTGGCTCCGGAGACCAATTCCAGATTCTGCTTGAATTTGGCCTCAATAAGCTGTTCATAGAGAACCAGTTGGATCAGCTTGTCATAGGTGGGTTTGATGCCATACATACAACCCAGATTGGTGCCGATACCAATCACTTTCACGTTGGGAAACTTGAAAATCCTTTTGTAGAAGGGGATCAGCCCCTCACGTTTGATTCCTTCACGTAATTCACCCATTTCGATCATCACGATCACTTCATGTTGCTTGCCTTGTTTTGCCGCCGCGGCATCCAAAGCCTGAATGGTGGACATGGTGGTGTTGAAGGAAATGTCGGCATAACGCACGATCTGCATCGCATTTCTGCTGGTGGGAGGCTTGATGAACATGGTCCTCAGGGTGGGATCTATCTCCTTCACCACCTTCAGAGTCTTCCAATGCGAAGCTGCCACTGAATGGGTTCGGCGGATCGCCGGATCCAGCAACAGGCGAGAGAGCACTGTCATGTCATTACCCAGAACCTTGACCACCAGTGACCATTGCCGGGCATTCTGCTCCATGAAGTTGCTGATTGTATTGATATTTTCTATGATCCGGTCGCTGTGGATATTTAGTTGGGCCATCGTATCACTCCTTTCGCCAGCGCATCTCCGCATATTTGGAGGTAAATCCCAGCTTTTCATAGAGATGTTTGGCGGGATTGTCATATTCCACATGCAAGGCGATGTTGCCTTTGCTTTCAGCAAACACTTTTCTAAGCAATTGTTTGCCTATTCCCCTGCCCCGCATATTCTTATGCACTGCAATATAGACCAGTAAGTACTCTGGAACATACTCCTCCATGCCGGTCTTGTTCATGATCACCACTCCCACCAACTGCTTATCTTCATATGCCAATAGCAGATACCCACCCTTGCCCGCTTCCTCTGAAAAAGCATAGGCAATCGCTTTGCCGATGGCAGAAGGTTCATCCCTCCAGCGGTCCAGATGCTCATACAGAAATGCAACCACACCATCTACCGTTGTGCACCTCTCCAAATCTTCAATTTTACACACTTTCTCAATTTTGATCATCGCTTGCTCCTGGCTGGGAAAAGATCGTTGTCAATTCTAATTATTTTATTGTCTGTCACAAGATTAACCCTTGTCAAGCTTTTTTTCCTTTTTATGCCCGGAATTGTGGGAAAGGATGTTCCTATGCGGACAGAGAACTTTCCGGTTGGTGCAAAATAATCCATCCTGCATTTCATATAAGTATCCCCAATGTTTTCTTTCCCACTACTACTGATTTCAGCCCCGGCAATGTTTATCCCTGCTCGCGGGGAATCACCTCCCCGCATTGAAATCACAACTATCGGAGTTTCCTGATTAGGGCACTCCAAAGAGTACTTTTATGAGGCGTTGCTTGGTCTCGTTGGATAGGATTCGCATGAAAGTCTGGGCTATCATAATGCTGGAGAACTCAGAAAGGGTGGAACAGTAGGAATCACGAACCAGCTCTGGAGTGGGACAAATCTTGTTTACAGATAGAATGGAACAATAATTGCGTCTGTCTGCGGGCAAGTCAAGATTTTGCCGAACTGTGTTAGTTGGGAGGAATGATGAGACACTTTTTACTGCTTTCGCTGCTGCTGCTGGCTGCTTGGACGCTGGCTGCTGAGATCACACCTTTCGTGGAGCTCGGAAACGGACATATCGCTGGAAAACTGGCCACTTACGCTACTGGGAACACCATCTGCATGGTTATCAATGACAATCCCGGCACCGATCCCGCCACGCCTTCCTGGATCAAGTTTCTGAAGAGCGTTGACGGTGGTGTAAACTGGGAAACCACACCTGTCACCCAGGTTAACAATTGCCTGACGCATCCCACGCTCTTCTACTCCCCGGGCGAGATCCTGATCGCCTATACCGATGGCTACAAACGCTTGCTGGCACGCTCCCTGGATGGAGGAAGCACATGGGTGACCGCTGATCAGGACATCACCCTGGATCTGGGGCGCAGCTTTGAAAACAGCCCTGTGGTGGAACACCGGAATGGAGAACTGAGGTTGTTTTCCCTTAACCTACCCTATCCGGAACATGCTCAAGACCAATTCGCCCATCCCGCCGATCAGGAGGAACTGCTGGCACCGCAATACTTCACCGCCATTGAAGAATCCGTCAACAGCACTCCCGTTTATTGGTATGGATTGCACGAACTGAACGGAGTGCTACGCTCGAATTCCGATATCTGGATCAAGCAGGCCGGCGGCGGCAACAACAACGGCTGGCCGCGCTTCAATGCTCCTGTGATCATTGGAGGAGAAGTGCAGAGCGCTTCCGGAGCCTACCCTGCGGACCAGGTCTTTGCCGGGGGCTTGATCGAAAATGCACCGTTCCTGGAGCAGGAACTTCCCGCCGGCCTGCGTGCCAACGCGGCTATGCTTGGCCCAATTGATTACGATCCTGACCACATCATGCTGGTGGAGGTGAACGGCTCCACCTTTACCGCCTGGCTGGGTCAGGTGCTCCCTCCGGTCATGGAATTTGCCGATGTCTATTCAGCCTATCCTCCTCCCAATCCGGACACCTTTCTGTTCACAAACAATTATGCCAAGCGGGACACGCTCTGGACTTTCCATTCCAATGGCACCTGCTCCCCCAATGGCATGTTCGTGAACTCCAGGCTGTGGATCAAAGGCAGCTTCTCCGGCCATCAGAACTGGCTGGCGGCAGACACCATTTCGGTGATTGGCGACATCCTGCTGAGCGGAACACCCGCCGGGACTTCACCGGAAACCAACACTACCGACTCCGTGAAGTTGATCTCCGAGAAAGGCATCGAGATCAAATATGGCTATTGTGATCCGGTGGATTCGCAGCGCTATCATCTCTGCAGGGCAGATACCGATCCCATTATGATCTATGCCGATTTCTACTGTCTGGGCCACAATCCTGCCAATCCACGCCAGGACGGTGTGTTCACCTTCGAATACCAGCATCCCCATCCTTCGGTGCCCGCCGTGGTCTATCAAGGCACCCTCTATGACAATATCGATCTGCATCGCAGGACATTTCCTCAAACCACCACCTCTCCCTGGCCACCCTTGATCGACTATCCCTGGTACAATCCCTTGTGGCCGGAACGCATTCCCTATCTCGAACGTGGCATCCTGCAGATTTGGGGCAGTGTCAATCAAAGCCGCCGTGGCTATCTGCATCGCAGCTACCTCGATTCGGAATGGCCCTCCAACGGCGTTTGGGACCAGACCCAGGATTTCTGCGGTGGCTCGAGCTCTCCCTCGGTTGTGAATCATCAGGATCCAGTGCTGGGCATCCAGTTGACCACGCAGAACTTTCCCGGCACCGCCGGCGGTGGTACCGGTTATAAACCGGATTACCGCTACAACCCAGCCTGCAGGCTCAGCGACGCCGGCAATGAGCAATTAGCCGACTGGACCCTTTGGAAACTGGGAATGCATATCCATACATGGCAGGATCCCGATCCCGAAGCCTATTACCTGAAACAGCACCTCAAGCGAACCCATTGCAAAGCCTTCGCCCGCAGCGGCAACCTGGCGCTATATGCCCAGAACGACAAACTGCTGCTGGCAGACAACGACGATGTATTCCAGATCGAGGACCTCAGCGACCTCACCCATGGCGACGGCGATATTCGCTCCCTGGCCCTGGGATTGGACGGCGCTGTCCTGCTGGGGCAGACTACCTACTCCTCCGGCAATTTCCAGCATCTGGTCAAAACGATGCAACCGCTGATGAACGACGACGTCACGGAGTATCTTTTCAACACTCCCTCCAGCCTGTTCGATGTGGCGATCACTCCAACGGGAGGGAAGCTGGTGGCGATGTATGAGGTAAGCGGAGTGGTCTTTCTATACCGGATCAGCGACGACGGCCAATTCAATCTGCTGGACGTCTGGCAGATGCCACAGGGGACTAACCTGCAATATAGCAGAATCTACCTGTTACCCTCCTCCAGTGATGAACTGGAGGTGCTGCTCTGGCAGAAGGATGCCGAATCTTCCGCTGGCTCAGTCTTTCATGCCCATGCCTCGTTTTCCACTCCCGTGGACGACCCCGCTCTGGTTCCGGTACCGGAACTCAAGCTAAGCGCCTTCCCCAATCCGGCTACCTCGCGGCTCTGGATCACCGTGCAGCCCCAGGCCAAGGCGGAGCACCAGATCGTGATCTTCAACCTCAAGGGCCAGAAGGTGCGCACCTTGACCACCAGCACAATTTCAAAGGAGAACCAAGTGGTCTTTGAGTGGAACGGCCGGGACGAGAACGGCCGCCCCGCCGGCAGCGGCATCTATCTCCTGCACCTGTATGTGAATGGCAGGGCGCTGCGCAGCAGGAAGATCTGCTGGCTGTAATTACCGGCAGGGTCATGGTCCAAGGAACCGCTGCGAGGAAATGGTGCCTCTATTTAACGCTGTGAAAACACTCGTTTTTCTTGTCCCGGCTGGACGCAGGCGGTTGACAAAGTCAGAAAAAACATTGAACACAGATGACAAGATGAAAGGATTAGTAAGATTATAAATATTAAAAATGAATAACTGACAACACATCCACACCATCTCGATTCCTCTGTCCCTCTGTTTTAGTAAAAAAAAGGCTGAAATGACTCAATAGCATCAAAACAGAGAACATCTACCCCCACTTAGATTTCATGAATTGCAATTGAATCCCTTTCCGTTATGAGACAGGACTTTGTCAACATCCTGAGCTCCGCATGAGCGAAACAACTTAGCCCAGGGTGGGAACCCTGGGGTAAAAAACATGTGGAAACACTAAGCCCTGGAAGGGCGACACCCCGACCCAAAACGTTGTTTGCCAAGCAGCTGTGTCGCCCCTCCGGGGCTGGAATGCCTTATCGTTCTCTGTCCTTGGGGTTCCGCTGCGCTCCACCCCAAGCTATTAAGTGTCGCGCTTCCAGCGCTCTGGTTGATGATCGAGTCAGAAAAGACATCGAACACAGATGACAGGATGACAGGATCAGCAGGATCAAAATCGTGAGAATGATGATCTAACAGCGCATTCACACCAATCTCTGTTCCTCAGTCCCTCTGTTTTAATAAAAAAGATCCAAAATGACCCATAAGCATTAAAACAGGGAACATCCATCTCCACTTAGATTCGATGAATGGCTCTTGAATCCACCTCTATGTAGACGCGGGACTGTGTCAACAACAGGAGTCGCAATGGGACGGTGTTTGGAATCCAACAATCCATCCGAGTCCCAGCGGGACGTTATTTCAGATAGCATTTGGAATCCAACCTTCTATCCGAGTCCCAGCGGGACGTCATATCAAATGATTGATATTGAATAATATGGATGTGTTCGACATTGAATATGGCGTCCCGCTGGGACTCAGTTACGTTTTCATTTCTACCCCTTGCTATCTGAAATACCGTTCCTACGGAACTCTGACGGTAATCATCGGGGGATTTTTCATAACCTCTTCATCCTGTTTTTCGTGATCCGTACCAACGGTTTTGGAGATAACAATGTCCCACGAGTATAGTCATAAAACTATCCTTAGATGATTGCTCTGATGACTGCAACGATGGCATTGAGGGCACTGGTTGCTCCGAAGATTATCAAAAGATGTATCTGTTTCATTTGCATAACAGTTGAATGCCACACACATCACCAATTATACCACTCAACACACTACAACACACCCTTCAACACACCATTCAACACCACTCAAACACACTTCAACACGCCACTCCTCCGGTACCCCTCTTTTGTGCCAGCGTTAATCAAGCGTTAATCAAGCGTTAATCAAGCGTTAACTGTTAAGGCTTGATTAACGCTTGATTAACGCTTGATTAAGGCTATGTAATAAGGGGGAAGGGAAAAAGGGAAAGAGGGAAAAAGGGAGCTGCGCCAAGGAAAAGTGGATAAGTGTGAAAGAGGGAATAAGGGAACTACGCTTGGCGAAGGATCAGCGAATCGGATCAGCGTATCGGATATGGCATGTCTATTTATAGATTTTTCTGCTTGTAACCAACGGGATTGGAGAAACCGGCGAGGCGTGTGAAAGTGAAAAAAAACCAAGGGCGGGAGAAGATCCCCCACCCTTGGATAGTGTTGCTTTCTAACTGGCCCGGCGTTATTTTGCCAGCACCATCTTCTTGTGGGCGGAATACTTGCCGGCGGTCATGCGGTAGAGGTAAATCCCGCTGGCGGCGGCGTTGCCCTGGGCATCTTTGCCATCCCAAACGATCTGATAGTAACCTGGGGCATCATAGTTCTTTTCATAAGAGCGCAGGAGATTGCCCTTGAGGTTATAGATCTCGATGCGGACCTGTTCAGCTTCCTTGAGGGAAAAGCGGATGTTGGTGCTGGGATTGAAGGGATTCGGATAGGCGGGCAGCAGTTGGGTAACCGCCGGAGGCAGGGGTGGGATCCCCGGATCGCCAGGCTCGCCGGAAACCAGAACCGAAAGGGGTCCGTACAGGGTAGCCGCACCGCTGACAGCCAGGCTTTCCAGCCAATAAAAGTAGGTGGAATTGGTGATCACCTCGGTATCGATGTATTGATAACTGGTTTGGGTTCCCTGCGCAGTGCCGTCCTCGTTCACGATCAAGCGGGGATTGATCTGCAGGGCTTCCGCGGCAAGGTTGGTTTGACCGCGTAAAATGTTGTAACCCAGATGATTGGTCTCGGATTGAACCGCCCAGGCGATCTGTACGAACAAATCCGCAGTTAGCGTGGCAGTGAAGGAGGACAGCTCCACCGGCAGGGTTTCACCACCGGTATAGAGCTCCATTCCCAGATCATAACTCACTGGAGCCCGCAGATCGGATTGGGCGATGCTCAGGATCCGGCCATCGGCTCTCACATCCACCCGTTGCTGACAGGACCCGTTTCCGCCGGAACCCGTGTTCCAGCCAAACCACTGTCCGGATCCCATTGAGGTGTCGTTCTGGAGGGAGAGCCATCCCTCGGACATGGTTACCGGGGCTGGCAACACGATTTCCATGCTATACATGCTCCAGCCGCCCCAAGTGTAGTTTTCCACGAAAACGGGGGCAGCATACATAGAATATGCAGTGAGTGGACTGGCCCAAGTGGGTTCTGCACCGCCATTGTAATCATAAAATTTCACAGTGAAATACTCTTGTGTGCCAGGTGTCCCGGCAATCCAAGTGCCATCGTAGACACCAAACACGCCATAAAAAATGATCCTGGTGATGGGATCGGCCAATCCGTTGAAATTCTCCGCCACTTCGATATCCGCAGGATAGGTGGGCACATAGGCGCTGGTCAGACTGGGACCGTCGGAAGTGTAGGGCTGATTCAAGATCAGTGTGTATTCCTGGGCGAAGCCGGCGGCTGCCAGCAAGAGCAGCGCTCCAACCATAATAAGACTTTTCATATCCAAAATCTCCTTTTGCCGCTGGGCGATGATGCCAGTGCCGGCTGCGGCCTGAGCCTTTTCGCATCTGGCAAAGTGATTGCCTGCCAGGCAGATCACACACAAAACAAGTATACTTCCCGCTCCGGGAAGGCATATAGGTAGATAACGAAATTGGATGGAGCAAACTGTCAAGGAATTTGTGGGGCAGATTCAAACCAAAGAACCCAACCCTTTGCGGAAAACCGGGATTCCCGCTCCGGGCTGGGTTCCAAAGTATGGTCGGGATGACAGGATTTGAACCTGCGACCACTTGAACCCCATTCAAGTACGCTAGCCGGACTGCGCTACATCCCGAACCTATGAGACCCAAAAAATAGAGGGGCGTTTTTTGACAAGGAAAATTTGTAATTGACAGCAGGGCAGCCCTGAGAAAGTTCGCTTTTTGAAGTGCCTGTTTGGATGCCTGGACAGCGTGGCATAGTAAATCTGCCTGCGAGCCGGACAAGCGGCACCTGGGATGAATGAATGAGTTTGATCCGAGTGAACGAACTGGCTCTGGAATTTTCCGGAACTTACGTGCTGAAGAATATCTCCTGCAGTCTGGAGAGAAACAGCCGGGTGGGGCTTATCGGCAAAAACGGCAGCGGCAAAACCACACTGATCCGGCTGATGCTGGGACTGTTGCAACCCACATCCGGAGAGGTTTTACGGGCCAGGCACTGCCGGATCGCCCACCTGCCCCAGAAT
>Ga0209609_10000879_pt1 | contig 17678 bp, 14 predicted proteins | sample LakKivw325mmetaG_FD_184136 | JGI IMG/M metagenome (GOLD analysis project Ga0209609, IMG submission 184136) | Anoxic lake water microbial communities from Lake Kivu, Rwanda to study Microbial Dark Matter (Phase II) - Lake Kivu water 325m metaG... | ecosystem: Environmental > Aquatic > Freshwater... | reverse complement strand
AATCGCCTTTCGAAGCGGACAGCGGGACTCGAACCCGCGACCCTCAGCTTGGGAAGCTGATGCTCTACCAACTGAGCTATGCCCGCAAGGCGCGGTGAGTATAGCATTCGTGCGGAAACCGGACAAACCCTAGAGCGAGAGCACGTCGAGAGCCGGAAGCGGTTTCCCCCGCAGGTAGGCCAGGCACGCTCCGCCGCCGGTGGACACGAACGACACGCGGCTCTCGAGACCCAGCTGTGCGATCGCTTCCCCGGTCTCCCCGCCCCCGATCACGCTGTACGCTGAGGACGCCGCCACCGCCTCCGCCACGCTACGCGTTCCGGCAAGGAACGGACCGAACTCGAACGCGCCCATCGGCCCGGCCCACACGACAGTCTTCGCGGCTCGGATCCGCTCTTCGAACGAGCACACCGTCTGCGGTCCGATGTCGAACCCGATCCAGCCCTCGGGAATCCGGTCCGCGGGACACACCCGGGTCTCCGCGTCCGCCGCAAGAGACGTCGCGGCCACAACGTCCTCTGGAAGCACGATCTCGGTTCCGCGCTCCTCTGCGCTCCGCACGATGCCGCGGATGTCCTCGAACAGGTTCCGATCCACCGCCGAGGCGCCGACCGCCGCCCCCGAGGCGGCGAGGAACGTGAAGGCAACACCCCCACCCACCAGCACTCCGTCGGCGCGCTTCACAAGATCACGCAGCGCCCCCAGCTTGTCCGCCGCCTTCTTGCCCCCCACGATCGCGAGGTAGGGCCGCGCCGGATCGTGCAGAACGCGTGAAAGAGCCTCGATCTCCTTCTCGACGAGCAGACCGGCGTACGCCGGACGCCGCTCCGCGATCCCGACCGTCGACGCGTGGGCCCGATGGAGCGTCCCAAACGCGTCGTCGACGTAGATGTCCCCCAGCTCCGCCAGAGCGTCCGAGAAGGTAGGGTCGTTCGCCTCTTCCTCGGCGTGGAACCGCAAGTTCTCAAGCAGGAAGACGTCGCCCACCTTCCCCGCTCGGATCTCTCGGACGACGTCCGGCCCGACGCAGTCGTCGAGCTTCCGGACAGGCCCGCCGAGAAGCTCGCCGAGCCGCCGTGCGATCGAGTCGAGGCGAAGCGACTCCACCACCCCGCCGTCGGGCCGTCCGAGGTGCGTCAGAACGACGACGACCGCCCCACGGTCAAGCAGGTTCCGGAGCGTCGGCAACGACGCTCGGATCCTCGCGTCGTCTTGGATGACCCCTCCCTTCATCGGCACGTTGTAGTCCGCGCGCACGACCACGGTCCGCCCACGAACCTCGGCATCCTGCATCCGTCGTAGACCCTTCCGCTCCCTGCTCATGAGTCCCTCCTCGCCGCTCCGAATCGGATTGAACGCCCTACAGAAGCGGATTATAATGGGATCGCATGACCTCTCAAGGATCCATCCTCCTTGCTCTCGGGGTGTTCATGGCCCTGGTCGTCACTCTCGCCGGGGTGGAGCAGTACCTGCTCGACGCCCACCCGACGACCAAGGTGGAGGGGCTCTTCTGGCGCGTGGAGCGGGCGCTGTCGCAGGTTCGAGACCTCGAGGCCGTCGTCGAGTTCACCGAGCACAACGCGGCGGAGCAGCCGACGCGCATGCTCGTCCGGCTGGTCAGCGGCCCCCCACCCGCCGTTTCCGCCACGTACCTCGCGCCCGCGACCCTACAGAACGAGACGTACGTCGTCCAGAACGACCTCTTGTCCCACTACCTGCCGAGCGAGAACCTGCTCATCGTCAAGCGCTGGGTCGGCCTCCCGATTGCGGCGATCGGGCTCTCCGGCCTCGACGTGTCCCAGGTGAAGACTGAATGGAGCGAGGGCCGCCTTCAGATCGGCATCGTGAAGGGGGGCGGCGGGTTCCCGCTGGACGGATTCCCTGCCGGCGTCGAGGTCGGCGGCACGTTCGTCAAGCCGCATCCGATCGAGCCGTACTCGTTCTCCCCCGGCGCCGAGTCCTCCCTCCGACCCGGTCCGAGCTTCGCCGCGGTTGAGACGACCATGGGAGAGGCGTTCCAGACGGCCTACGTTCTCGAGGTGCGCAGCGCTGCAACCCGCGAGGTCGATCGCATGATCTGGATCGATCGACGTTCCTTCCTCATCCAGAAGGTTGTCTTCTACGCGAACGGCGGGCGCGAACGCACGATCCGCATCGAACAGGTCACGCTGAACCAGGGACTCACCGCCGACCAGATCATCACGCTTCCGGAGGACGCGGAGGTCGTCCGCGGCTAGCTCGCTCCGCGCAGCAGATCAGTTGTTCTTCGCCGTGCTGTCCCCCCGGCGCCGTCGGAACTCCCGCAGGTCGAGATCCTCCTCGACGAACTCCTGGAACTCGTCCTCTTCCGCAAACGGGGACTCGATGGCGGCGGCATCAAAGACGGAGTCGGCGATGAAGATCGGGCACCCGGCTCGCAGCGACAGCGCGAGGGAGTCCGAGGGTCGCGCGTCGAATTCCAGGAGGCCTCCTCCGGCGTCCTTGACGAAGATCGAGGCGAAGTACGTGCCGTCCTTGACCTCCTTGATCACGACGCGCTCGACGCTGGCACGCAGGTCCTCCAGCATCTCCTTCATCAGGGCGTGTGTGAGAGGGCGCGGGAAGTCTTCGTTCTGGAGCCCGAAGGCGATCGAGATGGCCTCAGCGTCTCCGATCCAGATTGGCAAAGCCTTCTGGGACTTCCGGTCCTTGAGCAGGACGACGGGCGAGTTGTTCGAGGGGTCGACCAAGAGCGCCTTGATGACGACCTCTCTCATGCCCATCCGATTTTCCTTCGGCGAGGTCGAGTCCATCGCCGGATTATACCCTCTCCCTTCCCCGGACAAAGGGGCAGGTTCCGTTGGACACGGGGAAGTGGGCGGCTACACTTCCTCCCACGCGGGGGTGGTCTACCGGTGTGCGGGATCATCGGCTACGTGGGGACCGAAGAGGCCGCCCCGCTCTTGCTGCAGAGCCTGAAGAGGCTGGAGTACCGTGGGTACGACTCCGCAGGCATCGCACTCATCCAGGACGGGAGGCTTATTCGCTTCCGCCGGGTGGGGAAGGTGCGCGATCTCGAGGACTCCGTCCGAGCGGAGAGAACCCACGCCTCCATCGGCATCGGACACACGCGCTGGGCGACCCACGGCGCGCCGACGAACGAGAACGCCCACCCGCACCTTGACTGCTCGGCCCGCCTCGCGGTCATCCACAACGGGATCATCGAGAACTACCTCGAGCTTCGGACGCGGCTCGTCGGCCGCGGACACGCCTTTGCCTCGGAGACCGACACCGAGGTTCTGGCGCATCTGATCGAGGACCGGTACGAAGGCGATCTTCTCCTGGCCGTACGGCGGGCCGTCGCGGAGTGCGCGGGGGCGTTTGCCGTGGCCGTCCTGTCCGAGGATGCTCCGGACCGCATCGTCGTGGCGAAGCGGGGAAGTCCCCTCGTCATCGGGCTCGGTGACACGGGGGGATTCGTCAGCTCCGACATCCCGGCCCTCCTTGGCAAGGCGTCGGACGTTCAGTTTCTGCTCGACGATGAACTCGCCGAGATCCGGAGCGACCGCTTCCGGGTCGTCGACCTCGACGGCCGTGAGGTCAGGCGCCCTTCGCAGAAGGTGTCGATCGATCCCGTGTCGATCCAGAAGGGCGGCTACAAGCACTTCATGCTGAAGGAGATCCACGAGCAGCCCCGCTCGACCGGCGAGACGATCCGCGAGAAGCAGATCCCCGACGGTACGGATCTCCTCGTCCCCTCCATCCGAGGAATCGCGGCGGCGTGCGACGCGGCCTACCTCGTCGCGTGCGGCACGGCGTACCACGCCGCTCTCGTCGCGGAGTACCTGTGGGAAAACCAGCTTCCCATCCCGTTGCACGCCGTGATTGCCTCGGAGTTCAGGATGCGACGCGTTCACGTGACGCCGAACACCCTCGTGGTCGCGATCTCGCAGTCCGGCGAGACGATCGACACCCTCATGGCGGTGCGTCGGGCGAAAGAGCGCGGCGCCCGCGTGCTCGCGCTCGTCAACGCGGAGCGATCGGCGATCGATCGGGAGTCCGACGCCACCGTCTACACAAGGGCGGGGATCGAGATCGGCGTCGCCGCCACGAAGACGTTCACCGCGCAGATTGCGGCCCTCGGGCTCCTCGGCCTCGCGCTCGGCGAGGAGCGCGGGACGGTCGCCCGCCAGGCGGTCCGCGAGGAACTCCGTCGCCTGGCGCTTCTTCCCGGCAAGATCGCCGAGGCGCTGCGCCTCGAGTCAGCGATCCTCAAGCTGGCAGAACGCCTGCACCACGCGAGAGACGTGCTCTTCCTGGCGCGCGGCGTGCTGTTTCCGATCGCGCTCGAGGGCGCCCTCAAGCTCAAGGAGATCTCGTACGTCCACGCCGAGGGGTACCCGGCGGGAGAGATGAAGCACGGCCCCATCGCGCTGATCGACGAAGGGACCCCCGTCGTCATGCTGGTGTCGCGCGAGGTGGCGTGCGAGAAGATCCTCTCGAACATGCAGGAGGTCAAGGCCCGGCGGGGGTGCGTCGTCGCCGTCACGGACGCGCCCGACGATCCGACGATCCGCGAGTTGGCCGACCATATTCTCGCGGTTCCGCCGTCGTCGGGGATCTCCCTCCCGATCCTCTTCTCGATCCCCCTCCAGCTCCTCGCGTACCACATCGCCGTGTGCCGAGGCACGGACGTCGATCAGCCACGCAACCTCGCCAAGACGGTGACGGTCGAGTAGCCAGCGAGCACGGCTCCGGACTCAGGCCCGAGCGCGACCCCGAGCGAGCCGCCGCCACGCTCGCGGACGCGGACCCGCGGCGCGGCACTCCTCGTAGATCTCGGCGAACCGCCTCGCGCAGTTCTGAAGGGACATCTCCTCCGCCACGCGGCGTGCCCCCTCGCCCAGGCGAGCACGAAGCTCCGGGTTCGACAGCACCCCAACGACGTGCGTAGCGAACTCGTCCACCGACTCCGGCACCAGGAGGCCGCTCACGCCGTCGGTCACGACGTCCCGGACTCCCATCGCACGGACGGCCACCACCGCCGCTCCGCCCGCCATCGCCTCGGCGAGGACGAGTCCCTGCGTCTCGGTCTTCGACGCAAACAAGAAGAGGTCCGTCTCCTTGTACAGGTCCGTCAGCCGCTGCCGGTCCAAGAACCCCGGGAACCGCAGGACCTCGCGGAGCCCGAGGCGCTCCCCCTCCTCTTCCAGCCACGCCCGCAGCGGGCCGTCGCCCGCCCACGCCATGACGGCGCCGCTCACGGTCTCGTGGGCCTTGGCGAACGCGGCAAGAACGAATCGCAGGTTCTTTTCTTCCGCCATGCGCCCCGCGTACAGAAGCAGCGGAGCCCCCTCCGGAATCCCCATCTCCTTCTTCGGTTCCCAGGCCGCCGGAGAGGCGTACACGTTCATGTCGGGGCCGAACGGGAGGATGCGAATCGGGCGGCGGACGCCGAACCGCACCAGCTCATCGTGGATCGATCGAGTGGGAACCGTGATCACCGAGCACCGGTTGCAGAGCGCCGCCGAGTAGCTCTCGGTGATGCGCACCGACGGGCGGATGGGGCGGGGGATGTAGTGTCGGTACTGACTCAGATACGTGTGGTAGGTCTGAACGTGGGGCAGCCTGTGCCGGTACGCGGCGACGAACGCGGCGTACGCGAGGGAGAACGGCGTGTGGCTGTGGACGACGTCGAGCATCCCGAAGCTTCTCGCCGCCTCGCGGCTGTACGGCACTGCCATCCGCGCGGTCTTGTACGCGAAGACCGGGCCGGCGCGGAACCTATAAGTTCTCGGGGCTTCCTCGTAGGGCCGATCGTAGTGGGGGGCGTAGACGTACGTCTCGTGCCCCAGCCGTTCGAGCTCCGCGCGCAGCTGGCTGACCGCGGTGGTAACGCCCGTGATCTCCGGCAGGTACGCATCCGTAAACAGCCCGATCCGCATCATGTCACTGCCCGATGGTACACGCACTCGCCCCCGACGAACGTCCGCTCGATCGCCCACCGGCCGATCTCGCTCTCCGCTCCCGCCGTCGGCGCGTCGAGCACGACAAGGTCGGCCCGCTTCCCCACCTGGATCCCGCCCGCCTCCGTCTCCTCATGAGCGAAGTACGCCCCGCCCGCCGTGTACGCAGTGAGCGCCTCCTTGAGGGAGAGCCGCTGGCCTCGGTGGGGTGGACACACGGCGCAGGCGAGGCCGTACAACGGAGAAACCGGCATCCCGTCTGATCCGAAGGCCAAGGGCATTCCCACGTCGACCACCGAGCGAAGCGGATTCGACCGGCTGTCGCGCAGTGGTCCGAGCTCCTGCTCGTAGAGGCCTCCGGGTCCGGACCAGTTCCCGATGAAGTTCGGCTGCATGCACGCGCACAGTCCTGCTTTGCTCGCTCGCGCAATGTGGTCCCCGGCCGGGAACTCGAAGTGCTCGATGCGGTGCCGCAACGCGTGGGACGTCCGCGCCGCCTCGTGAACGCGAAGAACCTGCTCGATCGCGCGATCGCCAATCGCGTGGATCAGCGTCTGCCAGCCCGCCGCGTCCGCCGCGCGGATACGGTCCGTCATCGACGCGTCGTCGCAGAGGACGGTCCCACGGCCTCCGCTTCGGAACGGCTCGGACACGGCGGCATTTCTCGCTCCGATCGACCCGTCCGCAAAGGCCTTCAAGCCGCCCCAGCGGGCCCAGTCGTCCCCGTCTCCCGTTCTGTGCCCGGCAGCGGCGAGCCCCGCCAGCGCCTCGATCGGAGGATGGACCACAACGCGCAACCTAAGCCCTCGGGCTGCGTCCAGAAACGCTTTCGGGTCTTCGCCGTCACACATCGTGTGCACCGCGGTGACTCCCATCCGATGGCAGAGGCGAGCCGCCGCGTGCAGTGCCTCGTCGATCGCGGCCCGGTCGGGCCCTACGGCGGCGAGCACCTCCGTGGCCGCCTGTTCGCGCACTTGTCCAGAGGCGCCGTCGACGTCGGTTGGCCGCGCCGCCAGGATCGCGGCGGCCGGCTCGTCGTGGAGACCGCGAGAGCTCGCGACCAGAACGTGCCCGTCTACGCGAACCGCGAGCACAGGGTTTCGCGGCGCCGCGCGGTCCAGTTCCTGGCGTGTCAGCGCCCGCGTATCCGGCCATCGGCTCTCATCCCACCCGGTGGCCACCACCCACTCCCGGGCTCCCCGCGCTCGAGCCGCCTCTCGGACGACCGCCAGGCAGTCGGCGCGAGATCGTCCCGCGAGATCGATCCGCCAGCCGGACTCGACGAGCCCGGTGTGGAGGAGATGCACGTGGGCGTCCACGAACCCGGGGATGACCGCGCCCCCCCGCGCGTCGATCGTCTCATCGGCTGGGGCTTCCGCTTCGCCGCTCGGCCCGATCCAGTCGATACGGCCCCGGCGCAGGACGACGGCGTCATCGCCAGGATGTCCCCACACCTCGGCACCGCGCAGCATCACGGACCGGCCGCAAGTCGCGGCCTGTGTTCCGTTCGTCGTGGGCGCTCCGCCTTCGGCCCCGCCTGGCGCAGACGTCGGCTTCCATGATTCTTCCATCTTACTTTCCACTCACCTCCATGGATACCTCCCCAGTTTGAGATAGTCTAGCGCAGTTCCCAACTTCTGGGGGAAGAGCTGCAAGCGCCCCCAAGGGGTTGGTTGCGGAAGGGAGGGGGTGAACTCCGTGCCGAAGAAGGAGATCCTGGACAAGCTCTCGATCTACATCCCTCAGAAGAAAATGGGCGACAAGCCCGTCGAGCGGTTGATGAGGCTTGGGGAAAAGCACGACCGCTCGATCAACTACCTCGTCGTCGATGCCATCCTTCAGTACCTCGACCGCGAGGAGAACCGAAGCTAGCGCGACTCGACCTCGGGTCATCGGCCGGAGAATGGGACGGAAGAGGCTCCCCCCTTCCGTCCTTTCCCTTCTCCCTTCGCCTACAGAAGCTCCCCGAGCGCGGCCAGGTCCACGTGCCCCGAGACGAGCTCTCGCAGCCGGTCCACCTTTCCCGTCTCGTCCGCCGTGAGCAAGGGCTCGATCTTGTCGACCTGCATGGCCACGGCGTAGGTGTCGCCCGGAACCAGGAGCAGGGGGATCTTCTTCTCTGACGCGCGCGAGGTCACGTTCGACGGCGGTAGGATGTTGTTGGTCAACACGATGGCCGACGTCCCTCCCGCCTCGATGGCCGCGAGGATCATGTCGCTTCGGTCTCCGCTCGTGATGACCATCTTGTCCGGCGCCTTGATCGTCCCCTCGCTCATCGCCGCGGCAACAGACATCGCTCCCACCGCGACCCTGCGAACCACGCGCTGGAGTCCGTCCTCCCCGGCCACGACCCGCGCGAACAGACGCTCGGCCACTGTCGCCACCGTCATCGTCGTGAGGTCCTTGTCGTGGGGGATGACCCCGAACACGTTCACTCCGAGGCGCTCGATCTCCGGCAGCTGGACCTCGCGGAAGTCGTCGGCGTGGACTACCTTGTTCACGATGACCCCCGCGACGGTGGCCTCGTCGGATCCGACGAAGCGCTCGATGAACGCAAGGTCGTCGGCAATGTCGTCCTCGCTCCCTCCCGCCACGATCAGGACAGGGTATCCCGTTTCCTGAGAGATCGTCAGCGGGTCCAGATACACCGACGCGCCGTGGGAGAGGTTCTTCCCGCACTCGATGAGGACCGCGTCGCGATCTACGCTCAGCGTCTCGATCACCCGCTTGAGCTCCTTGGCCATCGAAGAGCGGTCGTACATGAAGCGCAGCTTGGAGTGGTCGAAGCCGATGCTCATCGTCTCCGGCTCCTCGCCCAGCCCGAGGAGCTTCGAGAACAACGCGGCATCGTAGTCCCAGAGCCGCTTCTTGCGATACAAGAACCGATCGCCCAGCGGCTTGATGTAGCCGAACCGCCGATCGATGGCGCTCGCCAGGCCGACCAGCACGCTCGTCTTCCCAGCCCCTTCCCGCGTCGACGCTACGATCAGCGACTTCACGCCGCGTCACCCCCCTGACTCCCAAACAGGATCCGCACGTCCACCGCGACGACCCCCTTGCCATAGTCGTAGACGACGAGCGGGTTCACTTCAATGTCCGTGATCTCTCTGCACTGCGTTGCCAGCTGGCTGAGTCGCACGATGACCTCCGCGGCGGCTCCGACGTCCTTGCGGCTCTCCCCCCGCACGCCGAGCAGGAGAGGATACGACCGGATGCTGCCGATCATGATGCGCGCCGTCGTCGCGTCGATGGGCGCAGCGCGAAACGCTACGTCCTTCATGACTTCTACGTAGATTCCTCCCAGGCCGAACATGACCACCGGCCCGAACGACGAGTCCTGCCTCGCGCCGATGATCGTTTCCACCCCCGCTTTGACCATCTCGACGACTTCGACGCCCTCGATCACCGCGTCCGGCTTGTACGCGAGGCAACTCTGGAGGATCGCCTGGTAGGCGTCGATCACTTCGTTTGCGGTCTCGAGGTCGAGGGCCACGCCGCCGGCGTCGCTCTTGTGGATGATGTCCTTCGACACGACCTTCATCACCACCGGGTACCCGATTTCACCCGCGGCGCGAACCGCTTCGTCCAGGTTTCGCGCGAGGATCGACCGAGGCATCCGAAGCCCGAGCCGCTCCGCGACCGCCGCTGCCTCGTGCGCGAGGAGGAAACCCCGCCCTTCCTTCCCCGCCCGGGAGAGGATCGCGCGGATGCCCGCCACGTCCAGCTCGGAAGGAGGCGGCTCGGTCTCGGCGGTGGCTGTTTGCTGTCGCCACGAGCGGTAGAGCGCGCCGAGAGCGGACACCGCCTCGTAGACGTCCCCGAATACCGGTAGGCCCTCGACACGCAGCTCCCGCAGGATCCTCTCGATCCGCTCTCCGCCGAACAGCGAGAACACGATCGGCTTTCGTTCCTTGTACCGTTCGTACAGCGAGCGGAGGAGCACCGAGAACTTCTCGGTGTCGAAGAGCGCCGTCTCGCAGTACAGGGCGACCACGGCGTTCATGTCGTCTCGCTCCAGGACCGCTTCGAGAGAGCGCGCGTAGTCCTCGGCCGTGGCTTGGCCGGTCAGGTCGACCGGGTTCTTCGACGACCCGAAGTCCGGCATCACCTCGGCGAACGTCTGCTTGAGGATCGTCTGGTCGTCGAACAGCGGCACGCCGTACTTCTCGCACGCATCGGTGGCGAGGACGCCGATTCCGCCCCCGTTCGTCACGATGACCGCCTCGTCGCCGCTCGGCAAGGGCGCGTCGGAGAGGAAGCGGACCCAGTGGAATGCTTCCTGCACGCTCTCCGCGCGGAGGACGCCGCACTGCCGCATGATGTCGTCGAACACGGCGTCCGCCCCGGCGAGCGATCCGGTGTGCGACGCCGCCGCCATCGCGCCGCGCTTGGATCGCCCCGACTTGATGGCCACTACGTGCTTGCGCGCGGTGATCCGCTTCAGGGTCCGGACGAGCCTCTCCCCGCCCTTCACCCCTTCGATGTAGATCAGGACCACGCGCGTGGCGGCGTCCTCTGCCAAGTACTCAAGCAGGTCGGACTCGTCGATGTCGGACTTGTTCCCGACGGAGATCAGCGCCGACAGCCCGAGCGATTCGGCCGCCGTCTTCCCGATCATCGCGATGCCCAGCGCCCCGCTCTGGGTCACGATCGCGACGTGTCCGGGAAGAATCCCGCCCGGCCCAAACGTAGCGTCCAACCGGCTTGCCGCGGAGTAGATCCCGAAGATGTTCGGCCCGAGCACACGCATTCCGTGCGCCCGCGCGTACTGGACAATCTCCTTCTCAAGATCGAGGTTCCCCACCTCGGAGAACCCTGAGGTGATGATGACCAGGTGGCCGACGCCCTTGTCGGCGCACTCGGCCAGCGTGGGGTACACGTGGTCGGCGGGAACGCAGAGGACCGCGACGTCCACCGTCCCCGGGACCTCTCGGAGAGACGCGTACACCGGCCTGCCGAGAAGCTCGCCCCCCTTGGGGTTGACCGGGTAGATCCCCCCCGAGAACCCCGACCTCACCATGTTCTCGACGACGCGGTATCCGATCTTCGCCGGGTTCGTCGACGCGCCCACGACAGCGACGCCCTGCGGGCGGAACAGACGGTCGATGGTCGCACCGCGCGCCGGCTTACCCGAACAACATCCTGAGCTCATACACCCCTGCCCCCCGCTTCTTCTCGATGGAGAACCCCGCTCTCTCGAACAGGACCATCATCGCCCGGTTGTCGACGAGGACCTCGGCGCTGAACCCCAGGAGACCTTCCCGCTTCGCCAGAAGGGTCAGGTAGCGAAGGAGTTCGGTGCCGATGCCGCGGTTCTGATGCTCATCCCCCACCACGAGAGCGACCTCGGCCGTGTGCGTGTCCGGGTCGATCCCGTACTGCCCGACGCCCACGACGATCTCCCGCTCCTCGTCTTCGATCACGGCCAGGATGACCATCTCCGCCGTGTAGTCGATGACCACGAACTCCTGGAGCCGCTCGTGAGGCATGTCCTTTCGCGAGGAGATGAACCGCTGGTACACCGACTGGTCGGACAGGGAGTAGAAGAAGTCCTTCAGGAGCGGCTCGTCCGAGATCCGCACCGGGCGCAGCAGCACCTCCTGGCCGCTCTTCGTGGTTCGATAGGTCTCGAGGTGTTCCGGGTACTCGCCCCGCTTCCCCGGAACGTACGCCTGGTCGCCGTAGATCAGCTTGCGAGCCTTGGCCTCGCGCAGGAGCCAGGGGCGGAACTTCGGATGGGCCACCCGAATCAGCTCCATCGCCCGCTCGCGCATGTTGCGCCCGTGCAGGTAGGCGATTCCGTACTCCGTCACCACGTAGTTCGCGTCGCCCCGCGTCAGCGTCACGCCGGCACCCTCGCTCAACACCGGGACGATGCGCGACACCTCCCCCTTCTTGGCCGTCGACTCGAGAACGAGGATCGACTTCCCGTCCGGGGCGAGGACCGCGCCGCGCATGAAGTCGGCCTGCCCCCCGATTCCGCTGTAGAACTCGGTCCCGAGAGACTCCGCGGTGGCCTGACCGGTCAGATCGATCTGCAGGGCGGTGTTGATCGCGGTCATCTTGCGGATCTGCGAGATCACGGCCGGATGATTCGTGTAGTCAACCGGACGGAAGGACACCGCAGGGTTGTCGGAGAGGAACTCGTACGTCGCCGCGGACCCCATCGCGAAGGCAGCCACCGTCTTGTGCCGGTCGATCGGTTTCTCCGTGTTGTCGACGATGCCCGCCCTCATCAGACCAGCGATTCCGTCGCTCAGGAGCTCCGTGTGCACGCCGAGGTGCTTCTTGCCGGACAGGTGCGACACGATCGCATCCGGGATCCTGCCGTATCCGACCTGAATCGTGGCGCCGTCTTCCACGAGGCGCGCGACGTACTTGCCGATGCGATCGGCGGTCTCGTCCGACGCCCCGACGGCGTACTCGAGAAGGGGCTCATCGTGCAGCAAAACGCAGTCGATGTCCTGGATGTGCAGGAAGCTGTCTCCGTGCGTTCGCGGCATGTAGCGGTTCACCTGACAGATCACCACGCGGGCGCAGTCCACGGCCGCGCGGACGATGTCCACGCTCACCCCGAGGCTCACGTAGCCGTGCTCGTCGGGAAGCGATGTCTGGACGAGCGCGACGTCGATGGGAACGATCCCGCGGTAGAACAACTCCGGCACCTGCGATAGGGAGATCGCTGTGTAATCCGCGGCGCCTTGGTTCACCGCCTCCCGCGTCGGGGCGCTGATGAAGAACGAGTCGAGCCGGAAGTTCCGCTTGACCTCCTCGCGCAGGTACGGGACGACCCCGAGAGTCCAGATGTGGATGACCTCGGCGTCGAAGAACGCCTTCGGGTTCGTCTTCGTGAACTCGACCAACGCGTCGAGCAGGTACTGGGGCTGGCCGCACCCTGTCCCAATGAAGATCCGGTCGCCGCGGTGGATGTGCGCGAACGCGCGATCGGGCGTGACAAACTTGTCCGGATAGGCTTTTCGCAGCCGCTCGACGTTTTCCTCAGCCCCGCCCATCAACCCATCCGCCATCGCCAAGTCGGGCACAGGATCCCGATCGATTCGCAGCTCCCCGTTCGTGGAATGCCTCCGAGCGCAGCGTGCCGAAAGCCACGCGCTCATTCTCCAAGACGGGCATCTGGATCGCAAGTTGGATGGCCACGAAAGCGGACGCGCGGCGGAAGTCGACCACCTGTCTACCCGGTCCTCGCGGTGACGAGTCGCGTTCGCGGAACCCCACTCATCACGCGTCGAACTTCCGCCGCGCCTGCAAGGAGGTGCTGCGTGGGCGATGCGGATTCCGCGTCGGGCACCACCCGGAGCCGACTCCGATGGGCGTGATCCACATCACCTAACGAACAGCGTGGCAGGTCGAGCTCGATCTACCGAGCCCATGTGGCCTGCGAGAAGAGGACATCCGCGCCACCAGGATGAGTGACGTTCATCCCGATGCGGCGCCGATTCCTGCCAGCCGCCCCGTGACGAACGCCCACAGGAAGTTGTGCCCCCCGATCGGCCCGAACGCGTCGAGCACCTCGCCGCAGAAGTGAACCGAGGAAACAAGCCGGCTTGCCAGGGTCTGCGGCGACACCTCGGCCAACGGGACGCCGCCGCCCGTGACTTCCGCCTCGGCGAACCCGCCGACCCGCTCCACAGGGAGCGCGTAGTTCGTGAGCGCGCCGAGGACCTGATCCCGGTCGCTGCGCCGAAGAGTCGACCGCGCCGCGTCCTCCAGCCCCAGCTCGCCGAGGAGCACGTCACCCAGACGCCCCGGCAGCCCCTCGCCGAGGGCCGATCGCACGGTTCCCGCCCCCGGAGCCAGGATGCCCCTCCACTCGCCCTCATCGCGGTCGAGCCACGAGACGCGCACCGACACTCGGTCCCCGCCGGCCCCGCCGCGGCCCACGGCGTGCGCCGCGTTCAGGACGACCGGGCCGCTGTAGCCATGATGGGTGAACAGGAAGTCGCCGGCCGACGACGTCCGGTCCTTGCCCTCGCCGATCGAGAGACGGACCCGAAGCGACAACCCTGCCAAGCCGTGATGGGCCGGCGTCCCGCCGTAGAACGGCGTCAGAGCCGGGTAGGGCGCGACGAGGCTGTGCCCGAGGCGTTCGGCGATCTCGAATCCGAACCCTGCGCTTCCCGTCTGCGGATACGACAACCCGCCTGTCGCCACGACGACATGAGCCGCCACGACTCCGGGTCCCGACTCCACGATGACGCGCCGCCGCTCATCCGGCTGGATATCGACGACCCGGCAGTTGCCGCGAACCTTGACTCCGACCCGTCGCAACGCCTCCCGGAAGGCGTCCCGCACCCCCGCGCCTCCGATCCCTCCTGCCGGGAAGACCTTTCCCGTCCGCTTCTGGTCCAGCAATCGGATCCCGATCGGCCTCTCAAGGAATGACCGGACGTCCTCGAGCGGCCAAGACAGGAGCATCTTCCGGAGCGAGTGACGCGACGAGTCGGTGACGTAGGCATCTGGATCGGCGCTCAGGGGAAGGATGTTACACCGCCCCCCGCCCGAGAGGAGGATCTTCTCTCCTGGGACGGGACGCGAGTCCAGAAGCAACACGTCGGCCCCCGACTTCGCCGCGAAGTACGCCGCCGCCATCCCTGAGGGCCCTCCCCCGATCACCACCACGTCGTATCCCGTCTTCTTCGTCACGCACGAAGCATATCCGGGCGCCCTGCCCTCCACGAGCCCGCGTCGCCGCCCACCGGACGCGCTGCGTCCCCGCCCACTGGACGCACTGCGTCCCCACCCACTGGACGCACTGCGTCAGCGGCCGGAGACCTCGTATAATCCGTGGGTCATGAGCATCGACGGAAGAGCTTTGGACCGTCTTCGGTCCCTCCCCGTTCCTTCCGGCATTCCTAGTTCGATTCGATTCCCCGACTATGAGGGGCTCTCGATCGTCGCGATCCCCGACCTCGTTCGGGCGGCGTTCGGATTGCCCGCTCCGCAGGGGGCCCTCGTCGAGGCCGTCGCCCCGCAAGCATTCCAGCGCGTGCTCCTTGTCATCGTCGACGGGCTCGGATTCCACCGTGCGCGCCGCTTCCTGGACGCAAACCGCGATTCGGCTCTCGCCCAGGTCGCGCAGCGGGGCGCTCTCGTTCCGATCACAAGCGTCTTCCCGTCCACGACCGTCGCGGCGTTGTCCACGTACAGCACAGGACTCGCACCCGCCCAGCACGGCCTCATCGGGTATCGGCTCTACCTGCGGGAGATCTCAGCCATCGCAAACATGATTCAGCTCTCCGTCGTCGGCGGAAACGGAACCCCCGCGGCAGCGTCCGGCCTGGACGTCGACGCGCTCCTTCCAGGTCCGACGGTGTACGAACTCCTCGGCGAGAAGGGAATTACGACGCACACCCTTCTTCCGCGCTACATCGCAGGAAGCGGCCTGTCGCGGGTCCTGTACCGGGGAGCGACGTACATCCATCCTGTCGTCAGTCTCGCCGACATGGTCACGTTCGCTCGCCACATCCTCGAGCGCGCCATGCAGCCCACGCTGGTCACGCTGTACTGGCCGGAGCTCGACTCCGTCGCTCACGCGCGCGGACCCGACTCCGAGGCCTACGAAGCGGAGCTTCGGTCCATCGACGACGCGCTACGCCGCGAGCTGCTCGGCCGGATCGATCGCACACTGCTCGTGGTCTCCTCGGACCACGGGTTCGTCACGATGGAGCCGGAGGACTACCGGGCTCTTTCGAACCTCCCCGACCTTCAGGAGCGCCTGCTTCTCCGCCCCGTGGGCGAGCCGCGGGCCAGCTACTTCTTCCTGCGCCAGACCAACGGCGGCGCCGTCCCATGGGCACTCCCCCCCGCGCTCGACGGCGGACTCGTCGCCCTGGACGGGGACACCGTCCTTCACTCCGGACTCCTCGGCCCCGGCACGCCGCACTCCGAGACCCGATCGAGGATCGGAGACGTCGTAGTCATCTCCACCGGCAGGGACGGGATCCACCACCCGTACCCGGATTCTCCGTTCCTGCGCGGCATGCACGGCGGCCTTACCGAAGACGAGCTGTACATACCGCTCTTCGTTTCCTCTCTCTCGTGAAAGGAGCTCGCGATGGTTCTGGTTGACAGCAAGAACCGAGTGGCGCCGTGTCGCTACGACGATGGGACGACGGCGCGCGGCGTGGAGAAGCGCGTGCTGATCGGCCCCAAGACGGGAGCGCCGAACTTCGTCATGCGCCACTTCACGCTCGCCAAAGGAGGGTACAGCCCGGACCACGCACATCCGTGGGAACACGAGGTGTACATCCTCGCCGGGCGCGGCGCGGTCCGCTTCTCCGGAGGAAGTCGACCCGTCGCGCCGGGCGACTTCGTCTACGTTCCGCCGATGGAGGAGCACCAGTTCGCCAACGCGGGCGACGCGCCGCTCGAGTTCCTATGCGTCGTGCCCAGCGAGGGCGACGACGGGTAGAGCGATGAAGTCCGTCGTCGTGTGTCTCAGCGGCGGGGTGGACAGCGCCGTCGCTGCACACCTTCTGAAGCAACAAGGCTACGAGGTTGCCGGGCTGACGTTCTGGCTCTGGTCGTCTTCACGGGCCCCGAAGGAAAGCCGCATGTCCCCCTGCTGCTCGCTCGACGCCGCAACCCAACTAGCGCACGACCTTGACATCCCTCACGAGGTCGTCGACCTCTCCGCGGAGTTCGAGAGCACGGTGGTCGCAGAGTTCGTCGAACGTCGCCTGCGCGGCGAGACGCCGAACCCTTGCGGCCGCTGCAACCGCGGCTTCCGATTCGACGCCGCCCTCGACTACGCCCGCGAGAAGGGGTTCGACTACGTCGCGACAGGGCACCACGTTCGCATCCGACGCGAATCCGACGGCCGCTTCGCCCTCTACCGAGGGCGCGACCCCCGCAAGGATCAGACGTACTTCCTCTACGGACTCGCCCAGGAGAAGCTCCCCCGCCTTCTCTTCCCCGTTGGGGGGTTCGACAAGTCCGACGTCTTCGCCATCGCGCGCCGTGAAGGCCTCTCGGCCGCCGAGCGGCCCGAGAGCCAGGACCTCTGCTTTGCGGTCGACGGATCTACCGCATACCTCTTCGATCCGGAGGACTCGGCTCCCGGCGACGTCGTCGACGGCGAGGGGCGCGTCCTCGGGCGACATGACGGCTTGACTCACTACACAATCGGGCAAAGGCGCGGGCTCGGGGTCCCCTCCGACCGACCTCTCTTCGTGCTCGACCTCGACGTTCGGCGCAACGCCCTCGTCATCGGCCCGGAGGAGGACCTGTACGCCTCGTCCCTCCAAGCCAGCGAGGCGAACTACCTCGTCGATCCGCCGGCTGCCGGCGCCGTCGTCGACGCGAAGATCCGCTACCGTTCGCCCGCCTTCCGCACGACGTTCCGGCCGCTGGAGCCCGACTCGTTTGCGCTCGACTTCGACCCACCGCAGCGGGCCGTCACGCCGGGGCAGCTTGCCGTCCTGTACGACGGAGACCGCCTCGTCGGCGGCGGCACGATCCGCTCCCGACGTGCCGCCCCGCCGTCTGTGCCTCTATAATCGATCCCGGAGGGGTGGGTGAGCGGACGAAGCCACCGGTCTTGAAAACCGGCAGGCCCTCGGGCCTCGCGGGTTCGAATCCCGCCCCCTCCGCCAAGGGCGACTCGCAGTCCTACGGCGAGTCGCTCGGGAGTTCCGTCGTCTTGTCGTGGAACTCCTGGCCGGGACCGACGGCGGCGAGTCGCTCGGGAGTTCCGTCGTCTTGTCGTGGAAC
>Ga0209609_10000877_pt1 | contig 17682 bp, 15 predicted proteins | sample LakKivw325mmetaG_FD_184136 | JGI IMG/M metagenome (GOLD analysis project Ga0209609, IMG submission 184136) | Anoxic lake water microbial communities from Lake Kivu, Rwanda to study Microbial Dark Matter (Phase II) - Lake Kivu water 325m metaG... | ecosystem: Environmental > Aquatic > Freshwater... | reverse complement strand
CCCTCTTGTGGGCCGCGATCACTTGCCGGATAATGCGTCGGTCCCCTCTCACCGTACGATGACCTATGATGGGAGCGGTGAGAGGCATGGTGGTTCGTTCTTTCTCGAGGCGGGGCGCGGGGACGGTCGCGACTGCGTTCCTGCTTCTCTCTCTCGCGCTTCCCGCCTGCGGCGCAGCCACCGTGACCTCCCAGTTCGGGTTCGACGGTCAACTGATCCGCTTCCGCTACGCTCCGATCCGGGTCGAGATCGCCGGCCTCTCGGCGCCGGTGGACGGCCGGATCGTCGTCAAGCAGTTCGCCGGCTCCGACCCGGCGAACCCGCTCCCACTCAGCCATGAGATGGCCCGCGGGGCCTTGGACAACGGCATCTATGAAGCAGCTCTTCCCGCCTACGACCTGCTTCTCCCGGCTCTCATCCAGCTCCTCGGCCCCGACGGCGAGGTGATCGCATCCACCACCCAGAACGTGCGGCAGGCGGGCCGAGGGCTACCCTTCGTCGTCGTGGCGGGCGAGGCATGCTCCCTCGACGGAAGCGAGTCGATCCTGTCCCCTTCCGAGCTCCCGAGCGATTGGTGGGCCTACGAGCCGGCCCGCAGCGTCTGGCTCACCGCCCCGCTCTTCGACCAGGCGGTGTGGGAGGCCCTCGGTCAGTGGGTGGTCTCCGGAGGGTCGCTTGTCCTCTTCTCCGGCTCAGATTTCTACCAGTGGGACTCCCCCGCTGCGCGAGCCCTTCTTCCGCTCTCCTCCCCCACCCTGCGCGAGTTGTCGCCCGGCTCCTTTCTCCTGACGGGGACGCCTCGCACGGGGGCCCAAGTCCTCCTGAGCAGGGACGGGGAGCCTCTACTCGTCAGGATTCAGCACGGCGCCGGCCACGTCTCGCTCGTCACGACGCGCCTACGCGACGTGACGACCGCCGATCTCGAGCGCATTTCCGCCCGCATCCCGTCGGCCCGCCGCCTCGTGACCGTGGATCGCCTCACCCAGGAGTCGCTCAACAACAGCCGCGTCGTCCGGCCTCTCTACGCGTTTGCCCCGGCCGTCGTCCTCGCCGTCCTTCTCGGCTTCGTCGCCTTCCACCGCAATGCCGCCCGCGGCCGCTTCGTACTCCCGTGCCTCCTCCTCCTGACTGGAGTCGTCGTCGCGGTTGCGTCCGGATTCTATGTAAACAGGATCGGGAGCGTCGCCTACCAATATAGCATAAAGACGTCATTCTACGTTAATACCTCGTTCGTAGCGAGGATGGATTCGTACGCCTTCTTCTCGCTCGAATCCACGTCGGTCGCAATCGACCACGACAAGCGCCAGTTCCCGATCCAGGCGGATGTGTGGGTCACCCAACGCAGCCGGTACGGGATCAGCAGCGACCTGACCCAGACGGCGTTGGCGCTCCCCACGCGGACCCGCCGCTTCCTCCGCACGTGCGGCACCGAAGAGGCGGAGTGGCACCTGTTCGCGTCGGAGGACGACCGGACCTTCCGAATCGAGAATCTGCAGGCCCGAGAGACTGCGGCCGCCCTCCTCTTTCTCGACGGCTTCTTCTACGAGGTCCCCCTCGCCGACGGCCGCCCTCGCGACGCCTTCGCATCGAGCGACCTGCGCCGGGTCAGCGCGTCGGCGATGACCCGAGAGGAGGCCCTCCTGTATGCCAACGTCGCCGATTGGCTCCTGACCTCCGCAGGAACGTGGCTTCTCACGTACGAGGAGTCGTCCGACGTCTCTCCCGGCGAGGATATGCCCGCAAAAGTGAGCCTCGTTCGAATCTGCATCACGGAAGGAGAACGATCGTGAAGGCCTTCCCGCTCTTCTTCGATCGCGGTGGATACGCCGCCGCGCTCGCCCTGCTGATCGGAACGGGCCTCGCTCTCGTCCTCTCCATGCCGTGGGCGGGGCGCGTCGCCGACTTCTTCGCGTTCCCGTGGAGTCCGACCCCCGTCGCCCTGTTCTTCGCCCTCGCTCTACTCGGCGCGGTGCATGCGCTGAACCGCGGCGCGGCCGTCGAGCCGCTCCCGAGGGTCCGACGAAGGCAGCTTTCCTCTCTGCCCTTGCAGATTGGCTTCGTCCAGGCCCTCGTGCTTCCCCACGTCGCCGTCTGTACGGTGCTAGTCCCCGCTCGCCACGCGGGCCTCCTGTGGATGGCTTGGGGATACGTCGGCTTGGTCAACGTGGCTTTCGCGGTCGTCGCGTTTCGGGTCAGCGCGCGGTGCTTCCGCCTTGCCCGCTCCCCGCTCTTCTCGCTTCTCTTTGTCGCGTCCGCCTACTACCTGGTCCCGCTTCTGTTCGAGTTCGCCCCCGGAACGTTCCGAGTGGCCGCGCTCGTGAGCCCCGCGGTAGCCTTGTGGACCCTGCTTGCGGGCGAGGCGTCGGCGGGGCAGCTCGCGTTCTCCTTCCTGGTGCCCTTCGTTCTTGGAGCCGTGCTGTTCGTCTCGGCGCGCCGCCGCGTTGCCACGGAGGAGCATGCTCTCCGTCCCTGACCTCTTCGCCCGACTGCTGCGCCACGCCCGCGCCGCCCGCGGAGCCTCGTGGGCCGCTTTAGCGTGGGTCGTGACCGCGGCCCTCGCCTTCGCCGGGGTCGTCGCCGCCACGTTGTGGGCACCCGCCTCGGCGGCAACGGCCCGTATGCTGCTCTTGGGCCTTCCAGCGGGAGCTGCCGCCGTCGGCTACGCCCTCGGCCACCGCCCCCGCCCGCCACTTGCCGAGCTACTGCTTGCCGTCGACCAGCGGCTCGGGCTCGAGGCACGCCTCAGCTCGCTCTACGAACTTACCCGTCGCCCCGCCCCCGCGGCGTTCGCCGCGCGGATCTCGGAAGACGTTGCTCGCCGTGCCCCGAAATGGCGGAAGGGAGTCCCTCAGAGCCGCCGTTCCCTTCCCTGCGCGCTCGGAGGCGCCGCGCTGGTGGCCCTGGGGCTGACCCTCGTCCCTCTCGCCGCCGCGACGCCCGCAGAGAATCCCGCGCTGTCCGAGGTCAGCGCGCCCGCAGCTCCGGCCTCCGTCGCCGAGGCGGACCGCGCTTCCCAGCCGCAGGATGGCTCCTCGCCCGACGAGGCGGCCGCGCTGTCCCCGCCCGGAACGCCGCTCCCTGTGCGGTCAGGAGCTCTGCGGGACATCCTCGCCGAGCTGCGGACGTCGAGCGGCACGCCGGGCGTTTCGTCGGCAAGCGGCCCCGAAAGTGAGGGTGAGGTGTCGGAGTGGCGCCGCGACCTGGAGCGCCTGAGCGAGCGGCTGGAGCGGGACTCGAGTCCGCTTGGCGCGTCCGAGACGGAGACTCTGCGGAACTACGTGGCCGCGACTGCCCCCGAGCGCCAGAAGGCGGTCGACGACGCGGTCGCCGCCTCGGACCTCGACGTCCTCCGGCAGATGGTCCGCCAGCTTCTCGCCGAGCCGGTTCCGAACGAGATCGACGACGACGCGACCACGACGTCGCACCTAGCTCCGGATGCGCCCCTCCCAACGGAGCCGGAGACACCCGGGTCCGCGTCGACGCCCACCGCGCCTACGACCGTCCATCCGGAGCGCCCGGGAGCGGGAACGCTAGGTGACAGCACCGAACCCCAGGCATCCCCGGGGGACGAGGAGCCTCCGCCGGTCTTCGACGCCTCCGAAACGGGCGTCATCCCCGTCTCCCCACCTTCCGTCCTCGGGGCGAGCGGCGAGTACTCCGAGTATCTGACGCTGGGGGTGCCGGTCGAGACCTCGTCGGCCGAAGGCGGCCTTCGGGACGAGGCGACCTTCCGCTTCGATCGGATAGAGTCGGTCTTGTCGGGGCGCAGCATCCCGGACGGCGCCGTCGACGCCGTTCGCACGTACTTCGAACGAATCACGGAGGAAAACCCATGACCACGGAAGTCAGACTCGAGGAGGCGTTCGAGACCTTCGGGCGTCTCGAGCGAGCGGTCGCACAGGTCATCGTCGGCCAGGAGGCCGTCGTGCGGTCGACGCTCATCGCGCTGTTGTGCCGCGGAAACGTGCTCCTCGAAGGGGTCCCCGGACTTGGGAAGACGCTCCTCGTCCGGACCCTCGCGCACGCGCTGGGGCTTCGCTTCTCGCGAATCCAGTTCACCCCCGACTTGATGCCGGCCGACATCCTGGGCACGAACATCATCGGCGATCGCGACGGACAGCGGCGGTTCGAGTTCTCTCGCGGCCCGATCTTCGCGCACATCGTCCTCGCGGATGAGGTGAACCGCGCGACGCCGAAGACCCAGTCCGCCCTCCTCGAGGCCATGGAAGAGCGAACCGTGTCGATCGGAGGCACAACGTACCCCCTGGACGAGCCGTTCATCGTGCTCGCAACCCAGAACCCCATCGAGATGCAGGGAACGTACCCCCTGCCGGAGGCCCAGGTCGACCGGTTCCTCCTCAAGGTCAACCTCCCGTTCCCGTCGCTCGACGAACTAGTGCGGATCACGGCCCTCAACACCGAGTCGGAGTCGATCGCGTTCCCGTCGCCTGTCGCATCCGCCGCCGACGTCCTCGCGGCGCGCTCCGTGGTTCACCGGATTCCCATCGCGGAGGGGCTGCGGCTCTACGTCGGGCGCCTCGTCCTCGCTACGCATCCCGACAGCGCCGACGCTCCGGACATGGCCCGCAACTACGTCGAGTACGGAGCCAGTCCCCGCGCCGCCATTGCCCTGGTCCGCGCCGCGAAGGCGCATGCGTTCCTCTCGGGTGAGGTCCACGTCCGCCCCGCCGACATCCAGGCCGCCTTCCTTCCCGCGCTTCAGCACCGGATCATCCTGAACTTCCGCGGCGAGGCCGAGGGGATCACCCCGTCCGGCATCCTCGCCGAGGTCTGGCGGAAGGTGCCGGTGGCCTGATGCAGCAGCTGATCGACCACGGGTTCCTCGAGCGGTGGGCGAACCTTCGTTTCGCCTCGCGGCGTCGCCAGGCCGGCCGCTTCTCGGGATCGCACGCGTCGCCCCGAGCCGGGATGAGCGTCGAGTTCGCCGACTATCGCGAGTACGTCCCCGGAGACGACTTCCGCTACGTCGACTGGAACCTGTACGGTCGACTTGATCGGCTTCTCGTCAAGACGTTCGTCCAGGAGGTGGACGTTCCGGTCTACTTCCTCCTCGACGTCAGCGGGTCGATGAGGCTCGGCGTCCCCCAGAAGGCTCACTACGGCGCCCAGCTCGTGCTCGCGCTGTCGTACCTCGCTCTGCGCAGCCTCGACCGCGTCGGGGTGTTCCCGTTCTCCGACCGTCCGCTGGACTCGGCTCCGCCGCGCCAGGGCATGAGTCAATTCAGCTCGATTCTCCGTCTCCTGTCGGCCGTCGACCCGGGCGGCCGGACGTCGCTTGCCGCAGGCGTAACCGGCTTCCTGTCGCAGACGCGGGAGTCAGGCCTGGTGGTCCTCGTCAGCGATTTCCTCTCGACCGACGATCTGCGCGACCCGCTCGCGCGCCTCCGTCACCGCGGCGACGAAGCGGTCGCTATTCAGATCCTTGACCCCGAGGACATCGATCCCGAGATCGCCGGACCAGTCCACTTCGTCGATGTGGAGACCTCCGAGCGGGTCCACCTCGCCGTGGGCTCGGCCACCCTCGACGCCTACCGGAAAGGGTTCAAGGCCTTCCAAGCGTCGCTTCGGAGCGCCTTCCTGCAGCACGGCGTCCCGTTGTTCGTGGCTCCCACGAACCGCCCGCTGGAGACGCTGATCCATCAGGACCTCCGTGCGGGAGGCATCCTCGAGTGAGCTTCCTCCATCCGGCCGCCTTGGCGCTCCTCTCGACGTGGCTCCTGGTGGTCCTGTTCGCAGTCCTTCGAACGCGACAGCGCCGCCGCGATGTCGGCGCCCTCTTCCTGTGGAAGGAGTTGCGCGACTCCCCGACGGGGCGAACTCGAAACCTCCGATTCCTCTTGGATCCTCTCCTGTTGCTCCAGCTCGCCTGCGTGCTCGTCTTCGCCCTCGCGCTCGCGCAGCCGGCGTGGACGACCCGCCGCCTCGGCGTGGCCAGCCTGGCCATCGTCATCGACGGCAGCGCCAGCATGCGAACGACCGTGGACGGCGACCACACGCGCTACGACGCAGCCGTCGGCCTTGCCTTGGACCTCCTCGCGCGCGTGTCGACCCATACGGTCGCGGTGGTCCAGTGGTCGAACAACCCCGTCGTCCTGGCGCGGGAGGGGTCGCGGCCTGCCGACGCGCGATCGACGCTCTCCGCGTCGTCTCCCACCTGGAGCGGCGACGGGGCCGCCGACGCCCTCGCGCGCGCCATCTCCGCGATCGGCGGCCCGTCACGCTTTCAGCGGATCATTCTCTACACCGACCACCCCGTCGACGCGGCGCCGTTCCCGGTAGAGACGACCCTCGTCTCCGGCGGGGAGAACCTCGCGATCACGGCGTTCACGGTGCGCCCGAACCCAGACGGAACGGGAGTGAGCGCGTTCGTCGAGCTTCGAAACGGCACGAGGGAGTTCCAGGCCCCGAGCCTCCAGATCGGGGACGAGTTCCGCCGGACCACCCTGGATGCGTTCCTTGAGCCCGGCGAGACGACGCGCTACGTGGTCCCGTTCCCTGGATCGCGGGGAACCCGCTTCATGGCCGCGATTGATGCGGCCGACGACTTCGCCGCCGACAACGTGCGCCACTTCTCGCTCGAGCGGTCGGTCGTCCTGCGCGTTCGGTGGGTTGGAGCGGAGAACCGCTTCCTGTCCGCCGCGCTCGCGTCCGTGCTCCCGGTGGCTCACGTCGGAGACGGCGAGCCGGCGGACCTCACGGTGGCCTACGACGCCGTCCTCCCCGCCCTCCCTTCGGGGCACGCGCTCCTCGTCCACTCGACCGTCGACGGCGTCGTGTCGATCGGCGCGGCGGGGACATCCCGCGGCACCGCCTCGATATGGATCCCCGACCACCCGCTCCTCGCGGGCATTCGAGCCGAGGACATCTTCGTCGAGAGCCTTCCCAGCGTCGCGATCTCCGTGCCGTCCCGGACCCTGCTCGGCGTCGGGGGGAGCCCGCTCCTCGTCGAGATCCCCGATCCGGACCGGTCCATTCTCCTTCTCACCGCCGACCTTCTCGCCACCAACCTCCCGATCACCGTGGACTTTCCCCTGCTCGTGCGCGCGTTCGTGTCGTCCCTCGTGCGCGCAGATCCGGGCCTCGTCCCGGAGTGGGTCCACGTGGGGGACCCCGTGCTCCTCGACCGCTCCGGGGCGACGGCGAGCGTCTTCGCGCCCGACGGGCAGCCGGTCCCCCTCGCCGACGGGCAACGGGCCTTCTTTCCCGATCGGCCCGGGGAGTACACGCTCGCCGTCGGCGAGGATCGCTACCCCCTCTCGGTCAACGTCGATCCGAGCGAATCTCTCTCCGCGACCACGGGCCCCGCGGCGTCGACCGATGTCTCCCTCGCGAGGCCCGACGATGCGTCGCCGTCGACCACGGCGCTGTGGCCGGTCCTCGCAGGGTGCGCCTGCGCGCTCCTCGTCCTCGAGCTCGCCCTGGCCCGCCGCATCGCGCTCGCGTCGAGGAGGTCCGGTTGATCCGCCTCGCCGTTCCCGTCGCCCTGGCCGCCGTTCCCGTGCTCGCTCTCGCGCTGGTTCTCCTGCGCCGTGGCGCGGCGAGACGCGACGTACTCCGATATGCGGCTCTGGTGCTCATCGTCCTCGCCCTCACGGATCCGCGCCTCTCCGTGCGCGATCCCCGGAACAACGTGATCTTCCTCGTCGACCGCTCGGCCAGCGTCGTCCGCACGGCCGCAGAGCGCGAGGTGCGCGAAGCGATCGACGCCGTCATCGCCGCTCACGCCGATTGGAGCTACGGCGTCGTCAGCTTCGGACGCACCTCCGAAGTCGATGCGCCGCTCGGCGCGAGGCCGGTGCTCTCCTCTGCGCTTCCCGACCCGACCGGATCCGATCTCGTCGGCGCGGTCCGGCTGGGGCTCTCTCTCCTGCCTCCGGAGAGCGCCAACCAGCTCGTCGTCCTGAGCGACGGCCGCTTCTCGTCGGACCCGATTCCGGCCGTGGCGGCGGCCCAGCTCGCCTCGATCCCGGTCAGCGTTCTCCCCGTCGGCGGCCCTCGCGCGAACGACGTTCGCTTGTCCGGATTCGACGGACCGCGAGAGGTCTCCGTGGGTCGTTCGGCTGCGTTCGTCGCCGACGTCGCGAGTGACGCGCCCGGCCCGGCGACGCTTGCCTTGTACCGCGGCGGCCAGCTCGTCGAGGCTCGAGACGTCACGCTGTCCGGCTCGATCGACTCGTTCACGTTCTCGGATGCCACGCCCGAGCCGGGGTTCTACGAGTACCGTGTTGTCGCCAAACGAGAAGGAGACGCCATCCCCGAGAACGACGCCCGCTCCCTCGTTCTCCGGACGGTGGACCACCCGTCCGTCCTTCTGGTCGACGTTCGCGGCGACTCGGCCCTCCCGGAGCTCCTTCAGTCCATCCACGTCGACTTCGTTCGGGCGGACGCCGTGCCGCCGCTCGCCTCCCTCTCCGACTACCGCCAGGTGGTCTACGCCGGCCAGCCGCTCCAGGACCTCACGGGCCGGCAGGTCGAGGACCTCACGCAGTACGTGCGGAGCCTCGGTGGCGGCCTGCTGGTCGTCCAGGGTGACCGCGAGGTTCGCGGCTTCGAGGCCGGACCGATCGACTCGCTCCTCCCGGTCTCGTTTTCGGTCCCGGAGAAGGGCCGGTCGCCGAGCATGGCCATCGTCTACCTCCTGGACCGCTCCTCGAGCATGAGGGAGTTGGCCGGCGACCGCGCGAAGATCCGGGTGCTTCGGGAGGCCGCGGTCGCAAGCCTGCTTCTTCTTCCCAGCGACACCCTCGTCGGCATCGTCGGCTTCTACGACGCGTACGACTGGGTATTCCCGCTGCAGCCCCTCGGCGACGGCACGGCCGCGTACCGCGCCATCGCCACGCTAGACGCGTACGGGGGCACCGACGTGTACTACCCGCTCGACGATGCCCTCGATCAGCTCATCGCCGCCGACGCGCGCGTCAAGCACATCCTCCTCGTCTCGGACGGCCAGACGACCGAGGTCGGACGCGACTACCCGCAGCTTCTGCGGAAGCTCACCGAGCACACGGACATCACGTTGTCCGCCATCGCCGTCAGCCGCCGCCCGAACGTCCCGTTCCTGCAGAAGCTCGTCGACTGCGGCCGGGGCGTCTTGTACTACGCCGCCGACTTCGTGACCCTTCCCCAAGTGACCGTCCAGGTCACGCAACGCCTGAGCCGAAGCCGGTTCGTGAACGTGGACACGGCCGTCGAGGCGTCGCCGGGGCCGTTCGTGGCCCTCGGCGCGATCCCCGCGGTCCAGGGCTACGTCCTCACGTACCCGCGGAGCTCCGCCGCCACGCTCCTGTGGGCCGGCCCCGACCCGCTCCTCTCCACGTGGCGAACCGGGCTGGGGAGCGTCACCGTGCTGAACCTCGACCTGTCCGGCACCTGGTCGCGCGACTGGCTCTCGTGGAGCGGAATGCCACGCCTGTTCGAAGAGATCCTCCGCACCACGACGCCCCTCGTGACCGCCACCTCCGGCGTCGCGTCCCGGATCGACGTCGGTCCGTCGACGACGACCGTGTGGCTCGACGTTCGCGCGCCCGGCGGCGGCTTCGACGACTTCCGCACGTTCGGGGCCACGCTCGTGCCGACCGGGCGAACCCTCGACGCGCCGCAGGTCGCCCCCGGCCTGTACCAGGTCCGCTTCCCGACCCCCGCGGAGGGCGCGTACGCGCTGTGGATCCAGGAGGACGGAGGAGGGCGCTCCTTCTCGGTGCCGTTGTCGGTCCCCTACTCGCCCGAGTACGAGTCGTTCGGCGTCGACCGTGCTGCGCTCGCCCGGCTGGCCGAAGCGACCGGAGGGGCAGTCCTCGGCGACGGCGCGGAACTCCGACCGGTCCGCTCCACTCGCGCCCAGCGTGAGACGCCCCTCTTCCCCGCTCTGCTCGGCGCAGCGCTCGCGCTCTTCCTCCTCGACCTCGCACTTCGCCGGCGGGCGGCGTCCCGCGACCTGCGGCGGGCCGACTCCCCACGGACCGCCGATTGAACGTCCCAAACGCCCTCCCTATAATCGCAACACGTGCGGGGAGTGGCGCAGCCTGGTAGCGCGCCTGCTTTGGGAGCAGGAAGCCGCTGGTTCAAATCCAGTCTCCCCGAGTCGATCGAAGGGGGTTTGTCTCGTGACGGAATCGTCGCCCCATCTCTCCTTGTACCGCCGATGGCGCTCGCAGACGTTCGCCGAGATCGTCGGGCAGGAGGACGTGGTTCGGACGCTGCGCAACGCGGTCGCCGCCAAGGAGGTCGCCCACGCCTACCTCTTCTCGGGAGAGCGTGGCGTCGGCAAGACCTCGGTCGCCCGTATCCTCGCCCGAGCGGTCAACTGCCTCGAACCGAAGTCGGGCGAGCCGTGCAACGCGTGCGCCAACTGCCGCACCATCCTCGCGAGCCGATCCCTTGACATCATCGAGATCGACGGCGCTTCCAACCGTGGCATCGACCACATCCGCAAGCTGCGCGAGGAAGTGAACTTCGTTCCCGCCGACCTTCGGATGAAGGTCTACATCATCGACGAAGTCCATATGCTCACGAACGAGGCATTCAACGCCCTCCTCAAGACGCTCGAAGAGCCGCCGGCCCACGCGATGTTCGTCTTTGCGACGACGGAGCCGCACAAGCTGCCGCGGACGATCGTCTCGCGCTGCCAGGCGTTCGAGTTCCGGCGCCTCCCCGCCGACAAGATTCAAGCTCACCTCCGCCGGGTCGCCGAGTCGGAGGGAATCTCCCTGGACGACAGCGCGTGCGACCTCATCGCGCGGCGCGCCAACGGCGGGATGCGCGACGCCCTCGTCATGTTGGAGCAGGCCGCCAGCCACGAAGCCGGCCCGATCAGCGAGGCCGCCGTGCTCGACATGCTGGGCCTCGCCGGTCGGGACACCCAAGAAGCTTTCGTCAAGGCCCTCGAGACGGCCGATCGGGGCGCGATTCTCGCGACGATCGAGGGACTCACGGAACGGGGCAAGGACCTTGACCTGTTCCTTGCGGACGTCATCCAGCTCCTGCGGGAGCGGATCCTCCAGGCAGGCGCCGACGCGCCGGCCGCCGTGCGCATGGCTCAGGGACTGCTCGACGTCAAGGCCGACCTGTTCCGCGCCCTCGATCGGCAGGTACGGCTGGAGATCGGGGCCCTCGCCCTCGCCGAGTCGCTCGGTGTCCCGTCGCGGCGCTCGACGCACGAGGACGTCGCAGAGATGTCCACCCGGCCGGCCGTCAAGCCGACCACGGTCGCCCGCCCCCGCGCCGCCCAGGAGAAGAAGATCCCGGCGGCGGCCCACGCGGAGACGAGGCCGGACGCCGAAAGCAAGTCATCCCCTCCCTCCCCTTCCGCCGTCGCGCCGGCCGCGGCTCCCACCCTTCCGCCGGGGCTCGAGGCGCACTGGACTGCGATGCTCGGCGAGGTTGAGAAGGACCGCATCGCCATCGCCGCGTACCTGACCGAGGCGACCCCGTCCATCGACGGCTCCCGCCTCGTGTTGTCCTTTCACCCCGAGCACACCTTCCACAAGGAGAGCCTCGAGAAGCGCGAGAACCTCCAGTACCTTGCCGGAACAGCGCGCCGGCACTTCGGAGACGCGTTCCATGTAGAGATCCAGTTCGACGAGAACGTCGTCCGTAAGCTTCTTCCCCGGGACGCCCTGCTCGAGAAAGCGCGACTGGTGTGTGAGGTGTTCGACGGGAAGATCGTGAAGGAGGCGCTGTGAAGGGAATGGGCAACCTGGGCAACCTCGGGAGCCTGATGAAGCAGGCCAAGAAGCTGCAGGAAGACCTCGAGCGCGCCCAGACTGAGATCGCGCAGCTGAAGGTGGAAGCCACCGCCGGAGGCGGGATGGTCACCGCGACGGTGAACGGCCGCGGAGAACTGCAGCAGTTGAAGCTGGAGAAGGAGGTCGTCGATCCCGAGGACATCGAGATGCTCGTCGACCTCGTCATCGCTGCCGTCCAGGAAGCCCAGCGCAAGGCCCAGGAGGCCACGCAGGAGAGGCTGGGGCCGTTGACCCAGGGCATGGGCGGAGTCGCGGGAATGCTTGGTCCGTAGGTGCAAGCGCGTGTTGCGCTGGGGCCCCGTCGTCTCTTATAGTCGGCACAGACCGTCGGAACCGCGAGGGGGACCTTGCTGAACGAGATCCAGCAGCTGCTCAACGTCCAGCGCATCGATCAGGCGCTCCAGGACGCCTCCTTGCACGTTGACCACTTGCGCGCCCATCGCCAGCAGCTCGAGGCGCGGATCGGCCAGGAACGGGCTCGCGTCTCGGCGCTCGCCGACCGCCTGCGCCAGCTGGAGCTCGACAGCCACGCTAAGAACCTCGAGGTCGACGACCTGGACATGAACATCCGGGCCTACCAGAAGCGGCTCGACCAGGGAATCATCTCGTTCAAGGAGATGGAGGACCTGCGGACCAAGATCGGCCTCGAGAAGGGGCGCATCAATCGACTCGAGGACGAGGCCCTCGACCGAATGGAGTCTCTCGAGAGCGCCCGCAGCGACCTTTCCACCGCCCGATCCGAACTGAGCGGGAAGGAGGACGCCCTCAAGGTTCACATCGCCGAGGTGGATCGCCAGATCGAGACGGCGCTCGCCCAGGTGGCCGCCGTAACGGCGGAGCGGCAGACGCTCCTGGCGGCAGCACCCACCTATCTGCTCGCCCAGTACGACGCTCTGAGGGCGAAATTCCCGAACCCTATCGCTGTTCTGGACCACGGAACCTGCAGCGGATGCAAGCTCCGCGTGAGCGGCAACACCGCGGAGCGCGTGCGCGGAAGCATGGGGATCGTCACGTGCGAACACTGCTCTCGCATCCTCTACTTGTCCTCGGACTGATCCTCTCCGCTCTCTCGCTGACCTGTTCCGCCGCCCCGAGCGGAGTGCCCCTTCCGATCGGTCCGTTGTCGGACTACGGCGCGGTGCTGGATCGGGACGGCCGCGACGCCGTCAACGCACGCATCGAGCAGACGGAGAGAACCCTCGGCGTCAAGGTGTACGTCCTGGCCAGCTGGGAGAGCCCCCAGCCCGACGTCGAGAGCTTTGCGAACGCTGTGTTCTCGGCGTGGGGTCTTGGCTCCGGTCGCTCCCTGCTCGCCGTGTTCCTCCGCACCGGCGGCGACTGGTCGGCGAGCGTGGTGGCGAGCGCGTCCGTGCGCACGCAGTATGGAACGCTCGCCGAGAGCCTCGAGCGACGCATTGCCGACCTCGTTCTCCACAAGCGCGTCGAGGAGGCGATGCTCTCCCTGTTCGACGGGCTCGATGAGATCAAGCGGCCGGCCAAGGAGCCGCGCGTGGAAGCCACCTCCGCTCCGCGGTCGCGCGGCCTTTCGCCTGCCGTGTCGATCCCGCTGGTCGCCGCCGGGACGGCGGCCCTCGTCTTCCTCATCCACCGGCGCGTCTGCCCGCGTTGCGGGTTCATCCTGCGCATCTCTCCGCCGTCGGGCTTCTCGCGCGCGCGGGGCCGGGTATACTCGTGCCGCCGCTGCGGCTTTCGCCGCCAGCGGTAGGGGAGAGGGTCAGGGAGACGCCGGGCGTCGGGTTCACCGACGGCCGGAGGAAAGTCCGGACTCCAAAGGGCAGACCACTGAGGAGATCTCAGCAGGGGCGACCCTGGGACAGTGCAACAGAGAGCAGACCGCCGATGACCCGCCTCGCGCGGGAACAGGCAAGGGTGAAACGGTGGTGTAAGAGACCACCAGCGGCCCGGGCGACCGGACCGGCTCGGTAAACCCTGGTCGGAGCAAGGCCAAGTAAGAAGGCGCTCGAGAGTGGCCCGCTCAAGCCTTCGGGTAGGCCGCCTAGACGAATGTCTCCCCGCGACAGAATCCGGCTTATCGACCCTCTCTCCGTCGTCCGGGAAGCGTGCCGCGGCCCCGGCGGCAAGCTCCACAATGCTGACACAATTGCGCTTGCCGCGTCTCGGCGGCCTCCGTATACTCCCCACCATACGAGGAGGCGAACGAAAGGATGCTCGGGAATCTTGTCTTCGACCCAACCTGGCTGATCGTGCTGCCGGCTATCGCCTTGGCGATGTACGCCCAGTGGAAGGTTCAATCGACCTACAGCCGCTACGCTTCCGTCGACGTCGCCCATCGGACGACGGCCGAAGACATCGCGCGCCGCATCCTCAACGCCGAGCACGTCGAGGACGTCACCTTCGAGTCCGTCGACCGGAAGCTTGGCGACCACTACGATCCGCGGAAGAGGGTCTTGCGCCTCTCGGCCCCGCAATCGAGCTCCATTGCCGCCATTGGCGTCGCCGCCCACGAGGCCGGACACGCCATCCAGCACGCCAGGAAGTTCGCGCCCCTCGCCCTGAGATCGTCGCTCGTTCCGGTGGTGAGCTTCGGCTCGCAGCTCGCCATGCCTCTCTTCTTCGTGGGACTCCTGACGCAGCTGCCGATCCTCATGACGATTGGCATCGTGCTCTTCTCCGGCGCCGTTCTGTTCACGCTCGTCACCCTGCCGGTCGAGTTCAACGCCAGCCACCGCGCCGTTCGCGCGCTCGAACAGTCGGGCGTCGTGACCACCGAGGAGCTTGGCGCGGTCAGGCAGGTACTCTCCGCCGCCGCTCTGACGTACGTTGCCGCAGCGGCGGTTGCCGCGCTCACCCTCGTCAGGCTCCTCCTCGTGGCGAACAACCGCCGCCGATGAAGCTCTCTCCCTCCCTTCTCTCCGCCGATTTCGCGGCCCTCTACCGCGAAGCCATGTCCGTTGCGCCGCTCGCCTCCAGCCTCCACTGGGACGTCATGGACGGCCACTTCGTGCCGAACCTCACGTTCGGGCCGCCCGTCGTCAACGCCCTGCGGAAGAGGATCGATCTCCCGTTCCTCATCCACCTGATGATCGAACGCCCCGCCGAGTACGCGCCGCAGTTCGACGTCAGGCCGAGCGACACGATCATCGTTCACGTCGAGGCAGGCGACGGCCCCGAGCGGGCGCTGGACGCGGTCGCATCGACGCCGGCCCGCGCCGGCCTCTCGCTCCGCCCGGCCACTTCGATCGATCGCCTCGACCCCTACCTCGACCGCGTCTCAATGGTGCTCGTCATGACCGTCGAGCCCGGGTTTGGCGGCCAGTCGTTTCTCCCCGACTCCGTAGCTCGAATCCGCGAGCTTGCTGGGAGAATCGGGAGGCGCTCGATCGAGATCGCCGTCGACGGCGGGATCCATGCGGGCAACGTGCGCGAGGTCGTTCGCGCCGGCGCTGAGGTCATCATTGCGGGCTCCGCCGTGTTCGGCGCACGGGATCGGCTCGCGGCGATGCGGAAGCTGCTCGAGGCGGCGCAGTGACCGACCAACAGTGGATGCAGCTCGCCCTCGACCTGGCAGAGCTCGGGGAGGGAGACGTCAACCCGAACCCGCTCGTCGGAGCCGTCGTCGTTCGTGACGGGCGTGTCGTCGGCCGCGGGTACCACCGGCGGTTCGGCGGTCCCCACGCCGAGGTGTTCGCGCTTGATGAGGCCGGGGACGCCGCCCGAGGGGCGACGCTCTACGTCACGCTCGAACCGTGCTGCCACTACGGGAAGACCCCCCCATGCACAGACCGGGTCCTCTCCGCCGGCATTCGACGCGTCGTCGTCGCGACCGTCGATCCCAACCCCGCCATTTCCGGCCGGGGTCTCGCCACGCTGCGCGCCGCGGGAGTCGAAGTCACGGAGGGCGTCCTCGCCGAAGCGGCGCTCCGACAGACCGAGATCTTCCGCAAGTTCATCACGACCGGACTTGCGTTCGTCCACCTCAAGCTCGCCGTGAGCCTCGACGGCCGCATTGCGACGAGGACCGGCGACGCCCGCTGGATCAGCAGCGAGGCCTCACGCGTACGGGCTCACCGCCTGCGGCGGCGGAATGCGGCCATCCTCGTGGGGATCGGCACCGTGCTTCGCGACGATCCTCGTCTCGACGTCCGCCACGTCTTCGGCAGGAACCCCACCCCGATCGTGCTCGACGCCTCGGGTCGCCTTCCGCCCGCGGCGCGTCTTCTCGGCAGCGGCCGCTCCCCGGTCGTCGCCGCCGCGACCGTTCCGGCCGACCGCCGTGCCGCCCTCGAACGCGTCGGGTGCCGCGTGTGGGAGCTCCCTTCGGGCGACGGCGGAGTCGATCTTCCGCTCCTCGTCCGCCGAGTCGGCGAGGCCGGCCTCGACTCGATTCTGATCGAGGGAGGGGGGGAGACGGCCGCCTCGTTCCTCGCCGCCGGACTCGTCGACCGGGTTTCGTTCTTCGTCGCGCCGCTCTTGATCGGCGGCCGCGACGCCGTTCCCGCCCTCGGCGGCGTCGGCGTCGACCGCGTCGCCGACGCCGCGCGGCTTCTGGACATGACGGCCGAGCGGATCGGGGGGGATCTCCTCGTGTCGGGGCGAGTCGAGCCTCCGCCTAGCGCGGCCGCCCCCGACGCCTGACGTAGCCGTTCGCCGTGAACCACTCAACCGCGCGTCGCAACGCTTCATCGATCGGCGTTGAGGGGAACCCAAGCTCCCGGCGCGCCTTGGAGGCGTCGTAGTACATCGCGTGGTGCGACATTCGAATCGTGTCCGGCGTCATCCGCGGTGTGCGGCGTGTGACACGGCAGGCCAGCGCGTTCGCGTAGGAGAGAGCGAGGACCGGGCGGTAGGGAACGCGAGCCCGCGGCACCGGAAGTCCCGTCACCTCCGCGAGGAGTTCGAGGAGCCGCCTCATCGTCACATTCTCCCCGCCGAGGATGTACCGCTCGCCGACCCGACCGCGCTCCGCGGCGAGAAGATGCCCCTCCGCCACGTCCTCGACCGCGACGACGTTCATTCCGGTCTCGATGTACGCCGGCATCCGTCGGTTGAGGAAGTCCACGATCACGCGGCCGGTGGGCGTCGGCTTCACGTCCCACGGCCCGACCGGGAACGACGGATTCACGAGGACGACGGGCAGCCCTTGCCCCGCCGCCTCCAGAGCAACCTGTCCGGCCAGGTACTTGCTCCGCTTGTACGCCCCGACAATCCGGCTGGGGTCGACGGGCGTCTGTTCGGTCACAACCTCGCCCTTCTTCGGTACAGCGAGCGCCGAGACGGAGCTTGTCACCACAATCCTTCTTGCGCCCGCCTCGCCCGCGGCGTCGAGCAGGTTCCTTGTCCCCTCGACGTTCACCTCGTAGATGAGATCCGGGTCGCGCACCCAGAAGGAGTAGAGCGCGCCGACGTGAAAGACCCGATCGCATGACCGAACCGCGGAGCGGAGCGACGCGCGGTCCGTAAGGTCGCCGCGGACCACGTCGACCGAGAGTCCTCGAAGGTTCGAAAGGTCCGAGTCCGGGCGCGCCAACACGCGCACCGCGTCGCCGCAGCGCAACAGCGCGCGAACGACGTTGGCGCCGATGAAGCCCGTTCCCCCCGTCACGAGCGCCGGCATGCTCCTCCTCGGAAGAAGAACGGCGAGCCTCACCGGCTCGCCGCTGTGGGCGAAGCAGGGCTCGAACCTGCGGCCTTTCGGATGTGACCCGAATGCTCTCCCAGCTGAGCTATTCGCCCTCTTCTATCTTGAGGCGAACGGCGAAGCCATTCGCCCTTGTCTATCTCACTTCTGCCTCGGAGCGATCGACGAGCCGCGCCCGTCTCACCCGCGCGGCGAGTCATTCGCCCTATTCTATCTTGAAGCGAACAGCGGAGTCGCCACTTCCCTAGGCGACGGAGCTATTCGCCCTATTCTATCTTGAAGCGAACAGCGGAGTCG
>Ga0209609_10000874_pt1 | contig 17705 bp, 10 predicted proteins | sample LakKivw325mmetaG_FD_184136 | JGI IMG/M metagenome (GOLD analysis project Ga0209609, IMG submission 184136) | Anoxic lake water microbial communities from Lake Kivu, Rwanda to study Microbial Dark Matter (Phase II) - Lake Kivu water 325m metaG... | ecosystem: Environmental > Aquatic > Freshwater... | reverse complement strand
GGCCATGTTCACGACGACCTTCTTCATCATGCCGATGATGCTCCTCGGCGGGTTCGTGTTCCCCATCGAGAACATGCCCCGCTTTTTCCAGCTGGCCTCGCATCTCATCCCGACCCGCTATTTCTTCGTCATTATCCGGGGCATTATGCTGCGGGGCGCCGGCTGGCCCGAGCTCTGGGACCAGGCCGCCGCCCTGGCCGGGCTGGGGACGCTCATCCTGGTCCTGAGCGTTTTTCGCTTCCACAAGAAATTGGACTAGGACCGTCATCGTTCCTGATTGACAGGGCTCGCCCCGGCGGTCTATAAGGGGCGCATGGACAGCCCTCACGCTCTTCGTTCTCCGTCGAGCCCGACCGGAACGTCCGCCACGTGTCTCGCCGCCCTCGGCCTGCTTCTCGCCGGCCTGGCCGGATGTGCCGGAGGCGGTAACGGACCTTCCCCCGGCGCGGCGTCGGCGGACCGGCTCTGGTACCGGCAGCCGGCCGCCGACTGGAACGAGGCCCTTCCGGTCGGCAATGGAAGGCTCGGGGCCATGGTCTTCGGCTATGCGGCCCACGAGAAGCTTCAGCTCAACGAGGAGACGATCTGGGCCGGCTCGCCCCTCGACAACAACAACCCGGCCGCGCCCGAGACCCTGCCGCTCATCCGGGAGGCCCTTTTCCGGGGCGATTACGGCCGGGCTTCGGCCTTGGCCGAGAAGGGCCTGCTCGGGACGCCGCCGCGGATCCGGTCCTATCAGCCGCTCGGCGATCTCCTCCTCGATCTCGAGGACGTCCGGGCCGGAACCTGCTACGAGCGGAGCCTCGATCTCCGCGACGGCATCGCCTCCGTGACCTGCGAGACCCCGGACGGCGTGCCCGTCCGGCGCGAGGTCTTTTCGTCGGCCCCGGACAATGTGCTGGCCGTCCGCATCGAGACCGGCCGGGGCGGGGCGATCAACGGGACGGTGCGGCTGGCGCGAGCCAGGGATGCGGCCGCCCGCGCCCTCTCCCGGAACGAGCTTCTCCTCACCGGACAGATCATCGACAAGCCCGACCCGTTGAGCGGGCCGGGCGGGGCCCACATGCGCTTCGCGGCCGTTCTCTCCGCCTCTTCCGACGGAGGACGGGTGTCCGCGGCAGGCGAGTCCCTCAAGATCGATGGGGCACGCGCCGTCACCATCCTCGTCGCCTCCGCCTCGGATTATGATCCGGCCAAGATGGCCTGCGATCCGGGGCTCGATCCCGTCGAGACAGCCCGGGCAACGCTGGCCAAGGCCCGGCGCCGCCCGTTCAAAGACCTGCGGACGCGCCACATCGACGAGCACCGGTCGCTTTTTGACCGCGTCGCGCTCGACCTCGGAGGGAAGGCGGAGGCCTCCGCCCTGCCGACGGACGAGCGCCTGGCGCGGATGAAAGGGGGCGGAGAGGACGCCGGATTGGCGGCGCTTTATTTCCAATACGGCCGCTATCTTCTCATGGGCTCGTCGCGGCGTCCCGCCTCGCTCCCGGCCAATCTCCAGGGGATCTGGAACCAGGACTTCGAGGCGGCCTGGAACTCCGATTTTCACACGAACATCAACCTGCAGATGAACTATTGGCCGGCCGAGGTGGCGAACCTCGCCGAGACCGTCGTGCCGCTGGCCGATTTCGTCCGCCGGCTGACCGTTCCGGGCGCCACGACGGCCCGCAAGACCTACGGCGCCCGCGGCTGGACGCTCCATCACCTGACCGATCCCTTCGGCCGGACGGGCGTCATGGACGGCGTCTGGGGCGTGTCGCCCATGGCCGGCCCGTGGATGACCTTCCCGCTCTGGGACCATTATGAGTTCTCCGGCGACACGGCTTTTCTACGGGAGGGGGCCTATCCGATCATGAAGGGCTCGGCCGAGTTCGTGGCCGACTTCCTCGTCCCGTCGCCGGAGGGTTGGCTGGTCACGGCGCCCTCCCATTCGCCCGAGAACGCCTACCTCGACCCGGTCACGCGCAAGCCGGAGTCTCTGACCTACGCAGCCACGATCGATATCGAGATCGCCCGGGCCCTGTTCGAGAACTGCATCAAGGCCGCAGGGATCCTCGGCGTCGACGCCGATTTCGCGGCGCGCCTCAAGACCCTCGAGTCCAGGCTCCCGCCCCTCCAGATCGGGCGGTTCGGCAACGTCCAGGAGTGGATCAAGGACTTCGACGAGGTCGAGCCCGGCCATCGCCACATGTCGCACATGCTGGCCCTCTATCCGCTGGGCCAGATCACCCCCGAGACGCCGGAGCTCTTCGCGGCGGCCAAACGGACGATCGCCCGTCGCCTCGAGCACGGCGGCGGCCAGACCGGCTGGAGCCGGGCCTGGATCGTCAGCTTCTACGCCCGGCTGCTCGACGGGGAAAGGGCCTATGCGAACTTGCTGACCCTGCTTCGGAAGTCCACTCTCAAGAACCTCTTCGACACCCATCCGCCCTTCCAGATCGACGGCAACTTCGGCGGCGCGGCGGGCATCGCGGAGATGCTCCTCCAGTCCCACCGCGGCTTCATCCAGATCCTGCCGGCGGTCCCGGAGGCTTGGGCGGAAGGCCGGTTCCGGGGGCTCCGGGCCCGCGGCGGCTTCGAGATCGACGCCGCCTGGCGCGGGGGACAGATCGTCGAAGTCCGGGTGCGCTCGAGAACGGGAGGGATCCTGCGGCTTCAGGACCCGTTCGCCGGCCATGAGGTCCGTGTCAGCGGCACCGACCCTGAAAAGGCCCGGCCCCGGCGGGGGATGATCGAGATCGAGACCGTGCCCGGCCAGGAGATCGTCTACTCGACGATGATCTCGTCGGCGAAGAGCCAGGCCTTGCCGCCGGCGCCGAAGTGCCAATCGGGAACGGCCCCGATGGTCCTGGCCAGGACCCGCACATAACGGGCCCGGCGCGGGGCCAGGCTCGCGGCGAACTCCTTGATGACGATATCGGCCGTCCGCGGCGAGACGTCGTTCCGGGCCTCGGCCACCTTCAGGAAATCACGCCCGTTCTCGGAGACCAGGAATTCGACCGTGGACGGCAAGAAGATCCAATCGTTGATGTTCTGAAGGAACCGGGTCGCGATCCGATGGATAGGCCGCGGTCGGCCGAGGTCGATGACGGCGTCGAGGTCCGTGCCCTCATAGCCCTGCCATCGGCCGTCGGCGTGATCCCGGGAGCCGAGGAGGCCGTCGGTCAAGGTCCTCGGGCCGCCGCCGGGATAGCTCGGGCTAAATGGCCTGGCCATCGTCGGCGTCAGGCCCGACGCGGCATGGACGAGGAATCGCTCCGACGAGACGGCCGGGCTGAGCCGCCGCGCGTCCCCGAACGCGGCGGCCCGCAGGGTCGTCGTCTTCTTGAGCACGACGGGCTTCTTGAAAAGCCTCGCGCTCGGTCCGGGGTCGGAACCGTCCGTCGTGTACCGGATCTCGAGACCCGGGACCTCGGTCTCGAGGCTGACCGCCGCCCGGTTCCCGCCGGGCGCAGAATCGGCCTTGATCGCGACGAGATAGGCGCTTCGGGCCGCGTTCATATCGGCGGCCTGGTAGCGGGCCAAGAGCCCCTGGAGCCGGGCGGCGAAATCGTCCCAGTTCCTGGCGCTCTTCGGCGACCAGACGACCTCGGCCAGGGCGGCCAGCCTCGGCAGGGCCATGTATTCGGCGTACTTGCCGTTCCCGATGTATTCGGTCCAGAGATTGGCCTGGCCGCCGAGGACATGCGTCGCTTCGGCCGGGGTCAGGGCATCGGGCACGGGCTCGAACGAATAGACCTTCCGGAGAGGCACGAAGCCTCCGATCGCGAGCGGCTCTTGAGACGGATCTCCTTGATAATAATCGATATAGCAATGTGATGTCGGGGACATGACGACATCGTGCCCGGCCTTGGCGGCGGCGATGCCGCCCTCTGTGCCCCGCCAGGACATGACCGTCGCCTGGGGGGCGAGGCCGCCCTCGAGGATCTCGTCCCAGCCGAGGAGGCGGCGCCCCTTGGCGATGAGGACCTGTTCGACGCGCCGCACGAAATAGCTCTGGAGCTCGTTCTCGTCCTTGAGACCCTCGGCCTTCATCCGGGCCTGGCACTTCGGGCAGCGCTGCCACTCGGCCTTATTGACCTCGTCGCCGCCGATATGGACGAACGGCCCTGGGAAGAGGCCGACGACCTCCGTCAGGATATTCTCCAGGAATTCGTACGTGCCGTCGTTGCCGGGGCAGAAGACGTCGGTGATCGGCCAATAGCCTCCCGGCGGCACCGTGAACGGCCCTCCCGTGCAGGAGAACTGGGGATAGGCCGTGAGCGCGGCTTTGGCGTGGCCGGGCATCTCGATCTCCGGCACGATCGTGACGAAGCGGGAGGCGGCGTAGGCGACGATCTCGCGGATGTCGTCCTGGGTGTAAAAGCCGCCGTAGGCCGCCGGTTCACCGGGTTGCTGGGGCTCGCGGGCGTTCCAGTGCTTGTCTTCGCGGTCGACGCGCCAAGCCCCGACTTCGGCGAGGCGCGGGTATTTCTTGATCTCGATCCGCCAGCCCTGGTCGTCGGTCAAGTGCCAATGGAAGGTATTGAGCTTGTGCATGGCGAGGATGTCGATCCAGCGCTTGACGAACTCCTTCGGAAAGAAGTGACGCGAACAGTCGAGCATGCCGCCGCGCCAGGAGAACCGGGGCCGGTCTTCGACCGAGGCGCAGGGGACACGGAGAGAGCCCGTCCCCAGCATCGACGCGGGCCTCTCCGCGGCCGGAGGGAGGAGCTGGCGCAGGGTCTGGACGCCATAGAAGAGCCCGGCCGGAGCCGCGGCGCGGATCTCGATGCCGTTCGGCCCGACGTCGAGAAGATAGCCCTCGGGGCCGAGCCGTCCGGCGAGGTCCTCGAGGCACAGAGCGATCGAGCCCGGGCCGGCGGGCGCCGCGGCCGTCTCGACGGCCAGCTCGTATCCGGTGGGCCGGCCCAGCATGTCGCGAAGGTAAGAGGCCACGTTCATCACCTCGGGCCGTCCCTCCTGGACAAGGATCCGGGTCGCGCGCATGATCAGGAAGGCTCCCGGGCGTGAGTCGGCCCGGAGCGGCGCCGGCGTGATGTCCAGCCGGCCCGGCCGGGCGGCCTGGGGAATGGTCCGGGGCGGGGCGGCGCAGCCGGCCAGCATCAGGAAGAGTGCCGGGCAGGCCATGAGGGACCGTTTGATAGACTGACCCGGTTTTGTCATCGTGCGCCTCCTGGGGATTCCGGAAGGGGATAGTAAAGGCGGCACGGGTGCAAGTCAAGGGCCGGCCGGTTGACAGTCCGCGCGGCGGCGGTCTATGATTCTCCCATCCGGACGTTTCGGGAGAAGATGCCATGAGCAAGACCCTCTTCTGCGTTCTCCTCGTAAGCCTGGCGGCTTGGGGGTGCCGCGGCGACAAGGGGGCCGGGCCGGCAGCCCCGGGGGCCAAGGCCCCGGCGCCGGCCGCGTTCGTCACCGTCCAAGACGGCCGGTTCACGCTCGCCGGCAAGCCCTATTATTTTGCGGGGGCGAACTTCTGGCAGGGCATGAACCTGGCGGTCGACGGGCCGAGCGGCGACCGGCCCCGGCTTTTACGCGAGCTCGACCGGCTGCGCGGTCTCGGCCTCACCAATCTCCGGATCATGGCCTCTTCGGAAGGGCCGAACACCGAGCCTCACCGGATGGTCCCGGCCCTGATGATCTCGCCGGGGGAATACGACGGCAGCGTCCTCGACGGCCTCGATTTCCTCCTGGCGGAGATGGGCAAGCGCCGCATGCGGGCCGTCTGTGTCCTCAACAATTTCTGGCAGTGGTCGGGCGGCATGGCCCAATACGTCTCATGGCACGAAGGGACCCCCATCCCTTATCCCGGGGATTACGGGAAGTTCATCAGCTACTCGGCCAAGTTCTACGGCTATCCGGAATGCCAGACCTGGTTCCGGGACCATATCGCCATGATCGTCGGCCGGACGAACCCCTATACCGGGCTCAAGTACCGCGACGACCCGGCGGTCCTCTCCTGGGAGCTCGGGAACGAGCCGCGCCGCTACCCCCAGAGCTGGATCGACGAGACTGCGGCCTATGTCAAGTCCCTCGACCCGAACCACATGGTCACGACCGGCTCGGAAGGCGCCCCGCCGGAGGAAAAGGGCCAGGACTTCGTGGCGACCCACAGCGCCCCGGGCATCGACTATGTCACGATCCATATCTGGCCGCAGAACTGGGGCTGGTACGATCCGAAGCGTCCGGCCACCTATAAGACGGCCGAAGCCCTGGCCATCGGCTATTTCGAGAAGCTCGCCAAGGACGCCAAGACCATGGGCAAGCCCCTCGTCCTCGAGGAGTTCGGCCTGGCCCGCGATTGGGCGACCAAGCGCAACAATCTCGACCCCGCCTCGACGACGACGAACAAGGACCTCTACTACGCCGCGCTCTTCAAGCTCGTCGAAGCCTCGATCGCGGCCGGCGGCCCGGCCTGCGGCGACAATTTCTGGGCCTGGGCCGGCGAGGCCAGGCCGGGGATGTCGTGGGTCGGCGATCCGCCGCACGAGCCGGCCGGATGGTATTCGGTCTATGACGCGGACGCTTCGACCCTGGCCGTCATCGCGGCCCACGCCAAGAAGATCGCGGCCCTGACGAAGTAGATGGCCGACATCATCGTCGCCTCCGACTGGACCCCGATCCGGGCCTTCGAGCCGGTCGTGGCGCGGAACCCGGAAGCCGTCTACGGGGACATGCTCCCGGCCCTCCGGGCGGCGGACCTCAGGATCGTCAACTGCGAGTGCGCCCTGACGGCGGCCCGCCGGCCGGTCTGGAAGAGCGGCGCGGTCTTCAAGGGCCTGCCCGCGCATGCCGCCGGCCTGACAGCCGTTCCGTTCGAGGTCGCCTGCCTGGCCAACAACCATGTCTTCGATTACGGTCTCGGCGGCTTCAGGGAAACGCTCCGGGTCCTGCGCCGCCAGGGGATCCAAACGGTCGGGGCCGGCCTGACCTTCGAGGAGGCCGCGGCCCCCTTGACCCTGACGCTCGAAGGCCGGCGCGTCACCGTCGTGAACTTCAGCGAAGGCGAGGACCTGACCGCCTCGGCGGGCGGGCCGGGGGTCTGCGGCTGGGAGATCGAGCGGCTGGTCGGCCTCGTCCGCGAAGCGAAGTCGCGCGGCGATCTCGTCATCGCCGTCGGGCATGCCGGCCTCGAATATGTCCCGTTCCCGCCGCCCTATGTGGTCCGGGCCTTCCGGACCCTTTCCGAGGCCGGCGCCGACTGCGTCATCGGTCACCATCCTCACGTGCCCCAGGGGCTCGAGGTCCGCCAGGGACGTCTCATCGCCTACAGCCTCGGAAACTTTGTCTTCTGGCAGCCCGGCGATCTCCACTACCGGCGGACCGGATTCTGTCTCAGGCTTCGTGTTCGGAACGGCCGGCTCATCTCGCACGAGATCCTGCCATACCGGATCTCTGCGGACGGCCTGCGCCGGCTGGGAAGGGGAGAGGCCCGCCGCTTCCGCGACGCGCTCGGCCGCGTCTCGCGGCCCCTTCGCTCGGCCGGAGGCCTCGCCGACGCCTGGCAGTCGTTTCTGGCCTATTACGGGCCGAAGGGATTCAAGGCCGAGGTCCAGGGCATCCTGCAGAAGATGGATGAAGAGCCCCGCAAGGGCGCGGCCATGTTCCGCAACCGTGTGACGACGCTGCAGCACGCCGAGCTCTGGCGCGACGCCTTGACCCGGTTCATGTCCGAGACGCCGGTCCCCGTCCGGCCGGAGTGGACGCGCCTCATCAGGGAGTGGCTGACCTACCCGGAGCGAACGGAGTGAGCGGAGGCCCAGAGGCGCAGCGGAGACACACGAAGCTGCGCCTCTGGTAGATATCGAAACAAAGGGCTTTTTCGGATATCGTGAACACGGCGACTAGCGAAGCCCGTACCGCTCGCCGGCCGAGCGGATGATCGCCTCGATGAGCTTCCGGTAATCCTCAGCCTCGCCGAGCGGCGAGCCATGGTAGAGGGTGAAGATCTGAGGCGCCCAGCTCTTGTGGGGCTTGAGCCCGGGGATGCCGTTGACCTCGATGATGCGGAGCTTCCCCGTCTTGTCGACCCGCATGTCGATGCGGACGTGATCGAGGCAGCCCATGGCCGCGGCCGCCGCGTCGCCCAGTCGCTGAGCTTCTTCCGTTCTCGCCCCCGCCAGGCTGATGCGGGTCAGGCCGACGCCGCGCAGGTCGCTGCGGAGGATGCGGTAGTTATGGAAGTGCGAGTCTTCGACCGTCACGAGCCCCGGCAGGACCTCGCGGGTCCGGTCGTTGCCGATGACGAGGGCCGTGTATTCATCGCCCGGCAGGAACTCCTCGACGAGGCCCGGCTCGTCGAACTCCTTCTCCAGGAACGCGATCCGGCGCCGCAGCTCGGCCTCGTCGTGGACGACGCTTTCGTCGGAGATGCCGACGGACCGCGATTCGCAGATGGGCTTGACGAAGGCGGGGTAGGTCACCATCGAGGCGTCGTCGCGCGAATGAAGAAGGACGTGAGCGGGCACGGCGACGCCGGCCGCGGCCAGGATCTCGTGGGTCTCGAACTTGTCGATCATGGCCCGCATGACCCGGCTGTTCGAGCCGAAATAAGGGATCCGGCGCTCGTCGAGGATGTCGGCCACCCAGGTTCCGGCGGCGTTGCGGCCGATGAAGGCCTCGTTCGGGGTGATGTGGTAGAGCGAGCTCCAGACGATATCGAAATCGGGCTTGTCAACGAGGCGCAGGAAGGGCGCCTCGTCGGCGACATAGGCGATGCGGGTCGGGTGGCCGAGCGACTCGGCGGCGGCGCGCATCGATTCGGTGACTTTCATGTCGCCCCAGCCCTGGGCATCGCCGCCGGGCCCGGTTAGAAGAACGATCCTCATGGCTCACTCCTCAGAAAAGATCGGGAACATGGCGGTAATCGAGCAGGGCTTGAGCCGTGGCCGGGGAGATCGTCTCCAGGCGCCGGGCCACGGCCTTTCTTTGGGGCTCGTCGAGCTCGACCTTGGAGACGACCTCGACCATGACCCGTCGCATCCCCGTTCCGTGGCGCCGTCGGTTAAGACCGCGCATCATGACCTGGACCAGGCGTTCGCCCGGGTCCAGGACCTCGACCGGAGCTCCGGTACGCCGGGCGAGCGAGGCCTGGAACGCCTCGGCGACGTACGCATAGTGGGTGCAGGCCAGGCCCGCGCAGACTCGCGCACCGGCCGGGATCCGGCGGGAGGCCCGCGAGACGCATTCCTCGATCAGGCCCTCGATCCCGGCCGCCCCGGGATCCTTGTCGATCGCCGCCGCCAGCCCGTGACAGGGTTCGGCCACGATCCGCCGGGCGTCGACGCCGAGCCGCGCCAGCCGGCGGATGTGCTCGCCGGAACCGATGGTCGTCCGCGTTCCGAACAGGGCCAGGGCGGCGTCCGGGTCCCTGGTCAGAGCGTCATGGAACAGGGCTGTGCCCTCTTCCAGGATGCCCAGGACCGGGACGGCCGGGGCGCGGCGGAAGTCGGTCGCTTCATAGACGACGGAGAGCGTGTTGCAGGCGATGACGATGAGATCGGGGCGGAAGCCCTTCATCGCCGCGAGCGCCCGGTCGAAGACCGCCCCCCGGGCGGCGAGATCGGGGAGGTCATTGTAACCCAGCCGTTCCTCGGGCCAGGCGTTGACGTAGACAAGACGGACCGGGAGGCTGCCCTCGGTCCAGAGAAGCCTGCTCTCGAGCCCGGCGCCGATGAGCAGGCCGCCCAGGCCCGAATCCGTGATGACGGCAGTCATCGCGCCGGAGCCGCCATCAAGGACTGAACGCAGGCTCATCTCGTCACGGGCCTCAAGCGAGCCCTTCCGGCGCGTCCTCGGGCTTGGCCTCGAAATCGGCCCGGACCCGGTCGAGCAGGCCCGGCTCGGTCAGGAGGCGGGCCGCGGCTGCAGCCAGGAAATAAACGCCGTCAAGCAGGGCCCGCGCGCCGCCCTCGGCCACGGCGTCCCGGGCGAAACCCTCGGTGTGGATGGGGAAGTCGCTGGCCTTGATCAGGGGCTCGATGGTCGGGACGACCCAGGAGACGTTGGCGAGGTCGGTCGAACCGTAGGAGACGCGGACCTTTTCTGGATCGGACCGCCCGCGCTCCTCGAAGAGCGGGGCGAAGATCTCCTCCAGGACGCGGTTGCGGCGGAAGGTCGAGACGCCGGGCCCGGGCTCGCTGACGACCGCGCGGCAGCCGGTCGCGGCGGCGGCCTTGTCGGCCAGGCACTTGGCCTCGTCGACGAGGCGATCGAGCTTGGGCATGGTGTCGGCCCGGAGCGAGAAGCGGCCGCGGGCGTGATCGGGGATGATGTTGGGCGCCTCGCCCCCGGCTTCGATGATCCCGTGGAAGAGGGCCCCGGCCGGGAGCTTCGTCCGCGGCAGGATGGCGTCGTGATAGAAAAGGACCAGGGCGTCGAGGGCGTTCCTTCCGGACTGGGGCGCGGCCGCGGCGTGGGCCTTGCGGCCGTGGAATTCGACGATGAGCGTACGCCGAGCGAGGGCTTGGCCAACGACCGTATCGAGCGAATGGGGATGGATCTGGAGGACGGCGTCGGACCGGGCGAAGACGCCGTCCTGGATCAGCCGGACCTTGCCGCTGCCGCGCTCTTCGGCCGGCGTGGCGATGACCTCAATCGTGCCGGTGAGCAGGGGACCGAGAACGTCCTTGAGGACGATCGCGGCGTAGGCCCCGGCCGTGCCGATGATGTTGTGGCCGCAGGCGTGGCCCAACCCGGGCAGGGCGTCCATCTCGGCCGTGAACGTGATCTGCGGACCGTCCGTCGCGGCCCGAACGATGGCCCGGAATGAGGTCGGCAGGGTCTCGGTCGTCGGGGAGACCTCGAACCCTTCGGCTGAAAGGACCGATCGGAGGAGCCTCGACGTCCGCGTCTCCTCGAAGGCGAGCTCGGGGTCGGCATGGATGCGGCGGCTCAGGTCGAGGATCGCGTCGCGGCGCTCCTCGACGGCCTTGGCGATCCGGTCCCGGGTGTCCATGCTGCCGCCCATCATAATGCAGAAGGAAAATTGATGTCAAAAGGGAGGGCCGGCCGGCCGGGACCTATGATAAGATGCCCGCGGACCGGGCCGGACGGCCCATGGGGCCCGGCGCCGGCCGCGGACGTCGTGAGGTCGGAATGAAAAAGACCGTGACAATCCTTCTTGTTCTGGGCCTTTGCTCGACGGCCCGGGCGCAGCACGTCTTCAAGACCAAGAGCTTCCTCATGGAGATCGCCTCTGGCGCCCAGGTCGTCAAGCTTGTCGATCCGAAGAGCCAAAGGAACCATGTGCCCCCGGGCCGGGCCGGATATCTTGTCCGGGTCAAGGCCGAGGGGAAGGAGCTCGCCCCGACCGCCCTCGACGTTAAGAAGGACGTCCTGAGCCTGACCTTCCCCGGCGGCATCCGGCTCGAGGTCCGGGTGGCGGAGAAGCCGGAATACCTGCGTTTCGAGCTCGTGAAAGCGATCCACCCGGAGAAGATCGAGGCCGTCCTCTGGGGCCCGATCAATACCACGATCGGCGAGACGATCGGCGAGGTCGTCGGCGTCGTCAGGGACAAGGACTTCGCCGTCGGCATCCAGGCGCTGAACGCGAAGACGTGCGGCGGGAAGCTTGTCAACGACGAAGGAACGACGGGCGGCCGGACGACGGCCACGGCGGAGGAGTTCGGCTCGGGGCTCCAGGCTTTCTGCGTCAACCAGGCCCGCGACCGGATGATCACGGTCTGGAACCTCTTCAAGAACGTCCCGGTCAAGGCCCTGCCCGGATTCAAGCTCGAGGGAAGTGCCTTGGCGGTCTTCGGGACCGTGCCGGCCGACGTTCTGCCTCTCATCGGCCGCATCGAGGTGGCCGAAGGGCTGCCGCATCCCGTCCTCGACGGCCAGTGGGTCCGGGCTTCGGGTGCCGCCGGGCGCCCCTACCTTATCGCCGCCTTCAGCGAAAAGACGGTCGACGCCATGCTCGAATATACGCGCCGGCTGGGATTCCCGGCCCTTTATCACAGCGGCCCTTTCAAGACCTGGGGTCACTTCGATCTTCTCGAAGACCTCTTTCCGAACGGCCGGGCGGGTTTCAAGAGCTGTGTCGACAAGGGTCGGGCCATGGGCCTCAGGGTCGGGGCGCACACGCTGACGAACTTCATCACCACGAACGACGCTTTTGTGACCACCGCGGCCAACAAAGGCCTGATGGCCGCCGGGGTCGCGACCCTGCAGAGGGACATCGATCCGGCGGCGACCGAGATCGTCGTCGACCGCGAGGACTATTTCAAGCAGGCCTCGACCCTGAACAGCATCCTCATCGGCTCCGAGATCGTTGGCTTCAGAGCGGTCGCCGGCGCGGGTCCTTTCACGCTCACGGATTGCGTCCGGGGCGCCTTCGGGACCGCCGCCGCGGCCCACGCCCGGGGCGACGACGTGCGGATGCTCATGGACCATCCCTACAAGACGCTCTTCCCGGATTGGCCCATGCAGGAAGAGCTCATTCGCAACCTGGCCGGCTTCTTCAACGAGACCGGGACGGCCCAGCTCGATTTCGACGGCCACGAGGGCACCTGCTACCTCGGCCGCGGCGACTTCGGCCACGTCCATTTCGTCGAGGCCTTCCTCGGACAGGTCGACCACCTCGTCGTCAACGGCTCAAGCAACATCGGCCATTATTATTGGCACTTCAACAGCTACATCAACTGGGGCGAGCCGTGGTACGCGAGCTTCCGGGAGAGCCAATCGCGGTACCGGTTCGACAACCAGCCGTTCCTGGAGAGGAACTACATGCCGAACATGCTCGGCTGGTTCCTCATGACCCCTGCGACCACGGTCGAGGACATCGAATGGATGGAGGCCCGGGCGGCCGGGTACCGGGCCGGCTATGCGTTCGTGGCCGAATATGAGACCTTCCGGAAGAACCCGGCCACGGACGCCATCATCGACGCCATCCGGACCTGGGAAGAGGCCAAGGACCTCAAGGTCTTCGACGAGGACCAGCGGGCCCGGCTCAAGGACCCCGACAGGGATTTCCACCTGGAGAAGTCCGGAGCAAGCCGCTGGACGCTCCGGAGCTACGACAAGTTCCCGTTCGAGCACCGGAAGAACGTCCGCCAGCCGGGAGAGCCGGCCGGGTCCGAGTGGGCGTTCGAGAACGCCCGCGAGCCGCAGCCGCTTCATCTTCAGCTTCTCATCTCGGGGGAGGACGCCGCCGTCGGGACCATCGAGCTCGAGGTCGACCGCTTCTTCCGGGTGACGGTCCCGCGTGCCCTGAAGAAGGGCCAGTCGCTCGTCTGGGACGGCTCGGACCAAGCCGCCCTTTACAGCGACAATGGCCAGCTCATCGAGAGGGTTCCGCTCGGAAAGTCCCTGCCGCTTCTTCAAAAGGGAAGGCACGTCATCGCCGTCGACGCCGAGTTCACAGGCGGGGCCGAGCCGGTCATCAAAGGCACGGTCCGCCTTAAAGGTATGGTCGAAGAGATCACGCGATGATATGCCGCGGGCCGCGATGACTATCAAGGCGGCGTCGGGACGAGAGGGGAGGGATCCATTGAAAAGCCGGGCTGGGGCAAGGGCCCTTTCGATCCTCATTTCGATCATCGGTTTGGGAGTTGGCTGCGCGGCGCCGTCGCCGCCGGCCCATCCGGCCAAGCTCTGGTACGCGCACCCGGCCGACTCCACTGTGTCCGACCTCAAGGAGGGCTGGCTTAACGATCCCGAGTGGCTCAAGGCTCTGCCGGTCGGGAACGGCTCGCTCGGGGCGATGGCCTTCGGCGACGTCGGCCGGGAGCGGCTTCAGCTCAATGAGAAAGGCGTCTGGTCGGGGAGCCCCGACGACAATGACAACCCCGAGGCCTTCGCCTCTCTGGCCGAGATCCGCCGTCTGCTCTTCGAAGGCAAATATAAAGAGGCGAACGAGGTCGTCCTCAGGACCCAGATCTGCAAGGGGGCCGGCTCGGGCCACGGCAACGGGGCCGACGTCCCCTTCGGCTGCTTTCAAACCCTCGGCGACCTTTGGCTCGATTTCGGGCGCGCTTCGGCCTGCTCGGACTACCGCCGCGAGCTCGATCTCGACCGGGGTGTCGCCGTCGTCTCTTATGTCCAGGACGGGATCCGATTCAAGCGCGAGATCTTCTCGAGCTTTCCCGACAGGGCCCTGGTCGTGCACTTGACGGCCGACAAGAGAGCCGCCCTGAGCTTCTCCGCCTCCCTGACGCGTCCCGAGCGCTTCGAGACGCGGGCCGAACAGGACCACCTGCTGATGAGCGGCGCGCTCAAGGACGGCAAGGGCGGCGAAAGGACCCGCTACGCCGCCCGCCTGAAGGCCGTCGCCAAAGGCGGACGGGTGACGGTCTCCGACAAGGGACTCGAGGTCCGCGGCGCCGACGATGTGACCCTGCTCCTGACGGCCTCGACGAACCACCGTCTCGAATACCCTCTTTACGAGGGCGATGATCCCCTGGCCGTCACTCTCGGCCAGCTCGAGCGGGCCGCCTCGCGGCCGTTCAAGTCCCTGCTCAAGAGGCACGTCGCCGACCACTCTCGGCTCTTCGGCAAGGTCCGCTTGGACCTCAGCGGCGCCGCCGAGGACACGGTCCCCACCGACGAGCGTCTGCGGCGCCAAAAAGACAATCCCGACGACCTCCGCCTCCAGGAGATCTATTTTCAGTTCGGGCGCTACCTCCTGATCGCCTCGTCGCGCGAGGGATCGCTCCCGGCGAACCTCCAAGGCCTCTGGGCCAACAAGATCCAGACGCCGTGGAACTGCGATTACCACACCGACATCAACGTTCAGATGAACTATTGGCCGGCCGATCCGACGAACCTGGCCGAGTGCTATGGGCCGCTCATCGCCCTCATCCGCTCGGTCGTCAAGCCCGGCGAGCGGACGGCGGCTGTGCAGTACCATGCCGGCGGCTGGGCGGTCCATCCCATCACCAACGTCTGGGGCTTCACCGCCCCCGGCGAGCACCCGAGCTGGGGTCTCCACCTTGGCGCCGGCGGCTGGCTCTGCCAGCATCTCTGGGACCATTACCGGTTCACCCTGGACCGGGCCTTCCTCGAGTCGGTCTTTCCGATCATGCTCGGCTCGGCCCGCTTCTATCTCGATTGGCTGGTCCCGGCCCCGGCGACGGGAGAGCTCGTCTCCGGCCCAGCCACCTCTCCCGAGAACTCGTTCTACGCTCCCGACGGCTCGGTCGGCGAGATGAGCATGGGGCCGTCGCACGACCAGGAGGTCATCCGCGACCTCTTCACGAACACGCTCGCGGCGGCGCGCGTCCTCGGGAGCGCGGATCCGCTCGTCCCCCGGGTCGAGGCGGCTCTGGCGCGCCTGGCCCGGCCGCGGATCGGCTCTGACGGCCGGCTCATGGAATGGCGGCAGGAGTTCAAGGAGGTCGAGCCGACCCACCGCCACGTCTCGCATCTTTACATGCTCCACCCGGGCCGCGAGATCGATCCCCGGCGGACGCCGGAGCTGGCCGCTGCCGTGCGGAAGAGCCTGGAGGCCCGGACGGACATCGGCACCGGCTGGTCGCTGGCCTGGAAGATCAACTTCTGGGCCCGGCTCGAGGACGGCAACCGGGCCTACAAGCTCCTCAGGAACCTCCTCCGCCCGATCGCCGAGACCGGGGTCAACATGAGCAACGCCGGCGGCACTTATCCCAACCTCTTCTGCGCCCACCCGCCGTTCCAGATCGACGGCAACTTCGGGGCCACGGCCGGCATCGCCGAGATGCTTCTCCAGAGCCACACGGAAGAGAACGGCCGGCCGGTCCTCAAGCTCCTGCCGGCCCTGCCCGACGCCTGGGCCGACGGCGAGGTCGCCGGGCTCCGGGCCCGCGGCGGCTTTGAGGTCGATATGGCCTGGAAGGCCGGGAAGCTGGTGTCAGCCCGGATCAGGTCCGACCAGGGCGTTCCGGCGACGCTGCGCTACGGCGCGGCGACGCGGGAGGTCGACCTGGCGGTTGGCCAAACCCTCGATTGGGACGGCCGGGAGGCCGAGCCAGAGGCCCGCTACGCCGCCCGAGGAGACGCTCGAGAAAAGGGGATCGACGCCATTTTTGGGAACATCCGCCTGAAGGCCGGCTTGCGCTAACGCGGAGCCGTTAGGCGGGCGCGCAGGCGTCCCGATCCAAGGCTCGTTCAAGGCGCCTCGGGCCTCTGCGGAAGGGGATTGGGGCCGCTAGAGGATGAGCATACAGTCGCCGTACGAGAAGAAGCGGTATTCCTCCCGCACGGCCTCGGCGTAAGCCCGCATGACAAGGTCGTAGCCGGCGAAGGCCGAGACGAGCATCAACAGCGTCGATTGGGGCAGGTGGAAGTTCGTCAGCAGCCGGTCGACGGCGTGGAAGGCGAAGCCGGGGGTGATGAACAGGGCCGTCGAGCGGCGGCCGGAGCGGACCATCCTGTCGCGCCAGGCGCTCTCGAGTGTCCGGACGACCGTCGTGCCGACGGCCGTGACCGGCCTTGCCTCGTCTTTCGCCGCGTTGACGGCCCGGGCCGCGGCCGGCGTGACGGAATAGGTTTCTTCGAGCATCTTGTGATCTTGAAGGAGCCCGGCCCTGACGGGTTGAAATGTCGCCAGGCCCACGTCGAGCGTCACACGGCGGATGTCGACGCCTTTCGACTCGAGCTCGCGGAGCGCGCCCTCGGTGAAGTGGAGACCCGCGGTCGGCGCGGCGATGGCTCCCTCTTTACGGGCGAAGACGGTCTGATAGCGGGCGATGTCGTCCGGCCTGACGGTCTCGTCCTGCTTGGTTCTTTTGATATAGGGAGGGAGCGGGGCGTAGCCGGCCTCATGTAAGAGGGCGCGGACATCGGCCTGGCCGAAATCGAGAAGCCGCCGGCCCTCCTCGCCCAAGCCCGCGACGCGGGCCTTGACGCCCTTCGGGAAGCGGACGTCTTCTCCCACGCGGACCCTTTTCGCCGGCCGGCAGAGGACGTCCCAGACGCCGGGATCGGCCTCTCGGACGAACAGGAACTCGATCTTGGCCCGGCCGCTCGTTCCCCAGAGCCGGGCCGGCAGGACCCGGGTGTCGTTGAGGACAAGAAGGTCGCCCGCCGCCATGTGTCCCGGGAATTCCCGGAACAGGCCATGACGGATCGTCCCCGCCTTCCGGTCGACGACCATCATCCGCGAATCCTCGCGGCGGGGGAGGGGATGCTGGGCGATGAGCTCGGCCGGGAGGTCGTAGTCGAAATCCGAAACGCGGGCGGGAGCGCGGGCCGTCATCGGGATCGCGGCCTCAGTCTTTGAACAGCTTCTTCTGGCCCGAGGCGGGCTTGGTCCGGGCGCGCGATCCGGGCTCGCGGTAGTCGTAGCCCAGGTGGGCGAAGGCCTTCGGGGTGATGACCCGGCCGCGGTTGGTCCGGTCGAGGAAGCCGATGCGCATCAGGAACGGCTCGTAGATGCTCTCGATCGTGTCCTTCTCCTCGTCGATGGCCGCGGCGATCGTGCCGACGCCGACCGGCCCGCCGCCGAAGTTCTCGATGATCGTCGAGAGGATCTTGCGGTCGACGTCGTCGAGGCCGAGGGCGTCGACCTCCATCATGTCCAGGGCCCGCTGGGCCTCCTTGGCCGTGATCGCGCCGTCGCCCTTGACGTCGACGTAGTCGCGGACGCGCCGCAGCAGGCGGTTGGCGACGCGAGGCGTGCCCCGCGACCGGAGGGCGATCTCGCCGGCCCCGGCGTCGTCGATCTTGACCTTGAGGATCTTGGCCGAGCGCCGGATGACCTTCTGAAGGTCCTCGTCCTGGTA
>Ga0209609_10000873_pt1 | contig 17708 bp, 16 predicted proteins | sample LakKivw325mmetaG_FD_184136 | JGI IMG/M metagenome (GOLD analysis project Ga0209609, IMG submission 184136) | Anoxic lake water microbial communities from Lake Kivu, Rwanda to study Microbial Dark Matter (Phase II) - Lake Kivu water 325m metaG... | ecosystem: Environmental > Aquatic > Freshwater... | reverse complement strand
CTGCGCAGCCTGCCCCAGGTTGACAAGGTGCTGACCGACCCTGAGTTCGCGGGTGTGCTGGCCAAGGTGCATCGCCGGATGGCGACGAGGGCGGTGCGTCAGTACCTGGACGAAACGAGGGCGCGAATACTCAAGGGTGAAGACGTGGAGTTCGACCGAGGTGTGCTCCAGAGAAGACTGGAGCTTGAGGTCAGGCCCACGCTGGGCCGGGCAATCAACGGGCTGGGCGTGGCGCTGCACACCGGCCTGGGCCGGTCGCCGCTCTCGAAGGCCGCGCAGCAGGGACTGTTCGAAGTCAGCGAGCATTTCTCGTCTCTGGAGATTGACCTTGAAACCGGCAGAAGGGGCTCGCGGTACCGGCACGTCGAGTCGCTTCTGTGCGAGTTGACCGGCGCTGAGGCGGCGCACGTGGTGAACAACAACTGCGCGGCGACGCTCCTCATTCTCTCGACCATGGCCGCGGGCAAGGAAGTCATCGTATCCCGTGGCCAGCTCATCGAAATCGGCGGCGCATTCCGGATTCCGGACGTGATGAAGCAGTCGGGGTGCAAGATGGTCGAGGTCGGCACCACCAACCGCACCCACCCGCGTGACTACCGCAACGCGATAACGCCTGAGACCGGCGCGCTGCTGCGCGTGCACACTTCCAACTACCGGATTTCCGGGTTCACCAAGGAGGTGAGCCTTGAGGAGCTGGTCGCGCTGGGCAGGGAGTTCAAGCTGCCGGTGATTGACGACCTGGGCTCAGGCGCGTTGATTGACCTCGCGAAGTTCAACCTGCCGCGCGAGCCGCTGGTGCAGGAGTCAATTGCCGCCGGCGCCGCGGTCGCCTGCTTCTCAGGCGACAAGCTCATCGGCGCGTGCCAGTCCGGTATCATCGTTGGCAGGAAGGACCTCATCCAGCAGATGAAGAAGCACCCGCTGACCAGAGCCCTGCGCCTGGACAAACTCTCGTTCGCGGTGCTCGAAAGAACGCTTGACATGTTCCTCGACGAGCCGCGGGTGCTCGAAGAACACGCGCTGATGAAGATACTGCTGAAGCCGGTAAGAAAGATGAAGGCCGAGGCGAACAGCCTGAAGCGCCGGGTAGCGGAGCAGCTTCAGGCGAAGGCCGAAGTCAGGGTCAAGGATACGCTCTCAGAAATCGGCGGCGGGTCGCTCGCGACCGAGAGCCTGCCGTCGGTCGCGCTGGCGGTGAAGCCGCAAGCCATGCACGTTGACGAACTGGCCCGCCGGATGAGAATGCACCGGCCGGCGGTGTTCGGCCGGGTCGAGCGCGGCGAGTATCTGCTCGACTTTCGCACCATCCGCAGGGACGAGCTTTCCCTCATCGCTTCGGCGCTTTCAGCCGCGCTCAGCCAGTAGCAGCCCTCCATACAATCCGGCCGGGTTTGACAAGGCGGGATTTAGGGCGAAGCTTTCAGAGTATGCGGCCCGGATTCCTGGTTGACGGCTACAACCTGCTGCACAAGTTTGCGGACCTGGCTGAGATGCTGGACCGCAACTCAGAGCAGGCGCGGACGCTGCTGGTGCGCAGGCTGGCGGACTTTCGGGCGATGCGGCGAGTGAGCGTGACCGTGGTCTTTGACGGCACAAGCCCCGGTTTCCCTCAGGACCCGGGCTCAGGCGTGCGGGTGGTGTTCTGCCGGCAAGGCCGGACTGCGGATGATGAGATAAAGGCGATGATGGCGCGCGAGCCTAATCCCCGCTCAATCACGGTCGTGACTTCGGACAATGCCATCGTGAGGCACGTGCGCGACTTCGGGGCCAAGGTGGTGTCGTCGGAGGAGTTCGCCGGACTGCTGCTGCCGCAGGCTGAGCGTCCGGCGCTCGAGGAGGCGAAGGATGCACCGGTGGACGTCGGCGAATGGGAGAGCTGGTTTCGGAGCATCAAGCCCGACTTCGGGCAGCCGAAACCGGCGCCGAGTCGCGCCAAACGGGGCAGGAAGCGATGATGAAGGCGGGACTGCTTGGACTGATTCTCCTGGCGCAATGTTCGGCCCAGGAGGCGCAGCTCAGCGTCGGGCTGGCCGGGCCGGTCAGGGCGCGGGTTTCGATTGCCGGCGAGGGCAGGCTGGCGGTGGAGAAAGTCACACTGTATCGCAGCACTTCGCCGCTGAGCGACGGCGAGCCGGACACGGTCGGGATGCCGGTAGCGGTATTTGAGTTCCCGGGCAGGGACAGCGCCGTGAGCATGGAGGACTCGCTGCTCGCCCATAATGCCACCTACTACTATCGTGCGAGGCTGGCGATGGGCGGGCAGGCGGTCTGGACCAATGTGGACTCGGTCGCAGTGCCTGACACCGAACTCGGCCGAATCACCGGTTCGAGCATCCTCGTAGACAAGCTGCACTACTTCCTGGAGATGCGCGACGGCGGCAGGACGAAGAAGCGGTATCCGATTGCCCTGGGCCGCAACCCGAAGCAGCGCAAGCTGCACCGCGACAATGCCACTACGCCCGAAGGCATCTACAGGATAATCGGGGTCCAGTCGCCCGCGACTTTCTACAAGGCGCTGGACATTGACTACCCGAGCGAGATTGACAAGGTGCGATACTCGTTCGCCAAGGCCGAGGGGCTGCTGCCGCGGACCGGCGGCGACGTGCCGGGAATCGGCAGCGAAATCCAGATTCACGGCGGCGGCATCGAGCGGAACTGGACCAACGGCTGCATCGCCCTGCGCAATACCGACGTGGATGAGTTGCTCGCGCACCCGCGCGTGGGCGAAGGCGTGCCGGTGTATGTCGTCGGCACCGAGCTGTCCGTCGAGGACATTTCCGCCATCCTGGACTACCGGACGTGGCGCGAAGTCCGCGACACTCAGCGCAAGCTCGCAACGCTTGGGTTCTACGACAAGCGGCCGGACGGCGAGGTGGGAAGTGCGACCCGGCTGGCACTCGGCCGGTTCCAGCGGGCCAACGGTTTGCCGGCTACGTGCGACTTCGACCGCCGCACGGTCGAGCTGCTCGCTCGCTGACACCGGCCACTCAAGTCACCGCCAAGGCCGCCAAGTCAGACAAGGCAAGGAGGCCAAGGCAACTGGCGAGAGACATTCCGCGGCCTGGCGTTCTCCGCGCCTGCTTCAGACTGGTCTTCTTCTTGGCGCTCTTGGCGGATTCGGAATCCGCTGCGCTTGACAGGCGATGAGTCCTCGTGTAAAACAATGCGCCAAAGGAGGTCTGATGAAAGGACTAACGTTCGTGCTGGCAGCAGGCTTGAGCCTGCTGGCGGGCGCGGCGAGCGCCCAGATAACAATCGAGGCCGGTGACGTGCCGACCACCATCGGCGACTCGTGCAAGTACAAGTACGTCCAGGGCGAGGCGACGGTCAGCAACGGTTCGCCGGGCGGGCCGCAGACCTGGACGTTCGACACCTCGACCTACGTCGGCTACGTGCTCACTACGACAATCGTTGACAAGGCGACGACGCCGTTCGCCGACAGATTCCCGGACGCCAACCTGGCCACGCGCGAGCCACGGGGTCCATACACGCTTTACGTGTACAACAAGGTGGCCGCCGACGGGCTGTACGAGTGCGGCTACGGGCTTCAGTTCGGCGGCGGCACGAAGGTGATTGCCGATGTCCCGCCGGCCAAGAACGTCGCGTTCCCGGCCACGTTCGGGACGTCGTGGCAGACCGACTACACGGTCTACGACACGATCGGCGGCGACACTGTCCAGGTTGCCGTGACTTCCCGCCGCTGCATCATTGACGCCTGGGGCACGGCCAATACCCCGGCCGGCAACTTCGACTGTCTGCGGGAGAACTGGACCGGCCCGACGGTTACGACTACTTATGTCGGCGGTTCGCCGGTTGAAGTTGACACCTCAATCGGACGCCGCTACCTGTGGATGGCAAAGGGTGTCGGCGCGTTCGCCTGGGCGCACAGCCTGGAAGGCGATACGAGCCTGAACTTCACCCAAGCGGACGACTACACGGTGATGGTGCAGACCAGTTCGGGCGGGGTGGAGGAGCCGGGGCAGCGGGTCGCCGAACCCCGGTTCGCGGTCAGGCCGAATCCGTGCGGCCGGCTGGCGACGGTCGAGTTGGCCTGCGCCGCGCCGGGGACCGTCACGGTCTCGGACGTCGCGGGCCGTTCGGTCCTGAGCCAAGAGGTCTCCACCCGGACAGCGGCGCTCGATTTGAGCGGTGTGCCGGCAGGAGTGTACGTCGTGACGCTGGACTCGGGCGGCCGGACGACATCCCGCCCGCTCGTGCGGTTGCAGTAGTCAGGAGAGCCGGAAACCGCCAAGTCCGCCAAGAGGCCGAAGGACCGGAGGCGATTTCAGAGGACGCCAAGAGCGGAAGTTCCGATGCTGCCGACTTGGCGTCCCTGGGTTTGCCTTGGCGTTCTTGGCGGTGACTCCTCGCCTTCGCCGGCCGGGATTGACTTGGCCGGGCATGGTCATACACTAATCGAGTTCTCAGACAGGATAATGTCCGCAAACGCAATCCCTAAAGGAGGATTCGTGAACCTTAGATGGTCGTTCGCAGCCGTATTGCTGCTCGGCCTTGCGGTCGGCGCGGCATCGGCCCTGATGGACCCGGACCTGGTCCAGCGGCTGGATAAGCTGGATGGGAACGAGATGCTTCCGGTCCAGGTTGTGCTCAAGGACCAGTTCGACCCGGGCCAGCTCGCGTCGCTGGTCCAAGGCATGCCCAAGGACATCCGGCGCGCGCGCGTCGGCAGAATCCTGATGGACTACGCCGAGCCGCGGCAGCGGCCGCTCATAGACTGGCTGGAGCAGGAGCAGGCCGCGGGCCGGGCGAGTGACATTCACCCGCTGTGGCTGGTGAACGCGGTCGGGTGCTGGGCCACCAAGGCGGCGATTCTCGCGCTTGACAGCCGTCCGGATGTGGACCTGGTGTACTGCGACCGGATGCCGGTTGAGATTACGCCGATTGACATTCAGGAAATCGTCGAGCCGGACGTAACCGACGGGGTCGAGCCGAACATGGTCGTCACCAACGTCCGCGGCGCGTGGGCCCAGGGCTATCACGGCGAGGGCATCGTCATCGGCGTGGTTGACACCGGCGTGCGCTATACCCACGACGACATCGAGAACCACGTCTGGACCTCGAGCGTGTACCCGAACCCGGGTTTCAACTTCGCCTCGAACCAGTATTCGTCCGGCCACCCGGGCCCGTCCACCTACGACACGCTGACGCCGCTCGACTACTACGGCCACGGTACGCACTGCGCCGGCATCGCGACCGCGGACGGCACTTACGGCAACGGTACGCGGGACACGATGGGCGTCGCGCCGTCGGCCAAGATCATGGCCTGCGCGGTCGACGTGTACCTCCACTCGCCGTACCCGGACACGAGCATGGAGAACAACACCATGGCCGGGATGCAGTTCTGCGTCCGGCCGCCGCGCGACACGCTGAACGGCGCGGACCTGATAACCATGTCGCTCGGGCTCATCACGAGCTGGTCGCCCCGGTACGCGGTCTGGCGCCGGGCCGAGGAGGCCATCAACGTCGCCGGCCTGCCGCACATGGTGGCCGCGGGCAACGAGGGCGCGAGCGGCATCCGGACCTCGGGCAACTGCCCGCCGCCCTGGCGCAACCCGGTCAACCACCCGTCGCACCCGGGCGATACCGCCAAGACCTGCGTCATCACCATCGGCGCGACCGACAACTCGGACGTCATTGCCAGTTTCTCGTCGCGCGGGCCGACGACCATCTGGGGTTCGGTGGCGCCGTGGAACGACTATGAGAACCCGCCCGGGCTGATGGACCCGGACGTGTGCATGCCGGGCGTCGACATCCTCTCAACCTACTACAGCAACGACCGGAGCTACACGTCGATGAGCGGGACCTCGATGGCCACGCCCGGTTCGGCCGGCTGCGTGGCGCTGATGCTGTCGAAGAACCCGAACCTCGAGCCGTGGCAGATTGACTCGATTCTCGAACTGCACTGCGTCAAGGACCTGGGTCCGACCGGCAAGGACAACACCTATGGCGCGGGCCGGCTCAACTGCTCGCTGGCGGTGGCGATGACGCCGCTGCCGAACGACGTCGGCTGCACCAGAATCCTCGCCCCGACCGGGACCGTGGACTCAGGCTCGGTCGTTACCCCGCACGCGTGGGTGAAGAACTTCGTCGGCATCCCGGTTTCCGCGCCGGTGCGACTGACTATCGGGACCGGGTACGACGATACGGTGCAGGTGATGATTCCGGCCAATGATTCCGCGAACGTGGCCTTCGACGACTGGACCGCGCTTACGCTCGGCGTCCACGCGGTGCGCTGCTCGACGATGCTCTCAGGCGACGCGAACCCCTCGAACGACCTCGCGATTGACTCGGTGACGGTCCGGTCGCTCGTCGGCATCGAGGAACCGGGCGCGCCCGCAAGTTCGAGCCTCGACGACGTCCGGCCCAACCCGTTCAGCCGCAGCGCGGCCATCAGCTTTGCCGTCGCCGCGCCGGGCCGGTGCCGGGTCGCGGTGTACGACGTTCACGGCCGGCTGGTCCGAAAGCTCGTGGATGCGACAATGGCGCCGGGCCGGTACTCATCGGTCTGGGACGGCACCGACGAGCGGGGACGTTCGGTCGCGGACGGCGTGTATTACGTGCGGCTTGCGGCCGGCGAGTACCGCTCTTCGCGCCAGGTGCAGTTGACGCACTAGCCTTTCATCCCGTGGCGCGGGCCGGTTCCGGCCCGCGCCGCGGGAACCACATGCTGCTCGCCTGTTCCGACGTCTCCCTCTCCCTTTATGGGAGAGGGGAGGGGTGAGGGTGAATGCGGACTTGGTCGAGTCTCCTCACCCCGGCCCTCTCCTCTGAGAGGAGAGGGAGTTGGCGAGCCGACGAAGTGTGCTGCGACTACCGGTAAGGAGGTCAGAGTGACGATAGCGGTACTGGTTCTTTCGGCAGTTCTGTCCGCGAGCCCTTCGACCTGCGACGAAGACACGGTCATCTACTACGACAGCGGCCAGCATACAACCTGGTGGTGTTCGGACCGGGATTCGTTCGGCGCGGCGGTGAAGTTCACGCCGGACGAGTACCCGTGCGAAGTGCTCGGCGCGCGGGCCGAGGTCGGGTACGACGATGGCCAGCAGGTGTATCTCCGGATGTTCGACGACGACGGGACAGCGGGCCTGCCCGGCACGGTGCTGTACGAAGAGCAGCGGCTCGACATCCCGCACGGCCAGAACGTCGGGTTCCGGGACTATGACCTGACCGCGCCGGTGCGCGTGGATTCGGGCGACTTCTACCTCTGCTTCTGGCAGAAGAACATCTGGGACCTCTTGTTCGGCACCGACGACCATTTCGACTACCCGGCACGGCAGTGGTGGTTCTTCCCGGATTTGGGCTGGGTCACGCCGATGGGCATGGACGCGGCCGACCACCTGATTCGCGCCAAGGTGCGGTACGGCACCGGGCTTGAAGAAGAGCTGCCCGGGCCGGTCAGGCCGTGGTTCTCCTTGAGCCCGAACCCGGCGCAGGGCCGGGTGCGGCTTCTGACCGGCAACCGGCGTCCAGAAGCGTATTCGGTCAGCGACGCTTCCGGCCGAAGCGTTGCGGCCGGCACGTCACAGGAGATTGACTTGAGCGGGCTGGGCAGGGGCGTGTACCTCGTGTCGGTTCGCACCGACCGCGGCACATCCTCGGCTAAGCTCGTGAAGGAGTAAACCGCAGGCATCCTTCAACTGAGTGGCGAAGGAGTTCATATGCGATTCGTATTCATCATGCTCGCTGCCCTGGTGCTCCTGACCGGGAGCGCCCAGGCGCTGGAGATTGACGTCTATCCACAGGACACACTCTGGACCGGCGGCGTGTATTACATCCCCTCGTGGCCGTACTGGGGCTTCTGGTGGGAGAACCCGATAACGTGGGGCAACTTCTTCTGGATGACCACGCCCTGCAACGAACGCGGGTTCGCACGGTACGACCTCGCGCCGATTCCGGACCATGTCAACGTCACTGCGGCCACGGTCCATTACTTCGTGTACTGGGATACGCTCAACACCGCGGCCGAAATCCGGCTGCTTACGGTCCTGCCATTCCCGGACAGCGAGCCGCAGGCCCAGGAGATATACGATTCAATCAGCGCGGGTACGCTCGTCGCCACCGTGGACTCGACCGTCGTCGGCTGGAACGCGGTCGTCCTTGGCGAGCCGGCCTTGCGGGCGATTGAGGAGCGGGTTCTCACGACCGACTGGCTGGGCCTTGGCTGGACGTATCCGGGGACCGACTCGGCCGACGCGGTCGCGCGCGGCTGGCGCAGCGACAGCCTGAAGACCTACCTGACGGTTGAGTACGTACTCACAGGAGTAGAGGAAAGGGCGAGCGGCGGATGGCGAGTGGCGAGCTACGGGCCGACGATTGTCAGCGGCGTGCTGAATCTTCGACCTACGATTTCCGGTCTACGATCTCAGCCCAAGCTGCTGGATGCCGGCGGGCGCGTGGTGATGGAGTTGCGGCCCGGGGACAACGACGTGCGCGGCCTCGCTCCCGGCGTCTACTTTGTCAGGACGGCCCAAGCTCAAGCCCAAGCCCAAGCAGCGCCCCGGAAGATTGTGCTCGAATAGACAGCGGCAACTAACCAGAGCGGCCTCCGGGCCGCTCTTTGTTAATAGGTGGTTGTCACTAATTCCTTCAGTTGTGCCGCCCTGAAGCTCGCAAGCCTCCGATATCCGCCGTGGGGAGGAATCAGCATTCAGCAGCTACCGGCCGAATGCGAACCACCTGCCGATTCCTACGGACAGGCTTGCCGCATAGCCCAGCTCGCCGAACTCGACCTCGACAGCAGGGGTCACGCAGTAGAGTACCTGCCATTCGGCACGCAGGGCAAGACGTAATGTCAACTCAAGACTGCCGTTGTCTTCGCTCCCTACCCCCGCAGCACCGTACATGTGCAAGACCGGTTCACACGGGCGTCGGTCGGGCACGACGCCCCATGTCAGTCCGGCGAGGAGAAGGCCGCCCCGACTGAAGTTCGGGCTTCCTCTGAATGGCCGGACTCTCTCCGTGCATGTTCCGCCGACCACTACACCGAGTGGGCAGAAGAGGTTGTGTCCGACAGACAGCGAGAGCGCGTCGTATGTCCATCGCGGCGACGGAACGTGGAAGTAGGTGTTGGGTACGCGCCCGCCGGCTTGCAGGCCGACCGATGCAGCGTGCGCACGGACAATCCACTGAGCGCCTGCGGGCAGCGCTGGAAGCAGCAGGAGGACGGCCACGACGCTTGGGGCATGTGAGCGCTTGGGGAATTCCGGGGACATTCTCAACTCACGCCTCCTCTGGAGTTGGGCTGGGGACTTGGGACAAGCATCGGGGACAATCTAGGCGGTTCGGGGCAGGTGTCAAGTAGAACGGAAGCGGCCAAGCGGTCAAGTGGCCAAGCGAGGACTGCCAGACAGCCGGACAGAGAGCAGGGAGGAGAGGACGAAGGCAGAAGGGCGGACTGGCCGGCGATGTCAGATGTCAGATGAGTGATGTGAGATGTGAGATGTCGGAAGCAAGGACAAAGGACAAGGGACAAAGGACTAAGCAATGGGACAAAGGACAAAGTCGGACTCCTACTTTCCTGCTTTCCCTTTGTTACTTGCTTTGTCCCTAGTCCCTACTACTTTGTCCTTGCTCTGGCGGCGGGCTGTAAGCTGTCAGCCGTCAGCTGGTAGCCCTTCACAAGGAGTAGCTTGGGATGACCGCACCGTTCCGGTCAGGGCCAGCGAGAAGGCACAGTGCTGGGCTCGGCAGTAGGCCAAGTGAAGCACCGCTGTAAGGGCCAGAGCAACCGTCCGCTGAACCGGCAAGGCAGACGCTCCGGCAAACGCTGCTCCAAACGCCGGACAAGAGGGTAGTGCAAAGGCCAGGGCAAACGCTCGTTCAAACGCTCAGCGAAAGGCTCTTTCAGACGGTCTACGAAAGGCTCATCGAAACGCCGGGTCAAGGGGTCTTCCAAGCGCCGTGGTGAAAGCTCCCCAGGGGACGGGAGAGGGGACACAGAGGCGAAGTCAGATATCAGATTGCAGATTGCAGACTTAGGACAAGAAGCAGCCTTGCAGGGGATTCTACAGGGATGTAGAATCGTCCTGACGTCGAGACGATGGACAAGCCGGAAGAGCGGGCACGGCGGATTGCTGAACTGGTCAACAAATGCGGCGACCCGGACGAAGCCGCGCTGGTCTGCGACAAGCTCCAGCGCGGGTTTGAGAGACTCAAGCACCACCTGCCCGCGTAAGTTACGTATCTGCGACACAAATCAGGGTCCGACCCTGACGGGTTCCCGGATTGACAACGTCCCTGCCCGGACTATGATGGACTCGAATGCAGGCACGATGAAGAAGATTGTCATTGCCCTCGGACTGGCGATGTCCATGTCGTTTGCGCTCCACGACGTCGGGGTGACTGCGATGTTGTCGCCCGATACGCTCCTGGAGTATCCCAACTGGGTCGAGCCCGAGATTGTGATCCGCAACTTCGGTACTTCTTGGGAGAGCATGCCGGTGAGGTTCGCGATTGACTCTGCAGGCCATCGAGTCTACGACCAGGCTCAAGTGATCGAGCGAATCTACCCCGGCGAAGAACGCACCATCAGATTCCCCGTGTGGGTTCGACACTTTGGATTCTATTCCGTGACTTCGAAAGCCTTCACCTCGCTTGTCGGAGACGAGAATCGTTCCAATGATACCCTGCGCCGCACGTCCTGGATCACGGGCGGCTCGACGGGCGGGCCGATCCTCGTCGAAGGGGGCCGATGCGTTGTTGACGGTCATTTCACGGATGAGGATGGGTGGTTCTGGGGATATGACATCTCTGATACGCGTGGCCAGGCCGGCTGGCCGAAACCGCGAGGCAGTTGCGTGCTGTACGTGGGGGACGACTACGATTACACCTACATCGGCGTCAGCGTTCAGGCGCTGGACTCCCGGCGGGATGGCGACCGTGTAATCATCAAGATGGACGAGAATTACGACCGCTGGTGGCCGACGGACCCGACGGAGGGGATACACGAGCTGGTGGTCAGAGGGGGCGTTGATTCAGTGCTCTACTCCTTTCTGCCGGGCCAGCAGTGCCCCGGTTGCACATCAGCGTCGAGCGTTCTCAGTGGAAACCTGCAGTTCGAGGCCAGGATACCAATCGGCACGCGGCCCGGTGACTACGATGTGGACCCCCACTATGACTACACCGGTGCGTCAATCTCGTTCTGGCGGGGCGATACCTGCTACGGTTGGTGGCCCGAAAGCCTGCTCCTGACGCACTGGGACAGTGCCCGCTACTTCGGCGAGATGTGGTGGGACTGGATGGCTGTGGAGGAGCCAGAGACTGGCGGGCGCATGGATGCGGACAAGTGGTCCCATCTTGCCCGGGGCACACTCTTCCTGCCGGCTTCGCAATTCACCATTCACTATTCACTCTTTGACCTCAATGGCCGCAAGGTCGCGGACCTTCATCCCGGGGCCAATGACGTGTGGCATCTGAGTCCGGGCGTGTACTTCGTCGTTACCCCTCACCCTGACCCTCTCCCTCAAGGGGAGAGGGGACGGAATGAGCCGTCAGCCGTATGCCGTCGGCCGTCAGCGGTAGCGAAGGTCCTTCTGGCGCGTTGACAAGGGGTCGCGTCGCGGTAACATAGCAGTCCGCACGACAACCGTCAGCAGTAACTCGAAAACTACCGGTCGCGGGTGCGGAGTTGTTTGCGATTCTTCATTTATGATACGGAGGTACGATGGCTGAAGTCTGTTTAGACCTTGCCGGCCAGGTGCTGGAAATCCGCTGGCACGGCCGCGGCGGTCAGGGCGCGAAGACCGCGGCGCTTTTGTTCGGCGAGTCGGCGCTCGATACCGGGTTGTACATCCAGGCGTTTCCGGAGTATGGGCCGGAGCGGATGGGCGCTCCGGTGCAGGCGTTCAACCGGCTGTCCGATAAGCCGATTCGCTCCCACGCCGGGGTGAAAAGCCCGCGCGTGGTCGTGGTGCTGGATGCGTCGCTCATCGAGCCGGCCCGGGTTACCGACGGGCTGCCCGAGAACGGCATCATGCTGGTGAACTCGACCGAGGACCCGGCGTCCCTGCGCAAGCGGATGAACCTTCGGGACTCGGTGAAGCTCTACGTGGTGGACGCGTCGAAGATTGCGATGGAGACCGTGGGCAAGAACGTGCCGAATACGCCGATGCTCGGGGCGCTGGTGAAGGTCACGGGCGTCCTCAAGTTCGAGCCGATGATGGCGGCAATCAAGGGGAAGCTTTCGGAGAAGTTCCGGGGCGGGAAGGAGAAGTTCGTCCAGCCGAACCTGGAGAGCATTCGCCGGGCGTACGAGGAAGTGAGGTGCTGATGCGGACGGGCGAAGGCGGAAGTCAGAAGCGAGAATGCAGAATGCAGAAGTCCCGGAGAGAGGACAGTACATGGCCAAGTTGAAGAGTTGGAAAGAGCTGCCGTGCGGGGCGATTATCGAGGACCCGAAGGCGGTGCTGGAGAATAAGACCGGGGCGTGGCGGTCGCAGCGGCCGGTGTGGAATAAAGAGAAGTGCATCCACTGTCTTGCGTGCTGGATTTACTGCCCGGATGCGGCGGTCAAGGTCGAGAACGGCAAGGCGGTCGGTATCAACTACGACTACTGCAAGGGCTGCGGCATCTGCGCGCAGGTCTGCCCGAAGAAGGTGCAGGCGATAAAGATGGAACAGGAGCGCAAGTAAATGTCGAATGTCGAATGTCGAATGTCGAATGCAGGAGGGGCAACATGATACTTGCCAAGACCGGGAATGAAGCTCTTGCCTATGCGATGAAGCAGATAAACCCGGACGTGGTGGCCGCGTACCCGATTACGCCTTCGACCGAAATCGTGCAGATTTTCGCGTCGTACGTGAGCGACGGCAAGGTGGATTCGGAGTTCGTGGCCGTCGAGTCCGAGCATTCGGCGATGGCGGCGTGCATCGGCTCGGCCGCGTCCGGCTGCCGGACGATGACCGCGACCGCGTCCCAGGGCCTGATGCTGATGCACGAGATGCTGTTCATCGCCGGGGGCCTCCGGCTGCCGATTGTCATGCCCATCGCGTCGCGCTCGATTTCGTCGCCCCTGAACATCCACGGCGACCATTCGGACTCGCTCGCGTCGCGCGATTCAGGGTGGCTGCAGTTCTTCTGCGAGACGGTGCAGGAGGGCTACGACACGCTCATTCAGGCGGTGAAGATTGCCGAGCGGGCGTCGCTGCCGGCGATTGTCGCGGTGGACGGGTTCATCCTGTCGCACTGCATGGAGCGCATCGAGACGTTCGAGGACAAGAAGGTGAAGGACTGGCTCGGCAAGTGGCAGCCGAAGTGGAACGTGCTCGACTATAAGAAGCCGATTCTCGTCGGCCCGGCCACGATGCAGGACTACTACTTCGAGTTCAAGCGCAGCCAGATTGAGGGCATGAACACGGCGCTGTCCGTCATCGAGGACGTCCAGGCCGATTTCAAAAAGAGCTTCGGCCGCGGGTACGACGTGGTCGAGGAGTATCGGACCGAGGACGCGACCGCGGTGGTGCTGCTCATGGGCTCGGCCTGCGGCACGATGCGCGAGGCGGTGGACGTGATGCGCGCTAAGGGCAGTAAGGTCGGGATGGTGAAGCTGCGCGTGTACCGGCCCTGGCCGCACGCGCTCCTCGCGGCCCGGCTCGGCCGATTCCAAACGGTCGCGGTGATGGACCGGGCGGACACGGTGAGCTCGTACGGCGGCGTGCTGTACACCGAGTCCAAGGCCGCGCTGTACGAGCTGGACAAGCGGCCCGCGATGCTCGCCTACGTTTACGGACTGGGCGGCAAGGAGTTCTCGCTCGCCGACGCGACAGCGGTGCTTGAAGGCGCGGTGGCCGGAAAGAAGGACGAGCTCGTGACTTACGTGGGAGTGAGGTAGACATGAGGGCGAAGTCAGAAATCAGAAGTCAGAAGGCAGAACTCAGAATGTCGGACCTCATCGACCGGAGAGGGGAGTGAGATGGCAAGACTCAAGGAACTCTGCAATAATCCCGAGCTGTTCTCAAGCGGCCATCGGGCGTGCGCGGGCTGCGGCGAGGCGCTGGCGGTAAGACAGATACTGCTGGCCGCGCCCCAGCCGGTAATCGGCATCATGCCGACCGGGTGCACCGAAATCTTCTCATCCATCTACCCGCATTCGGCCTGGCAGATACCGATGATTCACACCGCGTTCGAGACCGCGGCCTCGACCGCCTCGGGCGTGATCGCGGCCTACGACTTCAAGAAGAAGCAGGGGCTGATCAAGGACGACCTGCGCTTTGTCGCCTTCGGCGGTGACGGGGCCACCTATGACATCGGGTTCCAGGCGATTTCCGGCGCGTTCGAGCGCAGGCACCGGTTCCTGTACGTGTGCACGGACAACGAAGGGTACATGAACACCGGCATCCAGCGCTCGTCGGCCACGCCCTATGGCGCGCACACGACCACTTCGCCGGCCGGCGAGGTGATACCGGGCAAGCAGATGCACCGCAAGGACATCATGGAAATCATCATCGCCCACAACCCGGCATACGCGGCCCAGGCGACCGTCGCGAACTGGAACGACCTGGTCGAGAAGGTCAAGAAGGCGGTGGCCGCAGACGGCCCGAGCTTCATAAACGTGCTCGTGCCCTGCCCCCTGGGCTGGGGTCATCCGGGCGACATGACTATCGAGGTGTCGAGGCTCGCGGCTGAGACCTGCTTCTGGCCCTTGTACGAATGGCAGGACGGCAAGTACAAGGTCAACTACGAGCCGAAGGAGAAGCGGCCGGTCGAAGAGTTCATGAAGCCGCAGGGCCGGTTCGCGCACCTGTTCAGGGGTGACGCGGGCAAGGCGATCATAGCGGAGAGCCAGCGCTACATAGACGCGCAGTGGGCGCTCTTACACAAGAAGCAGGAAGCGCTCTGCACGCCGTGACGACGCAGCACGCCTGACGTCCTAAGCATTACGCCCGAAAAGGAGCGGGCCGGCACCAGCCGGCCCGCCGCGCATAATTGACAAGGCGACCTTTTCGGCTATCTTCCCTCAGAGGTTCTCATGACTACCAAGGAAACGCGGCTGCTGCGCGAGTTGAAGCGCAGGCTTCGGGAGCGGGTTCCGCTCGCTCGTCTTGTGCTTTTTGGCTCACGTGCGAGGGGTGACGCACAGCCTGACTCTGACCTCGACATCCTGGTTGTTCTCGATGCGTCGGTTACTCGTGAGGCCGAGGAGTGCATCGGCGACTGTGCGTGGGAGGTCGGCTTGGAATACGGCATTGTCGTTGTTCCGGTCACAGTCTCGCGCCTTGACTGGGATGAGGGGCTTTTGTCGGCCTCACTTCTGGCTATCGCGGTAAGACAGGAAGGGGTTGCCGTATGAAACCAGAGCAGACTGCAGAACTGGTGCGACTCCGGCTGGAACAGGCCCGCTCTACGCTGAACGACGCGGACGTGCTTGCCACAGGCGGCGGCACACCCAAGAGCATCATCAACCGTGCGTACTACGCGATGTTCTATGCGGTACTTGCGCTCCTGCAGAATATCGGCAAGGTCGCCGGCAAGCATACGAGTGCCATCGGGTTGTTCGACACGGAGTTCGTGTTGAAGGGCGCGTTTCCCAGGGAGTTCTCGCGCGACCTGCATCGGGCGTTCGATACCCGTCAAGTATCCGACTACCAGCCGGTTCGACCGGCCACATCCGAGGAAGCTGAGGAGTACATAGCCAAGGCCAAGCGGTTCGTGGCCGCAGTAGAGCAGCACCTCAAGGGAAGGCCGTGATGCAGAGAAGCTCTCTGGTCGGCATCAGGCTGCCGGACGACGGCACTCGGCCTTCGCTGCTCGCTCTGGTGTATTGCGCAGAGCAAACGGCATCTGAGTCTGTATCCAGCGTGAAGCGTAATGCGTCAAGCGTAGAGCCTGCAAACGGCACGCCGATTGCAGACAGACAGACAGACAGACAGACAGACAGACAGACAGAACTTCCTCCCAGTAAGCTCAGGTCCGCATTCTCGCCGGTACCGGCGGGCGGCTGTGCCAACTTCCACCTCGGTTTCCGGTGAGTATCTCGAAGCTACACAGAGCTGCCGTCATTGCCAACTGCCGGTTCGATTCGGACCTGCCGGTCTTCTTCCCGGCATCGGACAGTGGCCGGGTAGTGCCGCACCGCATTCTCAACCGATTCTCGCTGTTCGACGGTGCCGAAGGATGCGTGGTATGTCTTTCAATGACCGGGGCAGAGATGATGGCTGACCCACGGACGGCGGCCCGCCGGGTGCTTGATGCGGTGCTGTTCGCGCAGGACGAGATAGGAGCCGATGTCGTCGGCCTGACTTCGCTGACATCTTCGGTAACAATGCAGGGCCGCTAGCTGGCCGAACGACCCGAAGTGAAGGTTGCCCTCACGCACGGTGACGCCTACGCCTCGACGTTGACTATCGAAGGAGTTCGGCGCGCGGTCGAACAGACCGGCCGGAGTCTCGACCGGGTGACGGTCGGGGTGCTGGGAGCTTATGGACTTATCGGCCGGGCGGTTGCGCTGAAGCTGGCCGAAACCGGCTGTCGGCTGATTCTCATCGGGCCGAACCCGAACAAGCTTGCCGCGCTGGGAGCCGAGCTTCCCGGTTCGCAGGCGGCTGTCCGATTCTCCACCGACCTGGCGGCGCTGGCGGATGCGGATGTTGTCATAACCGCAACCAGCAATGCCGGCGCACTGCTCACCCCGGCCGCGGTCAAGGACCATTCGGCAAAGGTTATCATCTATGAGGTGTCGGTGCCGCCCAATCTGCCGAGGGAAGCGTATCAGCGCCTGCGGGCCGAACGGCCGAACGTGGTGAAGATTGATGGCGCGATGGCCGCGATACCGGGCGTGGATGTCGGGTTCTCGATTCCCGAAGTTCCGGACGGCACAACCTATTCCTGCTGGGCCGAAACATTTATGCAGGCTCTGGAAGGAAACCTTGAGCACCACGTGGGTGAGATAGACATCGGGCATATGGACGTTACCGCTGGATGGGCGCGGAAGTATGGTTTCGGCCACGCGCCGTTCACCTGCTTCGGAGAGCCGATAGCGGAGGAGGAGGTCAGACAGGGATGAGCGCGACAATCGTAAGAGCCGAGATAGATGCGCTGGTCGGGTTCCTGCCGCGAATCCGGGAGGTCGACCCGGCGGAGTTTGACGGAGAGCTGCACGCGCGGCTGGCGAGGATAGATGAGACGGCGCGTCGCTGCCCTGCCGAGAGACCAGCGCTGATGAAGTACTGCTTCGACGCCTGCTCGCCGGAGATGGATAGAGGGCAAGTCTTGCGACACGAACGCAACAAGCCACTTGGGTATCCGGGTGACTACCTGATCATTGACTGGCTACTTCAGAATTACATCGGTGACTCGGGCGGAGAGGAATGGGACTTGTGGTTTCAACGGCAGGATGCCTCCAAGGCTGTTCGTAACCGCAGAGACTATCTGAGTGAGCTGTTTGGCACTCTAGCGGAAGCCAGTCCCTCACTATCGGTGCTGAATCTTGCCTGCGGGCCGTGCCGAGATGTTTGTGAGGCTGTCAGAGCAAGTAGCTCGAAGAATGGGGTTTTGTTTCATTGTATAGATATTGACCAGCGGGCATTGGACTATGCGCAGGCGCTGGCTGATGAACACGGCGTCAGCGATATGCTGAGATTAGAGCGACGGAATGTGATGAGGTTGCGCCCGACAACCGAATACAGTCTAGTCTGGTGTTCCGGCCTGTTCGATTATCTGGATGACCGGCAGGCGACGTTTCTACTCAGGCG
>Ga0209609_10000872_pt1 | contig 17724 bp, 20 predicted proteins | sample LakKivw325mmetaG_FD_184136 | JGI IMG/M metagenome (GOLD analysis project Ga0209609, IMG submission 184136) | Anoxic lake water microbial communities from Lake Kivu, Rwanda to study Microbial Dark Matter (Phase II) - Lake Kivu water 325m metaG... | ecosystem: Environmental > Aquatic > Freshwater... | reverse complement strand
TGTTTCTCTTTCTACTCTCATATCACACCACCTTCTTTTCACTTATATTTTATACTCTCTCTCTCGTGTCAAGTCCTTTGCAGAAGATTTTTATAAATTCTCCTCTCACATATATAGACTCGCAAACTCGAAAAAAGTTCCATATTTTCTTTAGAAAACTCAAAAATTTTCCAAATATAATATGTTTTAATAAATATATTTTTAACAAGACTTAATTTACTCTTCATAAAACTTATTTTCCAATTATATTTTACAATTCTTGGGATGCCCCCCATTTCCTGGACATTTATAATTTAATAGTATACGGATTCTCGTTAAAAGTAGAGGTGTCTCATATCCAATAGCACTGTGAGGTCTCTTGTTATTGTAGTAATCAATGTAGTTACTTATGGTCATCCTTGCTTCATAGATATTCCTGAATAGATAAAGGTTAAGGCACCATTCCTTATTTTATCCATAAATGATTCGATGTATCCATTCTGGTATGGCTTCCCTTTCTCAATGAACTCATGCTTTATCCTCTCCTTGAAGAGAAACCTCTGAGGAACCCTGGATATGAATTCTGGTCCCAATATCTATCCTTATGACCTCTGGTTTGCCATTTTCTTCAATAGAGGCTTTTAATAGCTCTTCTGTATCCATAGAAAGGGGACTCATACGCTATCTTCCTTATCCTTTCAATCAATGGTGAAGCCTTGATATTTCCTCTTCCAGAGGTAATAGGTAACATTTGATATGCTTTATTTCCTGCATATGGACGGATTGAGCTTCCGCTCACCTCACCCTCCTTTAAGATCTGCATGATCTCTTCAACTGAAAACCTGCTCTTTCTCATCTTTCATTCCTCCCTTCATTCTTTAATCAATTTTAAACTGTTAAATAATTTTTGTCCAGATTTTGGGGAGCAGGGCAAATACCGTGAAAAAACAATAAGCAGAAAACTTAATAAAAAATTAAAATGTCCTTGCACAATAATTATAATTTTTATCTTGGCGTTGATGCCTTTACTTTAATAAAAAATAATCTTTGATGTTAAAAGATAAATTTCTGGTAAAATATTTTAAACAGGAGGTACAAAATGAAGAAAATTGCAGTATTAATTGAAGACAATTTTAATGAGTTTGAGCTTATCTACCCCTATTACAGACTTAAAGAAGCTGGCTTTGAATCAATACTTGTTGGACCAGAAAAAAAAGTATACCGCTCAAAGGTAGGTTTACAAATGAACGCAGAGAAATCAATTGAAGAAATAAATTTCGAAGAATTTGAAGGCGTTGTCATTCCCGGGGGATATGCCCCTGACAGGCTGAGAGGGAACATTAAAATACTTGAGTTCGTTAAAAAAATGTTTGACAGTTCAAAATTAGTTGCCGCAATTTGTCACGCAGGTTGGGTGCTTATTTCGGCAAAAATTGTAAACGGAGTTATGCTCACCGGGGTTTCAGCAATTAAAGAGGACCTTAAAAATGCAGGAGCAAAATATGAAGACAAAGAAGTAGTTGTCGATGGAAACGTTATAACTTCACGAATGCCGTCGGATTTGCCCGCTTTTTTAATAGAAATTATCAAATTCTTAAGTGTTTAATGAATATATTAGCTGAAAAAATAATCAAAAAAGTACATATTAAAGTGGTAGAAGGTGATATTACTAAAATAGATTCTGATGCGATTGTAAATGCGGCTAATTCATATCTTCAACATGGTGGAGGCATAGCACTTGCCATTTTAAGAGCAGGTGGAGAGATAATTCAAAAGGAAAGTAATGACATCATAAGGAGAAATGGCCCTCTAAAAACCGGAGAAGCTGTTATTACTTCTGGAGGTAATTTAAAGGCAAAATTTGTAATACACACTGTAGGACCTGCTTGGGGAGAAGGAAACGAAGAAGAAAAATTACAAAGAGCCATTATCTCTGTTTTAGAGATTGCAAAAAACATTAAGCTAAAAAGCATAAGCATTCCTGCTGTAAGTTGTGGAATTTTTGGCTTTCCAAAAGAAAAAGGAACAGAGATAATTTTTAAGTCGGCAAAAGATTTTATACTTAATAACGAGACTCCCTTTGATGAAATCCTTCTAATCGGGTTAGGCTCTGAAATTCCTGAACTTTTTGAAAAGGCTCTGAAAAATGATTGAAATTTACACAGACGGCGCCGCACGTGGGAATCCAGGCAAAAGCGCATGCTCCTTCGTTTTTATTGAAAACAAAAAAGTCATTCTTCTAAATGCTTTTTATCTCGGCATTTCTACTAACAACACTGCCGAGTATAAAGCGATTATAAAAGCCCTGGAAGAGGCTAAAAAACTATCGCACAATGAAATTAAAGTAATTTCAGACAGTAAACTTGTAATTCTTCAAATTAGAAAAAGGTATAAAACAAAAGCAGAGCACCTCGAAGCGTTAAACAGAAAAGTCCTTGAAATTTCTAAAAACTTCAACAAAGTAGAATTTGAAAATGTTGCAAGAGAAAATAAATACATTCAACTTGCAGATAAAATCTGCAACCTCTTACTAGACAATTCTTAGAGAGTCCTTCTCAACTGTAGTTGAATTGAAGTTTTTATATCATCAACTATTACACTGTTTTTAAACTCACAAAACATAAAATTTTTACTTCCCCAGGATCTTAAAATAAAATTATTAAACTCTTTTTTAATATTTTCGAAATTAAACACGACTCCAGCGCTTGAAACCAATACACCAAAAAAGTGGTCCTCTTTGCTTAAAATAAACGCCATTAAATTTTCTCTGTTTGAAATTATTTTACCAAGCTGAGAAATATCCTCTCTTGAATAATCCTCGAAAACCTTGAATACAAATTCGATTTGACCAATTTTTTCGGAACTACTAAGTGATTCTTTAGCTATATATTCAAGCAACTTTTCTCTCTTTATTTTATTTTCTTTTAAGAGTGTTTTATTCTCCTCTACAAGACTCTGAACCTTGTAAAAAATTTCATACTCGCCTGAGGTAAGAAACTGAGAAATGTTAGATATTACCTGGACTTTTTCTATATAATCCTTCAGAGCTCTTAAGCCTGCAACAAAGGACAACCTTGTACTTACTTTCTTAACTTTTTCTTGCTTAATTATCTTTATGAGCCCAATTTCACCGGTAAAATTAACATGAGTTCCGCTACACATTGAAAAATCAAAATCCTCTACTTCAACTATTCTTATCTGATCTTTTAAATCCTCTTTCTTCCTGAGATTAAGATTTTGAAGATCATTTTCTGACACAAAATATTTCTTAACGGCTCTGTTTTCAAGAACTATTTCATTGGCAAGTTCTTCGGCTTTAAAAATCAAATCTCCTTGAATCTTATCTACATCAAAATCAACAGTTGTGTAATTCTCTCCCATGTGAAATCCAATAGTTTCAATATTGAATAGTTTTAAAAACGATTGAGACAAGATATGCTGTGCAGTATGCTGCACTGATATATCTTGTCTCCTGGCAGCATCAATTTTGCATTCTACGATATCAGATCCCGGGTACAAATCTACATAGTGAAAAATTACATTATCTGTTTTTTCTAAAACTTTATTGACATGGGAATTTCCTATTAAGCCTTTATCGCCAAGTTGTCCACCTTTTCCATCAGGATAGAATTCAGTATGATCAAGAATTATAAATTTTCCTGAAGTGTCTGTGCCTATTTTAAGAACTTTTGCACTAAATTCAATATCATTCATCAAGGCTGAGACTTATTTTGCCTTCGAATACAAATCTAGCTTCGCCTGTTTGTAAAATCCCCTCGTCAGTAATCTTAACTCTCAGAATCCCACCTTTTGTTTGAACATTAAGTTCGCCGGGCAAATTGAATTTAGTATGAGCAATAAAAGCCGAAGATACAGCACCTGTACCACATGAAAGAGTCTCACCCCAGATTGCTCTTTCAAAAGTCCTTAATTTTATAAACCTTTCATGTATTTCAAAAAAATCCACATTTATTCCACATGGAAAGACTTTAAGATTTTTTGCGACAGACTCAGCATTTTTTATCTCAACTGTATTAACATCCTTTACCAGTGTCACCGCATGAGGTTCCCCTGGAGAAACGATATAAAATTTTCCGAGGGCAAAATCTCTTTCTTCAACAGTTTCATGAGAAGGAGGTTCAATAAAATCTCCTATATTCTGCATTGAGCCCATATTAACCATATAAATATCAGATTCTTTTTTTGTAACTATTTTAATACCACCTGCCGTTTCAACAGTAATTTTATCTTTCCCTGTCTCTTTCATTACATAATTACCAACGCAACGCACTCCATTTCCACACATCGAAGATTCGCTTCCATCGGGCTCGCAAATTCTCATTTTTACATCAGCCAAAGAGCTACTTTCAAGATATAAGAGATCGTCACAACCAACAGAAAAGTGTCTATCACAAATCAACTTTGAGATTTCCAATGGATTTCTTACTGGGAATTTTCTACCATCGATGATGACAAAGTCATTTCCAAAAGCCTGATATTTCATAAACTCAAGTGATATTTCTTCTTTCAATTACTCCTCCCAATCCTATTATCTTTTTTATTGCATTTTCATAGCCACGGTCGATATGATAAGGTTCGAATATTTTGCTTATACCTTCAGAGGAAAGTGCAGCAATAAGTAATGCAGCTCCACCTCTTAAATCTGGTGCGGTTACGCTTCCTCCCTTGAGAGTATCAACTCCGGTTATTACAGAGGTATTACCTTCAATTCTTATGTTTGCTCCCATTTTAATCAATTCCTCAGCGGCTCTGAACCGATTCTCAAAAATTGTTTCAATAACGACACTTGTTCCCTGTGCGGTAGAAAGTAGAGCCATCATTTGCGGTTGAACATCGGTTGGAAAACCTGGAAATGGTAATGTTTTTACATTTACGCCATGAAGCCTTTCCCTATACTTACCTCTTATCTCATTACCATTTATATTTATATCAGCACCTGCTTCTCTTAATTTCATAATAACGGGCTCGAAATCCCATGGATTACAATTCTTCAAAACAATATTGCCCTTCGTCATAATCCCCATAATTAAATATGTCGAAGATTCTATTCTATCTGGAATAATTCTATAATCCACAGGATGAAGGTTTTTCACTCCTTTTATTTTAATCACCCCGGAACCATTCATTTCTATGTTCGCTCCTGCAAGATTAAGAAATCTGACAAGATCTCTAACTTCAGGCTCCTTTGCTGCATTCTCAATAAGAGTCTCACCTGATGCAAGAGTAGCCGCAATTATCAAATTTTCGGTAGCTCCGACACTTGGAAAATCAAAATATACAAGATTTCCTCTAAGCTTGTCTTTAACTTTTGCTTTAAGGTAACCTCCTTCCCAGCCTATATTCACCCCAAGCGCCTTAATTCCTTTTATATGAAGATCAATAGGTCTCGTACCTATGTTGCATCCACCAAGCGAGGGCAGGCCAGCCTCACCATTTCTACCGATAAGAGCACCCAGCAAAGTCTGCGTTCCTCTAAGATTATGATACTCACTTGATAATATTTTTGTAGATATATCTCTGGAGGTATCTACAACAAAAGAATCATCCTCTTCTTGCACCTCCACACCGAGATCTTTCAAGATTTCCAAAAAACCAAGAATATCAAGTATCTTTGGTAAGTTGTAGAAGCGCATCTTCCCTTTTATCAGAAGAGCGGCAGAAAGTATCGGGAAAGCTGAGTTTTTAGCACCAGAAATTTCAACCGTCCCTTTTAAAGGTTTACCACCTTGAATCTCAAGATATTCCATAAGTACCTCCACTAAAAAGAAATTTTTCAGTTATTTCGGCAATTCTCTCACCTGCAAGGCCATCCCCAAAAGGATTTTCATTAGAAATCATCCCTGAGTAGAGTTTGCTATTCTCGATAAGTTTAACTACGTTATCTATTATATCGCCCTTGTCTGTTCCTATTATCTTTACCACATCACTTTCCACACCCTCGGGTCTTTCGCTTACCTTTCGTAGCAATAACACAGGCTTCTTAAGTGAGGGTGCTTCTTCCTGTATGCCTCCGGAATCAGTAAGGATGAGATAACTCTTAGAAAGAAGATGGATAAATTTTATATAATCCATCGGTTCTATAAGATAGACATTTTTATTATTTTCAAGAATTCTCTTAACCGTTTCTCTTACTACTGGATTTTTATGAACAGAGAAAATAAATTTAACTTCACCATTATACTTTTTACTAAGAAAATCAATAGCACTGCATATATTTTCCATAGGCTCTCCCCAATTCTCTCTTCTGTGAGCAGTAACAACAATCACCTTATAATCGCCTTTAAAAGGAACTTCGAAATCAATATTCTTATGTATTATTTCCAGTAATGCATCAACTACAGTATTGCCAGTAACAAATATTGCATTTTCATTAATGCCCTCTCTCATAAGATTCTCTTTTGCAATCTTTGTTGGTACAAAAAAAATGTCTGAAAGGGTATCTGTAAGCTTTCTATTCATTTCCTCAGGGTATGGAGAAAACTTCTCAAAGGTTCTCAAACCGGCTTCTACATGACCAACGGGTATTTTCTCATAAAAGCATGCAAGGGAAGAAGAAAAAGTGGTTGTAGTATCTCCGTGAACAAGTACTAAATCAGGCCTATCCTTTTGAAACACAGCTCTAAGCCCCTCCAGAACTCTAACGGTTATTTGAGTTAAACTTTGTTTTTCCTCCATTACATTCAGGTCATAGTCAGCAGGAATATTAAAAATTTCTAAAACCTGCTTTAACATCTCTTGATGCTGGCTTGTTATAACAACTTTAACATTAATGTTTTTCCTTTTTTTAAGAGCTTTATACACCGGATACATTTTTATTGCCTCGGGTCTCGTACCAAATACCAGAAAAATGCTTTTCTTCACCTTGCACCGAAGGCAATATAAAGGCCAATTGCAGAAAGAAAAAATGTAACAAAATAATACGTTATAGCGATTTTCCTCTGTGACCATCCCTTTCTTAAAAGTATATAATGAATATGCTCAGTATCATATTTAAAGGGAGAGTTGCCAGCTTTTAGCCGTCTCAAAATAGATGTAAAAACCTCCGTGATGGGAATACCTAGAGTAAAGAGCGGCACTGCAACAGAAAGAAGCGTTGCAGTTTTATAAGCTCCTGCAACAGAAATTACAGCAAGAAGGAATCCAAGAAGCTCTGACCCTGAATCACCAAGAATAATCCTCGCAGGATGAAAATTATAAATTAAAAATGCCACAAGAGTTCCACTTATACCAAACAGTAGCAAAGATAGCGCAAGATTACCTTTAAACATTGCAACAAGAGAAATAGATACTGAAGAAATCATAACTACACCTGATGCTAAACCATCAAGTCCATCAATTATATTAACTGCATTGGTAATACCAACAATCCAGATAACAGTAAGAACTATACCTACCCAGCCCAGCCTGAGCATGTTATCTCCAAAAGGATTTGTTATTGCTTTAAATGCTGTTCCTGTCAGTATCACAACAAGAGCTGCAATAAACTGAATGCTAAATTTCTGTAATACACTTAATCCCTTTTTGTCATCTAAAAGCATCCCAAAAAATATAATCGATGACCCTAAAACAATTCCTGAAATTTGCTTACTGAAATTCCCTATAATCAGAAAGATTAAAATAAAAGACAGATAAATTGACAGTCCGCCGGTTCTTGGGAAAGGACGTTCATGAATTTTATTCCTTGCTCCTTTTCCCGAAGTCCTATCTACAATTCCAAATTTTCTCCCAAGGTAAATTGCAATAGGTGTAAAAAATGATGAGAAAAAGAAACCATAAAAAAAATAAAGCTTAATTTCAGTTAAATGATTTTTTGCAAAAATTAATATTTCTTCCATTTTTAAAGTTAATTTTTATTTTGTGCCAAACAACCTGTCTCCAGCATCCCCGAGTCCAGGGACAATATAGCCATGCGAATTCAACTCAGGGTCAACAGAAATAGTATAAATTTTAACATCAGGGTGCTTGCTCACTACTTTTTCAATACCTGGGGGAGCAGAAATAAGACAAATCAAATTTATATTCTTTCCTCCGCCTTCTTTCACAAGGTCTATAGCTTTTGCAGCAGAACCACCTGTTGCAAGCATCGGATCCACTATTAAAATGTTGCTATCATGTAAATCTTTCGGCAACTTACTATAATATTCTACAGGCTCAAGCGTTTCTGGATCTCTATATATACCAATATGTCCAACTTTTGCAGTAGGTATAAGTTCAAGAATTCCTTCCTCCATTACAAGCCCCGCCCTTAAGATAGGGATTACAGCTACCTCATCAGTCATTATTTTGCCTACAGTTTTTGAAATAGGGGTTTCTATATCTATATCTTTTAATTCAATGTTTCTAAAAATTTCATACACCATCAGGGTCGTAACTTCTTTTACAATTTCCCTGAATTCTTTGGTATTAGTTTGTTTATTTCTCAAAAAAGTAAGCTTGTGTTGCATTAAAGGGTGATCAATTAAAAATACATTTTTATTCATCTCTCTCCTTTATTGTAAATATGAAAGATTTTTATAAAGCGGAAAACGCTTTGTTAATTCATTAACTTCTTCTCTTACTTTAGATAACATTACTTCGTCAGAACGGTGTTCGATTGCCTTATCTATAAGCTCAGCAACTATTTCCATATCTTCCTCTTTCATCCCTCTTGTTGTTAATGCAGGAGTTCCAAGTCTCAGACCACTCGTTTCAGTTGGTGGTAATGGATCAAAAGGAATTGCCTCTTTATTAGTTGTGATGTCGACTGAATCAAGCAACTTCTCAGCTTCTTTCCCAGTAATATTTTTAGTCCTGAGATCAATAGAGAGTAGATGATTATCAGTGCCACCGGTAATGAGCCTGTATCCTCTTTTGGTTAAAGCTTCAGCTAATGCTTTAGCATTCTTTACAATTTGTTTCTGATATTCTACAAACTCCTCTGAAGATGCAAGTTTTAGTGCAACTGCTTTTGCAGCAATTATATGCTCAAAAGGACCTCCCTGTGTACCCGGAAAAACTGATCTGTTAATAAGCTTTTCATGCTCTTTTTTAAATAGTATCAATCCTCCTCTCGGTCCTCTTAACGTTTTATGAGTTGTCGTCGTAACGAAATCTGAAAAAGGAACAGGCGTTGGATGAATCTTTGCAGCAATAAGTCCAGCAACATGTGCTATATCAACCATAAGATATGCATCTACAGATTTTGCAATCTGCTGAAATCTTTCAAAATCTATAAATCTTGGATATGCACTGGCTCCGGCAATGATAACCCTTGGTCGATAAGTTTTAGCAAAATCTTCTACCTGGTTGTAATCTATGAGTTCGGTGTCCTTATTTACTCCATAATGAACTGCATTATAATATTTCCCAGTAATACTCACTGGACTCCCGTGGCTCAAGTGTCCTCCTGCGTTGAGGTCCATTCCGAGAAGAGTTTCCCCGGGCTTCATTGTCGCAAAATATACAGCAACATTTGCCTGAGTTCCGGAATGTGGTTGCACATTTGCCCCTTCAGCCCCAAAGAGTTCCTTTGCTCGTTGAATTGCAAGATTTTCTACGATATCGATAAATTCACAACCACCATAATATCTTCTGCCTGGATACCCCTCTGCATATTTATTTGTGAGGACAGAACCCTGTGCTTCAAGTATTGGTTCTGTGACAAAGTTTTCTGATGCAATAAGTTCAAGCTTTCTTCTCTGTCTTTCAAGTTCCATTTGCATGGCTTCGGCCACTTCTCTGTCTATCTCATATATACGCACTTAATGCCTCCCTTAAAAGTTTAACAAAGTTAAAATAAAAATCAAATTTTAAGTTCCAAGAATTATCTTTAATTCCGAAGTATAGTTTATCAAAAAAATTAAAAGCTCCAAAATTAAAAAACATTTAACAAATTTACACTCTCGGGATATGTAAATATATAAATCTCTACTTGAAAAACTTTTACTTATTGATAAAATTAGAAGATGGGTCAATTAAATTATGTTGATATAATTATTTTCTTTATATTACTGCTTGATTTTTTTAGCGGCATTAGAATTGGCGCTATTGCCTTTTTGTCTGATATCGTAAGCTTCATTGCGGCGTGGTTTGTGGCAAAGGCATTATTCTTAAACTTTGGTGCTTTCCTTATAGAAAGATCGAATTTGATGCAATGGGTTACAAAGACAATATCGCCAGTGATGAAGATCCCTGAAAGTTTATCAAACCTGCAAGCAAGCTTGCAAAATGTTCAAGACGCAGTCAATAATATGGGAGTACCTGGCTTCATAAAAGATTTTATTGTAAAGGATTTTAGCGCCACCTCTCAAACTGTTTCCCAATTTATAGCAGATAAGATCTCAACATGGGTAGTTAATGGAATAGCGTTTATTATAATTTTCTTCATTGTTTTAATTCTGGTAAGAATTATTGGCTTTATAATTAAAAAAATATTAAGGTTCAATCCTTTCCTGAAATGGGTAGATGTTTTATTTGGAGGAATTTTAAAGATTGCCGTATCAGTAATAATCATTTTCATAGTATTAGAAATAATTATGAGTGTTTTTGGTTTCCTTAACGTTCAAAATAGTAACATTATATACCACATTAAATACTCATGGTTTTACTCAAATATGAGTAAGGTCTTCCCTTCAATAAAGGACTTTATAGTCAGAACCCTTTCACAATTTAAATAATGAACATAGATGACCTCTACTTTGAGTTGCCAGAAGAACTCATAGCACAACATCCAATTTATCCAAGGGACTATTCAAAACTTATGGTTTTAAACAAAAATACTGGAGAAATTTGGCATAAAAAGTTTTATATGGTCAAGGAATTTCTCAAAAAAGGCGACATCCTTGTGCTCAACAATTCAAAAGTAATAAGAGCAAGGTTTTATGGATTAAATGAAAAAACTGGTGGCAAAAGAGAAATTTTTCTTATAAAACAACTAAATGAATTCAAGTGGAAAGCTTTCGTGTCACCCAATAAAAGAGTACATGAAGGTGATTACATATTGATATCCAAAAAACCAGCAATAAAAGCTAAAATAGAGAAAAAAGAAGTTGATGAGGATTTTATAACTTTTGAAGCCGAAAATTTATCAATGGAGGGTCTTCTAAAAAATTTTGGAGAAGTTCCACTACCACCCTATATCAAAGGTAAAATAGAAGATGAGTCTGAATACCAGACAGTCTATGCAAGCATTCCTGGTTCAGTGGCTTCGCCAACTGCAGGGCTGCACTTTACAGAAAAATTGATTAATGAACTTAAAGAAAAAGGAGTCATTATTAAATATGTCACTTTACATGTAGGCCCTGGCACGTTTAAACCAATACAAGAAGAAAATATTGAAAAACACTTAATGCACGAAGAGGAATTTTTTATATCTGAAGAAACCGCAGAAAATATAAATAATGCAAAATCAAAAGGCGGCAGGTTATTCGCCTGTGGAACCACAGTAATAAGAAGCTTAGAAACCGCGTCAAGTGATAAAGGTATATTGAAACCGATGGAAGGAAAAACAAAGCTTTTTATAAAACCTGAATATAATTTCAAGATAGTTGATGCAATAATAACAAATTTTCATTTTCCAAGAACAACTCTGCTTGCACTTGTTATGTCCTTTGCGGGAAAAGAGCTTGTGCTTTCGGCTTATAACTCTGCAATTCAGGAAAAATATAGATTTTTTAGCTTTGGCGATGCTATGTTAATCTTATAATATTGAGATGAAAGACATGAATTTTAAAATAATTGCAACAGATGAAAATTCACGCGCACGAGTAACCCAATTTGAAACTTCGCATGGAATAATAGAGACACCTGTATTTATGCCTGTAGGTACTCAAGCTACTGTAAAGACACTTACCCCTGATGAGCTCAGTGAAATTGGCTTTAAAATTATCCTTGCAAATACTTACCACCTCTACTTACAGCCCGGGGCAGATGTAATTGAAAAAGCAGGTGGAATCCATAAATTTATGAACTGGAATGATTCGGTTCTAACAGACAGCGGGGGATTCCAGGTTCTTTCACTAAAAGAGCTGAGAAAAATTAGCAATGAGGGGGTACAGTTCAAATCATTTATTGACGGCTCTACTCACTTCTTCTCTCCAGAAGTTGTCGTTGAAACGCAAGAAAAAATTGGTTCAGATATTATCATTCACCTTGATATATGCGGTACTTATCAATCCGACTGGAAAGAAACCGATAGAGAGCTCGATATTACGCTTCAGTGGGCAAAAAGAAGTTTAGTTGCTAAAAAAAGAAAAGATCAAATTATGCTTGGCGTAGTTCAGGGCGGGTTTTACAAAGACTTGAGAAAAAAAGCAGCAGAGGAAATTTCATCAATGGGTTTCCCAGGCTTCACTCTTGGTGGCCTGAGTATCGGTGAAGAAAGAGCTCTGACTGAAGAGTTCGTAGACTACACTGTTCCCTTATTACCAGGCGATAAACCGCGATACTTGATGGGGGTTGGAGATCCCTTAAGCATACTTGAATACATAAAAATGGGGGTTGATATGTTTGACTGCGTGCTCCCTACGAGAATCGCAAGGAATAAATCTCTGTTCACAAAGCATGGGGTCGTAAAAATAACCAAAAATATCTATAAAGAGGATTTTACTCCGATAGAAGACAATTGCGACTGTTATACCTGCAGGAACTTCACAAAAGCATATCTGCATCACCTGTTCAAAGCCAAAGAGCGCCTTGCTGGAAGACTTGCAACAATACACAATCTATTTTTCCTGCAAAAACTCATTTTAAACATAAGACAATCAATCAAATCGGGCACTTTTAAAGAGTTTCTCAGAGACTTTAAAAATATTTATTCTCAAATTAATAATAAATGATCTTTAAAAATTTAACCGATATTCTGTCGCAGTTACAAGTTGCTCCCTTTTTTAAAAAAGCATTATATACGATACCGCAAATAGTGAAATAATATAAAGGGCAAGTAAAGAAACTGTATATTTCTGAGTATTAACAAGGGGGTATTCTTTAGTTCTAAGGAAATTAACAAGTTCCCCCCGCGTAAGAAGAAAAATAGTAAAGATCGACCAAAAAAGGAAGATAGACAGAGCAATAACCCCATAAACTCTGGATTTAAAAATCATTGACATAAGTAAATAAATATCAAACTTCGAAGAGTTAATTAGTCTCATCACAATCTCTACAGTTTGTTTGAAGAAAATTAGGCCCAATAATAAAACTAAAAAAACTACAGAATTTATGCCATATAATACTAAAAATAAAATTCGAGAGATATTCCTTTTAAATAGAAAAAGCAAGATAGTCAATAAAAATATTATAGATATAGAAATGCCTGCAAAAAGGATAGAGAAATAACGAAATCGATCAAACATTTTGAAAACAAAAAGATCAATAAATACAAGATGTAACACAACAAAATATACTAAAATTTTAAATTCCTTAGGCATTCTATCCATTTTTAATTTTTATACCCACTTCGTCAAGTTGTCTCTTTGAAACTTCGTTTGGTGCATCTGTAAGTGGGCAGATCCCAGAAGTTGTCTTAGGAAATGCTATGACATCCCTTAAACTACCCTTACTACCGTTCATAATCCAGACAAGTCTGTCAAGACCAAAGGCAATGCCTCCATGTGGAGGCGCTCCAAAACTCAAAGCCTTAACAAGAAAGCCAAATTTTTGCTCTACTTCGCTATCTGACAGTTCAATTGCTTTGAAAACTCTTTTTTGGAGTTCAGGATTGTGAATCCTTATACTGCCCCCTCCCAGTTCAACGCCATTAAGCACAAGATCATAGGCAACTGCTCTTACGTTTTCTTTATCGGTTTCCAATTTTTCGAGGTCTTCTGGTTTTGGCATTGTAAATGGATGATGCTCAGTCTCGTATCTTCCTTCTTCTTCGTTATATACAAAAAATGGAAAGTCTACAACCCAGAGAAAATTAAACAGGTTTTTTTTGATAAGATTGAATTTTTCTGCAAGAAATATCCTTGCCCTGCCCACCTGCTCAAAACCTTTTTTACTATCAGCTACAAAGATAAGAGCTAAATCACCAGGCTGTCCTGTATCCAAAATTCCTGACTTTTCTTTTTCAGTGAGATATTTGGAGAACGAGGATATTATTTCACCATTTTTGATTTTGAAATCAACAAATCCAATAAGTCCAAACACTGTCATTTGCTCCTTTAAATCATCTACCTCTTTCCGAGAAAGTTCAGCACCATCGGGTAGGAACAAAGCAAAAACTAATTTACCGCTCCCCACACCATTTTGTATAATCTGGATTTTTGAATCCCTGAAATAATCGGTTAAATCTTTGATTTCCACACCAAATCTTGTATCTGGTTTGTCTGAGCCAAACCTCTTTTTTGCATCTGTATAACTAATCTTTTGGAATGGTATTTTTATTTTAATACCAAGGATTTCTTCAAATAATCCTTTATACATTTCTTCCATTAATGTAAGTACATCTTCTTGCTCTATAAAAGACATTTCGACGTCCAGCTGGGTGAATTCAGGTTGTCTGTCTATCCTTAAGTCTTCATCCCTGAAACAACGCGCTATCTGAAAATATTTCTCAAATCCGCCAATCATTAAAATCTGTTTGAAAAGTTGAGGAGACTGTGGCAATGCATAAAATCTACCTTTATTCAACCTTGAAGGCACAATAAAGTCCCTGGCTCCTTCTGGAGTACTTTTTGTCAGGATAGGAGTCTCTATTTCTATAAAATTCCTGTTAATAAAAAAGGTCCTTATCGCCTGAATTATCTTCGATCTTAATTCAAATACTTTTCTTATTTCTGGTCTTCGCAAATCTAAATATCTGTATCTAAATCTTACTGTTTCATCCACTTCCTGAGAAGAGAACTGGTTGAAAGGCAAATCTTCCGACTTAGAAAAAATCTCGAAATCCTGGAGTGCTATTTCTAATTTACCGGTTGGTAAATTAGGATTTGGTTCAAGCCTGTTCTTGACTTTTCCTTCTATGCCTATAACAGATTCATTTTTTAAACCATGAATTTCTTCAAATTTCTCCTTGCTTATGTTTGTTGGGTCTACAACAACCTGAACTATTCCCGAACGGTCTCTTAAATCAATAAATAAAAGCCCACCCAGGTCTCTTTTCCTGTGTACCCAACCATTTACTACAACAGTTTTTTCAATCTCTTTTTCTGAAATTTCACCGCAGTTAAAATTCCTTTTAAACATTTTTTCGCTCCTTAAAAAATCCATCTAAATTGGCCAATTCAACTTTTGTCTGAGCTTTATTTTTCATGTTTTTAACCGTAACCGTATTGGTATTAACCTCTTCTTCACCAATAAAAACTGTAAATTCTGCGTTCCTTTTTGAGCTTCTTTCCGTTTGATTTTTAAAATTGCCATTTTTAACATCCAAAAGCACCTTAAATCCGTAATTGCGAAGGGCTTCAGCAATAAAAATGGCCCTTTCAAAGGCAGATTGTTGATAGGCAACATATATAAGTTGCTTATTTCTCACAGAAAATCCCTGAGATTTCATTATTTCAACGAGTCTCTCCATTCCGAGTGCAAAGCCAACAGCAGGTGTTGGCCTGCCTCCAAGTTCTTCAATAAGATAATCATATCTACCTCCACCCAACAGAGCATTCTGCGCACCTAAATCGCTTGAAACAACTTCAAAAACCGTTCTCGTATAATAATCAAGCCCTCTTACAAGAGTATCATCAATTTCATAGGGAATACTCATTTTTTGTAGATAATCTAAAACATTATCAAAATGTTTCCTGCAATCCTCACAGAGGTAATCAATAATCTTTGGTAAACTTCTTTTTAAATCGGGAACTTCCTTTTTACAATCAAGTATCCTCAAAGGGTTAGTATAAAAGCGCCTTTTGCAGTCTTCACAGAGATCGTCATAGTGAGGTTCTAAAATCTCTTTAAGTTTTTCTTTATAAGTTGTTCTGCACTTCCTGCAACCAATGCTATTTATTTTTACACTCACATTCTTGAGTTCAAGCTTTTTAGCAATAGAGTAACCTATGTAGATTACCTCGGCATCAAGCAATGGAGAATCGTCTCCAATTGCCTCTACTCCGTATTGATAAAATCCTCTGTAACGCCCCTTCTGAGGCTTCTCGTACCTGAAGCAGGGCCCAAAATAATAAAATTTTAATGGCAATGGTTTCGTCTCAAAGTGGTGTTCAATATAACTTCGTGCTATGGAAGCAGTAATCTCAGGTCTTAAGGTTATGTTCCTGCCACTTTTATCCATAAATGTATACATTTCTTTTTCTACAATATCGGTATCAATTCCAACAGAACGTTCAAATAATTCTGAATATTCAACAACAGGAGTTATTATCTCCTCGTACGCAAAATTTTCTGCAATTTCTTCAAGAACATTCTTTGCAATCTTGAAAAGCTTAAGCTCTTCTCCATAAATGTCCTTAAAACCCTTAACGCTCGTCATCATATATTTCTCCTTCATCTATATTTATAATAAAAAGCTTTGTTTTAAAAATCTTTTTCATTATTCTATATTATATGAAAGGAGAACAAAAATGATTAGAAAATTCCCCAGAATATTATTTGCAGTTATGACTGTTGGCTATATATTTGCTATATTTTCGCTATTTTTACCAGGTAAATATATATACGGTTTAATTTCTCTTCTTGTAGCAAGTGCAATTAATTTAACATATCTTAGTTCAAGAGAGTATAAGGCTCTTGGAAGTTTAAATAACGCAAAACAGTTCATAGAAAAAAATAAAACTGATACAGCTGCAAAGCTTATCATAAAATCAGCAAAGCTTAACGAGGACGAGGACAGCGTCAACAAATTTTTTTCCAAACCCATTAAAAATATAGAAGCAACCAAGAATGTCGCCTCAAAACTCAACGCTGTATTAAAAGAGTATGACACACCTTACTTCAGATATATTACTGCAGGATTTTATTATACAATAGGGGACCTTAAAAAGGTTGTACGAATACTGAATGAGATACCAGAAGAAAAAAGAACTATAAAGATTACTAGATTGTTAGGCTCGACTCTTTTAGACCTAAAAGAAATCGATAAATCAATCGAAGTTCTAAGCAAATTCGATCCACCATTTCCTCCTATAAACGAGGATGAACTCGCAATTATATATGGAATTGGCATTGATTATTTAAATAAAGGCGATAAAGAAAAGGCGATCTCATATCTCACAAAAGTTGAAGCAAAAAATTCAAAATTTGGAAATGTTTCAAAAATACTATCAAAAATAAAGGAGGAGGAAAAGTAAGTTTATCAATTTAATTTTATTACATTTTTATATTCGGAAATATGCCCCGCAAAATCAACCGCTTTAATCTCAAACTGAGTTTCATTTTGAAATAACACGGTTGGTATTTCAAAATTATGTTTATAGGGATAGAAAATTATAGAGCCTAATTGCACTGAAACTTCTTTCAAATTATCATCAGAAATATCCACTTTAAGGGTATATATTCTATTGTCTGTAACCAGGGGAGAAATAATATTTATAACAGGCGAAGTAGTATCAACTTTTAAAGTAAATGCTTTAATATCTTCTTTTAATAATTTCTTTCCAGAGTACCCAGTTGAGTAATAGTTTAGAGTATAAATCCCGTCATCGAAAGTAATCGGACCGGTATAAGCTTGAAAGTCTTTACCGTCTATACTGATAAAAGTCTCTACTTTTTCAATTGAGTTACCCTTATCACCACTTAACTCTACAGTTGGATTTGAAATATAAAAGCCATTTTCTCCATCAGGTTCTGTTGGAG
>Ga0209609_10000866_pt1 | contig 17778 bp, 32 predicted proteins | sample LakKivw325mmetaG_FD_184136 | JGI IMG/M metagenome (GOLD analysis project Ga0209609, IMG submission 184136) | Anoxic lake water microbial communities from Lake Kivu, Rwanda to study Microbial Dark Matter (Phase II) - Lake Kivu water 325m metaG... | ecosystem: Environmental > Aquatic > Freshwater... | reverse complement strand
AAATAATTAAGATTAAAAGAAATTATACTGCCAGCTTCCAAATTTAAATAACCATACCTGGATTTCCTAAATTTATCTTCTTCTATCCCTAAAATAGTATGGTCACTGCTTTGACCCATAATATATAAACCAGGACTACAGCAATAAATATTCTTACTATCGACATCCTGGAGTCCTAAAGCCAAAATAACTTTATACACTTTACCATCTTTTCTTTTTACCTCTATTATCTCTGCTTCAAGAAGAAAGCAGTCGGCAAAAGCTCCTTTAATAGGCCTATAATTTACCGTATCATGTCCCAGAAGTATAGCCTCCCCTATTCTCACCTGATTAATTCCCCCGGGAATTGTACCTTTTTCAATTAAATTCCAGACACTTGAGTTTCCACCTGAAATAATTGGTATACTCCTGCCAGTAACTTTCATAACCTCTTCCCATAAATCTTTAAGCATCTTTAAACTTTCTGGAGCAGGACCATTTTTGGTAACGCATCTTGCATTAGTCCCCAATCCGTATAATTCAATAGACCTGTAGTTATCTACAACCTGCCTGCAAAAATCCACTACCTCTCCTGGAAGCAGCCCTTCCCTCTGGTCATCTGTTTCAACCATAACTATTATACGGTGTTTTATTTTTTTCTCCTGGCAGATCTCCGCTATTACTCTTACCACTTCCAACTGGGTATTCAAGCTAATATCACAAATTTCAACTAACTCGCTGGCTTCACTTGGCATGGGACTTCTAAGCATCATAAGTTGCTGTCCCTTCCCATAAAAATTTCTTAATTTCCTCAAGTTTTCTAGCCGGCTATCTCCAAATATATTAACTCCGGATTTTTTCATCGCTGCTGCTATTTTTATATCCCCCAAGACACACTTAGTAACACCAACAAGCGATATACCCAGGTTAGCACACCGGGCATTAATAATCCTGCTATTATGGGAGATTTTCTCCAGATCTATTTTTAAACAAGGATAACTCATTAAGAAAAGATAACTATCTTTTAGAAAACTGAGGCCTTTTCCTGGCTTTTTTGAGACCGTACTTTTTCCTCTCTTTAACCCTGGAATCCCGGGTTAAAAAACCCTCTCTTTTAAGTAATGGCCTGTATTCTTCATTAATTTCCAGTAGCGCTTTTGAAATGCTATGACGTAATGCTCCTGCCTGCCCTGATATTCCACCTCCTGATAAATCTGCAATAATGTCATACGCATTTTCGGTATTGGTAAGTCTGAAAGGTTCCATAATAATAGTTATGAGAGACTCTCTCTTAAAATATTCTTTAAAGTCTCTTGAATTAACCATAATTTTTCCTTCTCCAGGAAATAATTTTACTCTGGCTATAGACTCCTTTCTCTTTCCTGTTGCACTATAAACTACCTGCTTTGCCAAATTAATTCTCCTTTTTATAAATCAATTTTTTCAGGTTTTTGCGCACTATGCGGATTATTTTCACCCTTATATATTTTTAATTTCTTTAGTATTTGCCTGCCCAGAATATTATGTGGTATCATTCCCCTTACCGCATTTCTTATAACAAACTCCGGCGATTTTTCCATCATTTTTTCCAGGTTGATAACCTTTAGATTGCCCACATATCCAGAATGCCTGTAATAATTCTTACCTTTCAGCTTATTTCCGGTAACATTTATCTTATCTGCATTTATAACAATTACAAAATCACCACAATCTAAATGCGGTGTAAAGGTCGGTTTATTCTTGCCTCTTAAAATCCTGGCTATTTCTGTACATAACCGTCCCAGATTTTTATCCTTTGCATCAACAAGAAACCATTTTCTTTTAATTTCTTCTTTTTTTAAACTAAATGTTTTGAGCCCAACATTTACCATAACTCCTCCAATCACCTAAAATACTCGACCCCTGTAAGAAAAAGGCCCTTTGCGGGAATTATTTTCCCGGCCAACTTTCTGTCTCTTTTCATCAGAGCTTCGCTTATGCTCCCCAGTTCTCTCTGGCCGCTTCCTATTTCAAGTACAGTTCCTATTATAATTCTAACCATATTATATAAAAAAGAATTTGCTGCTATTTTAAAAATTACTAAATCATCTTTAGTTTTTTCTATTGTAAACCTTTTTATCTCCCTTACAGTGTTACTGCCAAGACAATCAGGATTGCAAAAAGAAGCAAAATCTTTTGCTCCTAAAAACATCCTGGCAGCTTTTCTCATTAATCTTATGTCTAGTTCTCTGGTTACAAGAATACTGTACTTTTTCAAAAAAACGCTCTGGTATTTTTTGTTTACTACAAAATAGCTATATTCTCTCAAGCACGCATCCCTTCTGGCATCAAAAGAAGGGCTAACCTTTTCTATTTTTTTAATAACTATATCATCCGGGAGTAAACTGTTTAAAGACCACAAAATTCTGTAAATATCTAAATCTTTGCCAGTTTTAAAATTCATTACCTGATAAGTGGCATGAACCCCGGTATCAGTTCTTCCGGCGCATTTAAAATCTACTTTTTCATTTAAAACTTTTGAAAGAACTGCCACCAGCTCTCCCTGAATAGTATTAGTTCCACCTGGCTGTATTTGAAATCCACTGTAATTAGTTCCGTCATATTCCACTACAGCCATGTAGTTATTCATCATCTTATGCCATATAATTTATAATTTTCAAAATAACATTAATTTTTATTTTTATTTTACCAGAAGCTCCATTATTACCAGTTGAGCTCCATCTCCAGGTCTGTTTTTATACTTAACAATCCTGGTAAATCCGCTGGATCTCTGATACATTCCCGGAGCTATTTCATTAAATAATTTCTGTACTGCTTCAGTATTACCCAGTAGTCTAATACAATTTCTTCTAGCTGCCAGGTTATCCTTTTTAGCTATGGTTATTAATTTATCCACAAAACTTCTTACATACTTAGCTTTTGCCACCGTGGTTTTAATCTTTCCATTTTTAAATAATGAAATGGCTAAATTTCTCATAATTGCTTTTTGGATACTGCTGCTCCCGCCGAGCCTTCTACCTTTTTTAGGTATTACCATATTCTACTTCTCCCGCTCACTATTTTTGCTTAAAGGATAATCCCAGTTCTTTTATTTTATCTTTTACTTCCTGAATAGATTTCTGTCCAAAATTTCTAATATCAAGAAGCTCATCCTCACTATATTCCAGTAACTTTTCTACGGAATCAATTCCTTCCCTCTTAAGACAATTATATGCTCTTACTGAAAGTTCCAATTCTTCTATAGAAGGATATTCTTGTTTTTTGTCTTCCTCTTCAATTTCTTCAAATATAGGTTTGCCTTTACTTTCTTTGTCGGATAAATCTATTAGAAGCGCCATATAATCATTAATAATTTTAGATGCCTGGCTTAAAACATCTTCCGGTTTAACACTGCCATTAGTTTTTATATTTATAGAAAGCCTATCAAAGTTAGTCATTTGACCAACTCTTGTATTTTCAACTTTAAATCGAACCAATCTTACCGGTGAAAATATAGTATCAATAGGTATTACTCCAAGAGGTTCTCCCTCTACGACATTTTCTTCTGCATTTTTATATCCTTTATTTTTTTCAATCCTTATCTCTGCATTTAGTTTCCCTTTTTTGGTCAGGGTGCAAATATATGCATCCGGATTTACTATCTCCACATCAGAAGATAGTTTTATTGCTGAAGCCTTTACAGTTCCAGGACCTTTCTTTTCAAGTTTCAACAATACCGGTCCATCACTTTCCATTCTAAAAACAACTCCTTTAAGATTAGTGATGAATTCTATCATATCTTCTTTCATTCCATCTAAAGTTGAAAATTCATGCATGATGTCTTCAACTCTGATCCTTGTAATCCCCACTCCTTCTATAGATGAAAGTAGAACTCTCCTAATCGAATTACCTAAAGTGTGCCCAAAACCTCTTTCTAATGGCTCAATAATAAACTCACCAGAAAAATCATCTTTATGCTTAATGCTCACATTGGGTTTATGCATTTTTAGCAATTTATATCTACCTCCTAAAGAAAAGAATATTCAAATGAATATTTAAACTACTTAGAATAAAGCTCTACTATTATTTGTTCATTAATAGGAACTTTTATTTCATCCCGCTCCGGATATCTTAAGAGCTTTCCTTTAAGATTATCCAGATCGACTTCTAACCATTCGGGCATGGTTAGACTTCCTCCGCTTTCTTTTGCCTCCATTATTGGAATTATTTCCTTACTGGACTCGGCAACACTTATTTCCTGTCCTTCTTTTAACTGATATGAAGGTTTATCAACTTTCCTGCCGTTAACTTGAATATGCCCGTGACTAATTAACTGCCTGGCCTGAACTCTGGATGCAGCAAAACCCATAACATAAATAATATTATCAAGCCTGGTCTCCAGTAACTGGAGTAATATTTCTCCAGTAACTCCTTTTCTCTTCACTGCTTTTTTGTAATAATTTTTAAATTGCCTCTCCCATACCCCGTAATATCTCTTAGCTTTTTGTTTTTCTCTTAACTGTTTGTAATACCCAGTTTCCATAAGTCTTCTCTTAGCTCTCTGGCCAGGAACGTAAGGCTTTTTTTCCAATACACACTTATCAGAAAAACATCTCTGTCCTTTTAAAAATAACTTTTCTCTTTCTCTCCTGCACTGTTTGCAGGCAGGCCCTTTAGCTACTGCCATTTATTATAACTCCTTTTTTTAAACTTTTTTAAACTCTTCTCCTCTTAGGTTGCCTGCAGCCGTTATGAGGTACCGGTGTTACATCAATTACACTACCAATTTCCAGTCCAGCTGCCTGGAGAGACCTTACAGCAGTTTCCCTGCCAGACCCCACACCTTTAACTCTCACATCTACTTTAGTAACTCCATGCTCCTGAGCATTTCTAGCCACTGCAGTTGCAGTTATCTGAGCAGCAAACGGAGTACTTTTTCTGGAACCTTTGAAACCCTGACCTCCAGCACTACCCCAGGCAATAGTATTACCATTCAAGTCAGTTATATTCACAATAGTATTATTAAAAGTAGACTGAATATGGGCAATCCCGTAAGGTATATTTTTTCTTTCTTTACTTTTTACTCTTCTTTTACTGGTAGTTTTTTTAGGCAAATTTACCTCCTGAAATTTTATTATGACTGACTTTTCCTTATACCAACACTTCTTCTCTTACCTTTCCTGGTCCTTGCATTTGTGTGAGTCCTCTGACCTCTAACCGGCAATCCTCTTTTATGCCTGATGCCCCTGTAAGAGTTTATCTCGATTAATCTTTTTATATTCTGGCTTACTTCTCTTCTAAGATCTCCCTCAATAGTGTAGTTATTTTCTATATATTCTCTTATCTTAACTAGTTCATCTTCACTGAGATCTTTAGCCTTTATACTTTTATTAATATTTAGTTTGTCCAGCATTGCTTCTGCCGCTGACCTGCCAATGCCAAAAATGTAAGTCAGAGCTATGCAAATGTGCTTATCATTTGGTATATCAACACCTGAAATTCTTACCAACTGGAAACCTCCTTAACCCTGCCTCTGCTTATGACGGGGATTTTTACAAATAATAATAACTTTTCCTTCTCTTCTTATAACTTTACAGCTTTTACATATTTTTTTAACCGATGGTTTAACTTTCATTCTTATTCCTTCTTTCCGTCATCTTCTTCCCATCATTCAAACCTTAAAATATAAATTTTAAATATAATTACTTTTTTCTAAAAGTAATTCTTCCTTTATTTAGATCATAAGGTGATATTTCGACTTTAACTTTATCACCAGGTAAAATTTTTATATAATGCATTCTCATTTTACCTGAAATATGCGCCAATACCTTATGACCATTATCAAGCTCTACCCTGAACATAGCATTGGGAAGTGCTTCTAAAATGGTCCCCTCGGCTTCTATTATGCCTTCTTTTTTAGAAATCTTTAAACCCCCGTGCTAATATTTTCGATTTAAAAATAACGCAAATACGTAGGTTATCAAAAAACTTTTAGTATGTCCACAATATTTTGCTACTGCTATTAAATTCTGGTTAATATCAAAGGACCATTTTCCAATACCGCTACCGTATCCTCAAAGTGACAGGAAAGCTTCCTGTCACTCGTCACAACAGTCCACAGGTCACTTAATATTTCAACATCACTACTGCCCTGATTAAACATAGGCTCTATGGCTAAAACCATACCCTGCTTTAGAACCGGCCCCTGTCCAGGAGGCCCGTAGTTTAATATCTGGGGGTCCTCATGCATTTCTCTGCCAATTCCATGACCTACAAAATCTTTAACCACTGAAAAACCATCTATCATGGCTCTGTTTTCAATTACACTTGAGATATCTGACAGTCTGTTTCCAACGACGCACAGCTCTATACTTTTATCAAGTGCCTCTTTGGTAGCATTCCATAGCCTTTCAGCAATCTTACTTACATTTCCAACTTTATAAGTCCGTGTAGCATCTCCATAAAAGCCATTTATTTTAACTCCAATATCTATAGAGACCAGTTCTCCGTCCTTTATAACTCTCTTGCCTGGAATACCATGAACCACTTGTTCATCAATTGATATACAGACACTATTGGGAAAGGGTTTTTTGCCAACCTTCCCTACATAACCCTTAAAAGCAGGAACAGCCTTTTCACCGGTTATAACCTCTTCGGCAATCTTATCTATATAACCAGTAGTTATACCAGGCTTTATAATTTCTTCTATTTTCAAAAAAACTCTAGCTACAATCCTGCCAGCCTCCCGCATTAATCTGATTTCATCTGCCGATTTGCATATTATCATAGAAATTTTAATATCCTCTCGGTTATTTCTTTCTCTTCTCCGGAACCATCAATATTTACAAGCAGTCCTTTATCAGCATAAAAATTAATAAGTGGTCTGGTTTCAGATTCGTACACTTCCAGCCTATGCTTAATAACCTCCACATCATCATCTTTTCTTTTTATTAAATCTCCTCCACATTCTGGACACTTTATAAAGTTTTCATTGTTATTATTAATACTGAATACATTTTTACACACATTGCAGATACTTCTCTTGCCGAGCCTGCTAATAACCTCATCTTTATCAACAACTATATTTATTACTTTATCCAACTTTATCCCCAGATGATCCAGTGTACTTGAAAACATTTTTGCCTGCTTTAAATTCCGCGGAAAACCATCCATTAAAAATCCATTTTCTGACCTACTTTTTCTTATCATATTCTTTATTATTTCAATTATTATTTCGTCTGGAACTAATTTTCCGCTCTCAACAAATTTAACTGCCTTTTTTCCTAACTCAGACCCTTTATTTATTTCATTTCTTAAAATTTCTCCAGTCGAAATATGTGGTATATTAAATTTATTAGAAATTACTTTTGCCTGAGTCCCCTTTCCCACACCTGGAGCTCCAATTAAAACTATCCTCATTTTAGAAATCCCTCATAATCCCTCATAGTAAGCTGAGATTCAAGTTGTCTCATAGTATCTAAAGCAACACTTACAGCAATAAGTATAGATGTTCCGCCAAATCTAAAAGGTATTTCCATATAGTTAATCAATACCTCAGGAAGAAGAGCAATTATTGCTAAAAATATAGCACCTGGTAATGTTATCCTGTTTAAAATATTTGTTAAGTAATCTGCTGTATTTTTTCCAGGTCGTAGTCCTGGTATAAATCCCCCGTACCTTCTCAGATTATCTGCAGTGTCCAGAGGATTAAAAGTAATAGCGGTATAAAAGTAAGCAAATATAATAATAAGAATAGTATAAGTAATGGCATAAATTGGATTGATTCTTCCCTGTATAGTTGGACTTAACACATTAGCAAAGGATTGTACCCACCTGTTGGGAATAAATTGTGCAATTGTTGCAGGAAAAAGCATAACTGATATAGCCAGAATTATGGGCATTACTCCAGATTGATTAACTTTGAGTGGTATGTAAGTACTTTGTCCACCAAAAACTTTTCTTCCTACAATTCGTTTTGCATACTGAACAGGTATTTTTCTCTCACCTTGCTGGATAAGTATTACAGCTATAATTATACCAATAGATATAATTGCAAAAAGGGCTAAAAAGAAGTAATTCGTACCCCGCAGTCTGAATAGACTTATAAACTCTCCTGGTATTCTGGAAATAATACTGGCAAATATCAAAAGTGAAATTCCATTTCCTATTCCATGAATATTTATCAATTCACCTAACCACATTATAAGGATAGTTCCAGCAACTAATGTAATAATAATCAAGGTAACATGCATAAAGTCAAAATTAGGTATAGCGCCAAAATTTTTAAAGAAAAAAACCATTGCTGTAGATTGCACCAGTGCCAGCCCTACAGTCATATATCTTGCTATTTGATTTATTTTTCTCCTGCCGGTTTCTCCTTCCTTTGCCAGCTGCTCCAGCCTGGGAATTACCACTTGAAGAAGCTGCATTACAATAGAGGCAGTTATGTAAGGCATAATACCCAGAGAGAATACTGCAAATTTTCCCAGCGCTCCTCCTGAAAACAAGTCCATCATACCCATTATCCCGGTTTCAACCTGTTCCAGGATTTTGGTTGCATCTACTCCCGGTATAGTAATATTAGCTCCAAATCTATAAATAGCTAAAATACCAATAGTGAATAATATTCTGTTTCTGACTTCTTTAATTCTAAAGGCATTTATAATAGCCCGGAACATTAAATCACCTCTACTTTTCCACCAGCTTTTTCAATTTTAGCTGCAGCGCTCCTGCTGAAATAATTGGCTTTGACAGTTATTTTTTTAGTAAGCTTGCCATTACCCAATATTTTTACAGGATTTGACTTTTTCATAATAAGGCCATTCTTTTCTAAAAAATCATAGTCAACAACACTATCATCTTTGAACTTTTCTAACTGCCACACATTAATTACATTATTTATTTTCTTCCTGGTATTTTTAAAACCTTTGAGATGCGGTATTCTCCTTTGCAGAGGCATCTGTCCGCCTTCAAAACCTATTCTGGTTTTACCACCTGATCGGGACAACTGTCCTTTCGTGCCCCTTCCGCTGGTAGTTCCATGTCCGGAACTGTTCCCTCTACCTACTCTTTTCCTTTTCTTTATAGACTCAGGAGATCTTAAGTCACAAAGCTTCACTATTTTCTCCTTCCAATATTATCCAAACCCATAACATATTAATTAACTTCTGGTTCTTCTATCTTCCGCATACCCTCAAGTCTGCTCCGGTGTTTTAAGCATCTTTAGACCACTAATAGTTGCATTAACTATATTTAAAGCATTGGCACTTCCTAATGATTTTGTAAGAATATCCTTTACACCAGCCAATTCCATTATTATTCTTACCGGTCCACCGGCAATTACTCCTTTACCGTGAGAAGCCGGCTTCATAAAGACATGACCTGCGCCAAACCAGCCATCAATTGGATAGGGTATGGTTCCATCAGTCAAAGGCACTTTAAACATATTTTTCTTTGCATTATTAATGCCTTTTTGGATTGCGGTTGAAACCTCATTAGCTTTACCAAAACCAATACCAACCATACCATTCATATTACCAACTGCTACAAGAGCACTAAAACTAAATCTTCTACCGCCCTTAACCACTTTCGCTACTCTATTTATTTTTATAACCTTTTCACTTAACTCTGTATCTTTAGAAAGATCAGCCACTAAATATCCTCCTTAAAAATAGGGTTAAAATTTCAATCCGCCTTTTCTTGCACCTTCAGCCAGGGCTTTTACTCTGCCATGATACTTGTAACCACTTCTATCAAAAACTATTTCATTTATACTTTTCTTCTTTGCCATTTTAGCCAGGGCTTCTCCAGTCCTAAAGCTTATATCTATTTTCCCTTTATCTCCATCTTTGCTTTCAATTTTCTTGCTTGATATACCAACCAGTGCAGTGCCGGTGCTATCATCTATTATCTGACCATAAATATATTTATTGCTCCGGTAAACAGAGAGTCTCATACGATTGCTGCTTCTTTTAATTTTAAACCTGCTCCTTACTTTTCTTCTTAAACTTTTATCACTTTTTTCAGTTTTGCTCTTCATAAAATCTCCCAAAAGAAATTTAAGAACCGCTGGTAATAGCTGTTTTACCAACTTTTCTTCTTATAATTTCATAACTATATTTTATACCTTTACCCTTATAAGGTTCCGGTTCCCTTATACTCCTGATCTTAGCAGCCATTTCTCCAACTACCTGTTTATCTATTCCTTTAACCACAATTGTAGTATTATCCGGGACATCAAATGATATCCCTTGAAGAGGATTGACTATTACCGGATTTGAATATCCTGCCAATATTTCCAGATCATTTCCCTTCTTACTGGCTCTAAAACCCACACCGACTATTATTAAGGTTTTGCTAAAACCGCTGCTCACACCTGTAACCATATTATTTATAAGGCTTCTATAAAGACCATATTTAGCTCTATTCTCATTACTATCCGAAACTGGGATAACAGTTAACCTATTGTCTTCCATACTTAATTTAACAGAAGTGTTGTCAAACTTTTGAGAAAGCTCTCCTAATTTTCCCTTTACACTAATATTGTCCTTATCTATTTTGATCTCTATTTCTTCCGGTACATCAATAGGTTTTCTTCCTATTCTTGACACTTTAAATTCACCTTTCTAACCATTTTCTCTTTCTACCATATAGAACATATTACTTCCCCGCCAACTCCTAGTTTTTTGGCTCCTGTACCTGTAAGTACACCTTTTGACGTGGACAATATAACTGTTCCCAAACCACCAAGAACCCTGGGAATTTCATCCTTTTGCGCATAAACCCTGAGTCCTGGTTTGCTTATTCTTTTAAGCGCGTTTATAGCACTCTTTTTGTCTTTATCATATTTTAAGTATATTTTAATTAAGCTACCGGCGTTTTCATCTTTACGGATTTCATAACTTCTTATATAACCTTCTTCATCCAATATCCTGGCTATTTCTGTTTTAAGTTTTGAATAAGGTATACTGACGCTATCCATCTTAGCAATATAGCCATTCCTTATTCTGGTTAACATATCTGAAACAGGATCTGTAACTGCCGACATAAACCCTCCTTTTACCAACTGGACTTGGTTAGTCCAGGAATTTTTCCTTCATGAGCCATTTCTCTAAGACAAATTCTACATAATCCAAACTTTCTAAAATAACCTCTGGGTCTACCACACCTAAAACATCTGCTGTACTTTCTTGTTTTGTATTTAGGTTCTCTTCTTTGTTTTTCTATAAGTGATTTCTTTGCCAATAAATGTCTCCTTTATAAAACTTGCGTTTTTTTATTTTTTAAATGGAAACCCAAACTCCTCCAGTAAAAATAATGCTTCATCATCATTTTCCGCACTGGTGGTAATAGTAATATTCATACCTTTTACACTTAAAATACTGTCATACTCTACTTCTGGAAAAATTAACTGTTCTTTTATGCCAATAGTATAATTTCCAGAACCATCAAAACTTTTTTTAGAAAGACCTCTAAAATCCCTAATTCTTGGAATTGCTATACTAAGCAGTCTATCCAAAAACTCATACATTCTCTTTCCCCTTAAAGTAACCATACAGCCTATTGGGTTTCCCTGTCTGAGCTTAAATCCCGCAACTGATTTTCTGGCTTTTGTTATAACAGGCTTCTGGCCTGTAATTTTAGCCAGATCCTGGCTAGCAGATTCCAATTCTTTTATATTTTGAATCGCAGAGCCAATACCCATATTTACAGTGATTTTATTTATCCTGGGTACTTCCATTACATTATTAAATTTACGATTTTTTAATATTTTAGGAATTATTTCTTTTTTATATTTTTCTTTTAACCTCGGCTCCACCAATATCACCTCAAGCATTTATCCTTTAAATCTGCTGATTGCACCTCTTACATATCCTGACTTTTTCACCAGAATCCTTAACTTCAAAACCCACTCTTGCTGGCTTGCCGCAATTAGGGCAAACAAGTTTAACATTTGAAATATTAATGGGTCCTTCCTTTTTAATAATACCGCCAGGTTTGCTTTGATCCTTCTGCCTGACATGCTTATTTATAATATTAGTACCCTCAACATATAATCTATTTGTAACGGACTCTATTCTAAGTACTTTTCCTGTTTTCCCTTTATCTTTTCCTTTTATTATCTCAACCTTATCATTTTTCCTTATTTTCAACATTTTCAATGCTCCTGCTACAAATAACTAAATTACCTCTGGTGAGAGTGATATTATCTTCATAAAATTTTTATCTCTTAGTTCTCTTGCTACTGGACCAAATATTCTGGTCCCTCTCGGGTTATTCTGAGTATCAATAATAACTGCTGCGTTATCATCAAACCTTATATACGATCCGTCGGGCCTCCTGAATGTTTTTTTTGATCTTACAAGTACGGCCTTTACTACATCGCTTTTCTTTACTACCCCTCCTGGATTTGCTACTTTTACTGCAGCAATAAAAGTATCTCCAACACGTGCATACCTCTTTCTTGTTCCCCCTAAAACTTTAATGCATTTAATTTCCCTTGCACCGGTATTATCCGCCACTTTTACCTTACTCTCAGCTTGAATCATTTTTAAATCCTTCTCTACTCCGCTTTCCTGATTACCTCGACCAGTCTCCACCTCTTAGTCTTACTAATAGGCCTTATTTCGGAAATCTTTACTACATCACCCAACTTACAGCTGCCTTCAGGATCGTGTACCTTCAATTTCTTTATTTTCTTTAAAATCTTCTTGTATAAAGGGTGCCTGTAATGAGATTCTACGGCAACAACAACCGTCTTATCCATTTTGTCACTTACTACTGTTCCTACTCTTACTTTTACTTTTCCTCTTTCCAAAAAACCCCCTTTATTTCCCTCTTCTTTATTTCTTGCTTTCCTCATTAATCTTTATACTTGAGCTCTTTCTCTCTAAGTAAAGTTTTTATTCTGGCAATATCTTTCCTTAAATTTCGTATCTTTACCGGATTTTCTAATTGCCCTGTAGCTTTTTGAAATTTCAAATTAAAAATACTCTTTTTTATATCCACTAGTTTTGCTTCTAATTCTTCTTTTGTTTGTTCCTTTATCTCACTTATTCTCATTTCCCACCCGGTTTGTTATAGTTCTTCATAAACAAATTTTGATTTTATAGACAATTTATTAGAAGCCAATCTAATTGCTTCCTTTGCAACTTCCATACTAACACCCGAAATTTCAAATAGGATTCTTCCAGGCTTAACCACAACTACCCAATTTTCCGGCGCACCTTTTCCTCCGCCCATACGGGTTTCAGCCGGTTTTTTGGTAACAGGTTTATGAGGAAAAACATTTATCCATACTTTTCCTCCCCTTTTTATATACCTGGTAAGAGCTACCCTTGCAGCTTCTACCTGCCTGCTTGTTAACCAGCCAGATTCCAGTGCCTGCAGCCCATATTCTCCAAAAGAGAGCTTGGTACCACCTTTGGCAATACCTTTCATTCTTCCTCTTTGTACTTTTCTATATTTTACCCGTTTAGGCATTAACATTGCTGCCATAAATATCTCCTAACTTGAAATTTTTTCTTTTTCCTTCTTCCTTTTATCCAATTTTCTTTCCTTTCCCATCTCTTCCTTATCCAGTATGATATCTCCTAAGTATATCCAGACTTTAACTCCAATTTTGCCAAAAGTCGTATTTGCTTCTGCAAATCCATAATCAATATTCGCTCTAAGAGTATGCAGCGGGACTCTCCCTTCTCTATACCATTCAGTCCTGGCCATCTCTGCTCCGCCCAATCTTCCCGCACATTGGACTCTTATACCTTTTGCTCCTGCTTTCATACATAATGAAATAGCTTTTTTCATAGCTTTTCTAAAACTAACTCTTCCAACTAGTTGTGAGGCAATACCCTCAGCTACTAATTTTGCAATCAGTTCAGGCTTCTTAATTTCTATTATATTCAACTGTATAATACTCCCAGTTTTTTTCTCTATTAAATTCCTGATGTCATTAATATTCGCCCCTCTTCTACCTATAACTATACCCGGCTTGGAAGTATACATATCTACTTTCACTTCTTCTTCCGTTCTTTCAATCTCGATTTTTGAAACCCCGGCATTTCCTAGCTGATCCTCAATTATATTCCTTATAATGATATCTTCGCTGAGAAGCCTGGCATAGTCTTTTTCAGCAAACCACCTGGATTGCCACCCTTTATTAATTCCAATCCTAAGTCCAATAGGACTAACCTTCTGACCCATCTCCTAAGCCTCCTTCTCTTTACCATTAGATACGTAAACCGATAGATGCGAAGTTCTCTTTCTAATTTTAGTAGCCCTGCCCCTGGCTCTTGGCCTGAACCTCTTTAAAGTTGGCCCTTCATTTACCAATATTCTAGAAATAAACAAATCTTCTTCTTTCATTTTGTGATTTTCAGTAGCGTTAGCTACGGCACTTTGTATAGCTTTCTTTACCACAGCTGCTGCTGCCTTGGGTGTTAAGGACAATATATCTATAGCATCCTCTATTGACTTTGATTTTATCAAATCAACAACATATCTTATTTTTCTTGATGATATTCTTATGTACTTTTCAACAGCTTTGGTTTCCAAAACTCATGCCTCACTCTTTAGACTACTGCGCTTTACTTACTTCTTAACAGTAGCCACCCTTTCACTCTTTCCTTTATAAACATGCGGCCTTATAGATCTTGACGGCGCAAATTCCCCTAACTTATGACCGACCATAGACTCCGATATGAATATAGGTACATGTCTTCTTCCATCATGAACAGCTATAGTGTGCCCAACCATTTCCGGGAATATAGTTGAACTTCTAGACCACGTCTTTATGATTTTTTTCTCTCCTGATTCATTTAGCTTATTTATTCTTTTTAATAACTTTTCTTCAACAAAAGGACCTTTTTTTAAAGACCTTGACATTCCAGTCATCCTCCAAATGTAAAGATTAAACTTACTACTTGTTCCTTCTCCTGATTATATATTTATCAGTTTCACTTTTTTTCTTTCTTGTCCTATAGCCCAGCGTGGGTTTCCCCCAGGGAGTACAAGGATTTCTTCCGGCACTTTTGTTCTTTCCTTCTCCTCCACCATGAGGATGGTCAATAGGATTCATTGCTGTTCCTCTAACCGATGGTCTTATTCCCAGCCATCTTTTCCTTCCTGCCTTACCCAGCCGAATTATTTCATGGGTTGTATTTCCAATCTGACCAATACAGGCTCTGCAATTCAACCCTACTAATCTAACTTCGCTTGAAGGAAGCTTTATATTGGCATATTTTCCTTCTTTTGCCAGAAGCTGAGCATATCCACCTGCTGATCTAGCTAATTCTGCCCCTTTTCCTTCCTTAAGCTCTATATTGTGAATTATCGTTCCAACCGGTATATTTTTTAAGGGAAGAGCGTTACCCACTTTAATATCAGCCTTTTCTCCTGACATTACAATATCTCCCACTTTTAACTTAAGGGGAGCAATTATATAGCTCCTTTCCCCATCCTTATAAATGATAAGAGCAATCCTGGCACTTCTGTTAGGATCGTATTCAATTGCTTCTACCTTAGCCGGAATACCGTCTTTTAATCTTTTAAAATCTATAATTCTATATAATCTTTTATGTCCACCACCGCTATGTCTCCTGGTAATCCTGCCATTAGCATTTCTACCGGCATCTCTTTTTAAAGATCTGGTGAGCGATTTCTCCGGTCTTTTTTTGGTTAAAACCGAGAAATCTGAAACTGTTGCCAACCTTCTCCCAGGAGTCGTGGGCTTATATTTTTTAACAGCCAACTTTTATACCTCCAAACTAAATCAGACTGATTCAAAAAAATCAATTTTATCTTTTTTACCCAGAGTAACTACAGCTCTTTTTTTACGGGCGCTCGTACCTACCGATCTTCCTAATCTCTTTGGCTTAGATTTAATATTAATGGTGCTTATTTTCAAAACCTTAACCTTAAATATCTCTTCAATTGCCTTCTTTATCTCACTTTTTTTTGCCCTAATATCGACAAAAAAGGAATATCTTTTATTCTGAACCGCAGCATAACTTTTTTCCGATACAACCGGAGAAAGAATTATATCTCTAGGATCTTCCATTGCCTAACCTCTCAATAAAATCATTCAGTGAGCTTTTGGTAAAAACCATATAATCTGCTGCAAGGATAATATAAGCATTTAGCCCCTTTGCGCTTTCCACCATTACATTGCCAATATTCCTGAAAGATTTTACTTCACCAGTATTCAAATTATCAAAAACCATAAGTACTTTACCCCTATCTAAATTAAGTTTCTTTAGTATTTCTGCTGCTTTTTTCGTTTCCGGGTTTTTAAAACTTAATTTATCAATCACAATAATTTTTTTATTTTTAATCTTTTCTGATAATGCTATTAACTTTGACTGCTTTATTACTTTTTTATTTAATTTAAAAGAATAGTCTCTTGGCTTAGGCCCAAAAACCACTCCACCGCCTCTCCATATTGGAGAACGAATGGAACCGGCCCTAGCATTTCCAGTACCTTTTTGCCTCCATGGTTTTTTCCCTCCGCCTCTTACTTCACCTCTATCTTTGGTCTTGTGTGTTCCAGATCTCATAGAAGCAAGATACCTTCTTACCTCCTGATACAGGATCTCAGAATTCACTTTCTGGCTGACTATTTCACTGGATATTTTTATCTTTTCCAATTCCTTGCCACTTGAGTCTACAACATTCAAGCTCACCATTTCATTCTCCAAAAACTCTATAATTTACTAAATCTTCCTTAAAAAAACTAAACTGCCCTTAGCGCCCGGAACGCTTCCTTTAACTAAAATTAAATTCTGGTCTTCAATTATATCGACTATCTCTGATCCAGAAATAGTAACTTTGCTGCCTCCCATTCTTCCAGGCATCTTCTTGCCCTTTGCTATCCTTGAAGGAGTGGAACACATTCCTACCGAACCTGGTATTCTATGGGAATGAGAACCATGGCTCATTCTTCCTCTATGAAACCCATGTCTTTTTATTACTCCGGCTAATCCTTTACCTTTACTATTTCCGGTTATTTTGACTTTATCTCCTACCTTGAAAATTTTAATGTCCAGACTATCTCCAGGCTTATATTCCCTGTCAAATTTATCCACTCTGATTTCCCTTAAGCACTTCTTCAAATTCACTTTATTCTTCACAAATTCACCCTCATGCGGCCTGGTTGCTTTCTTCTCTTTGATTTTACCAAAACCTACTTTTAGAGCATTATATCCATCTTTTTCATTATCCTTCACCTGAATAACTATACATGGCTCAGCTTCAATTGCTGTAACATACAATGCATTGCCATTTTCATTAAAAACTTGAGTACATCCAATCTTTTTTCCATATATCGCATTTACCATCTTTGCATCACTTCCCGGAAAATATCTACATTAAGACTTTATTTCTATACCCACACCAGCCGGTAAACTTAGTCTCATTAGCAAGTCTACTGTTTTGGGAGTAGGGTCAATAATATCTATAAGCCTTTTATGAGTTCTTATTTCAAAATGCTCCCTCGAATCTTTATTTACATGAGGAGATCTTATAACACAATATACATTTTTTTTATTCGGAAGTGGAATTGGGCCAGAAACTTTGGCACCAGAACTCTCAACAGTCTCCACTATTTTTTTTGCCGAACGATCAATAACTTCATGATCATAAGCTTTTAATTTGATTCTAATTTTCTGACCTAATTTACCTGCCGCCATTACAATTCCTCCCGCTTTTAATAACTTCTTCTCTTTTCCTACTCAATTATCCTGGTAACACTGCCAGCTCCTATAGTCCTTCCACCTTCACGGATAGCAAACCTCTGCCCTTCTTCCATAGCTATGGGAGATATTA
>Ga0209609_10000864_pt1 | contig 17801 bp, 16 predicted proteins | sample LakKivw325mmetaG_FD_184136 | JGI IMG/M metagenome (GOLD analysis project Ga0209609, IMG submission 184136) | Anoxic lake water microbial communities from Lake Kivu, Rwanda to study Microbial Dark Matter (Phase II) - Lake Kivu water 325m metaG... | ecosystem: Environmental > Aquatic > Freshwater... | reverse complement strand
CCTTAATGCATGGAACTGCCAATTGCCGATCCTGCGTTCGTCCACCTGCGGCGAACTCCGCGGGACGTCGCTCCGCCTTCGGCGGGCTCCGCTGCCGACTGCCTACTGATCAAACGTTCTCATAAATCACCACCTCCACTGCTCCCACGCCGTAAGTCTCAAAGGGTGCATCACGGCATTCGATGCCTTCATAATATTCGGCGAGGTGATCCATGATCCTGGCTTTCAGGATGCCGTTGCCGACGCCATGGATGAAGAACACCTTGTAGTAGTGGTTTTCTATGGCGCTTTCTAGGGTCCGCATGAAATAATCGGTCTGTATCTGGAGTATCTCATGACTCTTCAGGTCTTTGTAATCATCCCTCAGCGCTGAGATATGGAGGTCGACTTCGGCTATGCGTGCCCCGATGCGGTGACGGTCGATGAGGGCGGGGACGACGGCGGGTTTTATCGGCGACGGTGGCATCTCTTTCCCGGCTGCCGTTTCCTTATCTTCGGCAGTGACGTCGCTGAGGGTTTCGATGCTGTGGATGGTGACTATGAGCGCTCTCTCCGCCAAAAAAACTGGCTGGATGTAATTGGCCTCCCTCACGAATTTCACGGGACGTATGCGGAAGGTCGTACTGCCCGGCGACAGTATCTTCTGCGGATGATCCTGATGGAAGAGTGTCTGTATGATGCCCTGGCTCCATGCTTCGATGTCGTCACGCCCTATGGTGTCGAGCAGGCACTTCGACTGGGGGCTGACGGCATCGTAATCCATGCCCGCATAACCGCCCTCCTTCTCTTTCAGAAGCAAGCTGAAAAGGACATCATAATCGGTGTAGTTGACGAGGTAAATGTCCAGCATACCGGTGATGAGCCATTTCTGATCCTGTGGAACAAAAGCCAGGTAGACCCCTTGTTGAAAGTCCTGCCGCGACGGGTACCTGATGATCTGTGTCACCCTGTCGCCGGAGGTTTCTGCAGGCCTGTTCTCACCGGATGCCGTCACCGGTGCCTCGGCCGTGCCGTCATAATAATCCTTTATCTGGTCATCATCTTCAACCCTGACCAGCTCACTGGTCAGGGTCGGTATCTCAAAACCATCCTCTATGGCGACCTGTACGAGGTTGCTGCTGATGATCTTCGAGACGATCCCTCCGCCTTTCTCGTTCAGGAACCGGACCCGATCGCCTACATTAAAACGCATCGCACTAATTTTTTACAAAAGTAGAATAATTTTATACGTCGAAATCAGTTAATAAGTATGACAGATGGTCACGCTGGCAGTTTACGTTTTGGCGTGCCTTGCATCACAGGTCAGACCTAAAAAAGATCCTATGTCACTAAAAAATGTTGCCTTTTCCATCATTTTGTTATCTCTGCTGTCGTTGGTATATTCCTGTAAAAAAGAACAGAGCACGGGGAAGATCGTTTTCACCTTTGTCCATTATGACGACGGAGAGCCGCTGGTCACCGATACGATGAAGTACGTCAATGCCGCCGGCAATCATTACATGATCACGGAGTTGCAGTATTTCATTTCCGACATCGTCCTGCACCGCTCCGGTGGTCAGGATTATATGATCACCCAGTCGAACGGCATCCATTATGTCGACAATGACATTCCCTCCACGATGCAATGGGCAATCGCCGAGGATATACCGGCAGGCACCTACGATTCGATCAGCTTCACTTTCGGCATTTCTGAAGCCAAGAACCAGTCAAACATGTTCCCCGATCCTCCGGAACGTGATATGTTCTGGCCTGATGTGCTTGGCGGAGGTTATCATTATATGAAGCTCAACGGTAAATGGCGCAACGACACCACGGCCGAACAGATGCTCATGTTTCACCTGGGCATAGGGCAGATCTACGACGGTGACAGCATCACCGGATTCATACAGAATGCATTCAACGTCACCCTGCCGGCCTCTTCATTTGTCCTCAGCGACAACAGCCAGCGTGAGATAGAGATCGTCATGAACATTGAGGAATGGTTCGAAGATCCATATGTCTTTGATTTTGCGTTGTATGCCGACATGATGATGCAGCGCGAGGAGTCGATGCACATGGCGTGCATGAACGGACAGCATGGGGTGTTTAGTGTGGGATATGTGAGGTGAGGGATATCAGATTTAAGATTTAAGATTAACGATTAACGATTTATGATTTAGATTTTAGATGTATAAATTTGCGATAGGTTGTGTGGTTGTTTTGGTTGGGTTATTGGTCGGATGCAGGAAAGAGGAGACGGTGACGCCGGCGGCGACGCCTTATGACTTCAAGATACCGAAGTTCTTCCCCACCGAACTCAACATCCCTGCCGATAATCCGATGACCGTGGAGGGAGTGGCGCTGGGGCGTTACCTTTTCTACGACGGGCGGCTGGTAGGGCGCACCGATCCCGACTCACTCATGAGCTGCGCCACCTGTCATCACCAGGAAAATTCGTTTGAATGCGGCCCCGACAGTCCCCAGTTCCCCGGAGGTCATCCCCATGGCATCACCGGCAAGCCCACACCCCATTTCATGCTGCCTCTTATCAACCTGGTATGGAATAACACGGGGTACCTGTGGAATGGAAAGGTGAACAACGACAATCCTCAGCCCGGCTACCGGAATATAGAGGACATTGTCCGCATGGGAGTATACGCCGAGCATGAGATGAACAGTGACACGACCCATGTGAAGGATATCTTCCAGAACCTGCCCGGCTATCCCGAGCTCTTCAGGAAAGCCTTCGGCACCGATGAAGTCACCTTCGACCGCATCGCCAAGGCCATCGCACAGTTCATCCGGACCCTTGTCTCATCCGACTCAAAATTCGACCGTTACATGCGTGGTGAAGAGCAGCTGACGTCATCCGAACTTAACGGCTATGTTCTTTTCACCACCGAGAACGGAGCCGACTGCTTTCATTGCCACGGAGGAACAGGGAACCCGTTGTTCACCACCAATCTGTTTTACAACAACGGTAAAGACACGTTATTTACAGGGCCCTATGAGGATCCCAACGACCGCTATCATATCACCGGCGACCCTGCCGATCTGGGAGCTTATAAAGCCACCACGCTGCGCAACATTGCCTATACCGGTCCCTATATGCACGACGGCCGTTTCGCCACCCTCGATGAGGTCATCGATTTCTACTCCGATCATGTGAAGTGGTCGCCATACATCAATCCCCTGATGCATCATGTGAGCACCGGCGGTGTCCGTCTCACGGCGTCGGAAAAAGCCGACCTGAAAGCTTTCCTGCTGACCCTGACAGATGAGACCTTCCTTACCAACCCCGCTTATTCCAAGCCGGATGTTTTCCCTGACGGGTCGCATCAATAGAAATCCTTATTCTCACCCGTTTTAGTCTGCCATCCCGGTGTCATGCCCAGGTTATAGAAGGTGAACGCCCAGGTGTCGGTGGCTTCGTCGATGATCTTCGACGTCGGTTTGCCGGCGCCATGACCCGCCCTGGTTTCGATGCGTATGAGCTCGGGGTTGGAACCCCGGTTATCGGCCTGCAGTGTCGCAGCGAACTTGAACGAGTGTGCCGGCACCACACGGTCGTCGTGGTCGGCGGTGGTGATGAGGGTGGCGGGATAGCTCACGCCCTTCCTGAGGTTCTGCAGCGGCGAATAGCTGAGGAGATAACGGAACATGGCCGAGTCATCGTCGACGGTGCCGTAGTCGGAGGCCCAGGCCCAGCCGATGGTAAATTTCTGGTAGCGCAGCATGTCCATGACGCCCACGGCAGGCAGGGCCACTTTGAACAGATCGGGACGCTGCGTCATGCAGGCACCCACCAGCAGGCCGCCGTTGGAACCGCCGGAGATGGCTATTTTTTGCGGCTCGGTGTATTTTTCTTTGATGAGGTACTCCGCCGCCGCAATAAAGTCGTCGAACACATTCTGCTTGTGCATCTTCGTGCCGGCCTTGTGCCACGCCTCACCGTACTCACCGCCACCCCTGATGTTGGGTATGGCAAACGCCCCACCGCTTTCGAGGAAGATCAGCCTGCTGACGCTGAAGTAAGGCATCATGCTGATATTGAAGCCCCCGTAACCGTAAAGCAAAACAGGATTGCGACCGTCGAGCCGCAGCCCCTTTTTATATACGAGAAACATGGGGACGCGCGTTCCGTCTTTGCTGGTGTAAAAAACCTGTTTCGTGTCATAATTGTCCGGGTTGAAGTCAACATCGGAATGGTACAGCTCCTTTGACTTGTTGTCTTTCACATCATAGGTGTAAATGGTGGTGGGGAAGGTAAATGAAGCAAAAGCATAAAAGGCCGTGTTATCTTCGTAGTGACCGCTGATGCCTTCCAGTGTACCCAGTGTCGGCAGGGCCAGCTCGCCCAGCTGAGTGCCCCGGGTGCCATAAATGTATGCCCTGCTCGTCGCATCTTTCATGTACTGGGCCAGAAACCTGCCACCGGCCGGCGTCACACCGTCCAGAACCTCTTCCTTCTCGGGGATAAGGGTCTTCCAGTGCTTACCTTCGGGATTCTTCAGGCTGATGGCTACGAGCTTATATTTCGGGGCGCCGTCATTCGTCCTCACGAAGAGCTGATCACCGATGTTGCCGATGACCATGTAATCATTCTCAAAGCCGGGCGCCAGCTGAACGAAAACCATGTCAGGCTTCGACAGGTCTTTGTAATAAAGGGCATTGCCCTGGGTGGATTCGCTTTCGTAAAGGATGAGATAACGTTCATCCTCGGTGGTCTGAGCCGTATAATTACGCATGGGGTTATCCTTATTTTCGTATACCAGCATGTCGTCGCTTTGCGGTGTTCCAACTTTGTGGTAGTAGACTTTCTGATTCTTATTCTTTTCCGTGAGAGCTATGCCGGTGGGTTTGTCATAGCGGCTGTAATAAAAGCCGTCGTTTTTCCAGGCGATACCCGAGAACTTGACCCAGTCGAGCTCATCAGGCAGCACTTTCCTGGTGGCGATATCCATCACGAAGATCTTGTTCCAGTCCGATCCTGCTTCGGCCGTGGCGTAAGCCAGGTATTGACCGTTTTTGGAGACGGCCAGGTCGGCCAGCGCAATGGTGCCGTCCTTCGACAACAGGTTGGGGTCGAGGAGCACCTCGGGCGTCGCATCCAGACTGTCCTCGATGTAAATGACACCCTGGTTCTGCAAACCGTCGTTCTTTGAGAAGAAAATATGATTGCCTTTTTTGAAGGGGACACCATACTTGGGGTAGTTCCAGAGCTTAGTGAGCCTTGCTTTGATCTCTTCCCTGAAAGGAATTTTGTCGAGGTAGGCAAAGGTCACCTTGTTTTCGGCTTCGACCCACCGGGCCGTTGCCTCCGACGTGTCGTTCTCGAGCCAACGGTAAGGATCGGGAACAGCCACACCGTAATAATAATCCACCACGCTGTCGCGCCGTGCCTGCGGGTATTCAATGGCCGGTTGTCTGCGCATGCACCCCAACATCGTTACAATTGATGTAATAAACAGTAAATAAGAAATTTTCTTCATAGCTCCAGGTTTTCGTTATAATAAAAAAATTTTCCTGATAATGCGGATTCATTACGGTGACGTTCTAAAATCAATCAAATCTTATAAAATCCTATTGTGTCCTACTCTTCCTATTGTGGTAAAAAATAACAGCTACTCATCTATTTTGATCTACTTTATAACCACATAAGGAGAATAAAGAACCTTGTTCGGCCGACCAAATATTTATAACAAAAGTTGATGATAATTTCCCGGAAAATGACGTAATTTTAGCCGGTATAATGATATTCTTTCTTTTTTTATTAAACATTCAAAGGGTGTTTCGTGATGAAACCGGTGAAAGTGCTCCGTCTCTTTAAGAATGATTATGTCATCGATGATCTTAATTCAGAAGAACTTGATGTTGTCGGCTACAAATATAATGAAGTGATTAATGACAGGCAAGGAAATGTTCTGGAAGAGATCAGATACACGTCCGGTGGCGAGGTGGAGGAAAGGACCGTGAACCGTTATGACGGCAACGGTTTTCTGACCGAAGAATGGTATTATGCGGGTGACGAGGAGCCTGCCGAGCACAAGACCTACGAAAGGGACGAGAAGGGACGGGTTTTGCGGGAGATCAAGCATTATCTCGACGGCTCACAGGATATAACCTCTTACACCTATGACGAACAGGGTCATCTCCTGGAAAAACAGATGATGAATTCGGATGATGAACTGGAAGGCAAGGAGATATACACATTTCACGATGGGAAATTGGTTCATTACCGGGTGCTGAATGAAGATGAGGGTCTTTTATCTGAAAAGGAGATAGCCTATGATGAAGCGGGCAGGATAACTTCCGCCACCGAGCGTTATCCCGATGATTTTCACCGTGCCAGGATCGTCGAGGTGTTTGACGGTGAAGGACGGCGCAGCCAGACCTTGCGCTATAACGGTCATGAGCAGCTGGTCGAGAAGGTCACTTACATCTGGGCCGACGGGGAGCATGTCGGGCAGGTCGTCGAGGAGACACCTTATGGGGTCACCACCTCGCATTATACTTATGACGAGGAGGGCTACCTGACCCTGCAGGAGTCGTTTGACCGCGGTAATAACCTGGTCGCCAGGGTCGAAAGGACATACGGTGACGATCATCAGCTCATCGAATCCCGGGTTTTCATCGACGGGCAGGGCAGAGGCATCAGCCAGAACTACGACATCAAATATGAGTACGAATATTTCGAGGATTAATCAGCAGTTTATGAAAAGGTGCTTGCCGGCGGTCTTTTTATTTCTTCTGGTGACAACATTTTCCTTCGGTGAAACTGATACGCTGGAGATATGCGCAGGTCAGTCGGTGCAACTGAATGTCACAACATCAGGTCTGTTCTATAAATGGGATCCATTGTCGGGATTGAGCCGGGACAGCATTCCAAATCCCACAGCTTCGCCGTCACAAACCACAACCTATATTGCCACCATCTGGCTTCCCGACACATCGGGTCAGCTCATCATCAATCCTGATTTTGAAGCGGGCAATACCGGGTTCAGCAGCAATTACATATACGAAGGTAGTGATCTTCAGATGGAAGGGACCTATACTGTTTCGGATAATCCTGATCCCTTTCACTCCGACGGAGCCTGGTCGGCGTGTACCGACCACACGTCCGGCAGCGGAAACATGATGATTGTAAATGGTGATAGCTCCGACTACGTCAAAGTCTGGGGTGAGACGGTAAACAATATCCAGTCAGGTACAATTTATGTTTTTTCAGCCTGGCTGGAGAACATCTGGTATAGTCCTTCAGCTTCACCTGGCAAATGGACCCAACTGCAATTTTCTATAAATAATACGCCTTTTGGGGAATTATTGGTGGCCAATACAATTGATACATGTCAATGGCTCCAGTTCTATGAGTTATGGAACTCAAACAGCAATACCTCGGCCGCAATCAGCATCGTCAACCGTCACTTGGTACCTCAGGGTAATGATTTCGCCCTCGATGATATCATGTTTGCACCATTAAAGACGGTCAAAGATACATTCGTTGTGATCGTCCATCCTTACCCTGTGGTCGATCTGGGTCCCGATACGGTTGTTGCTTACGGTTCTGAGGTCACCCTTGATGCAGGCAATCCGGGAGCTACCTTCTTATGGTCGACGGGCGAGACGTCGCAGTCGATCACCCTGACAAATATTACGGAGCCGGTGACCGTCAGCGTCACCGTGAACTCTTTTGGTTGTGAGGCAGGTGATACAAAGGATATTGGCGTGGGCTGCGGGGAGATCATCATACCCAACGTCTTTGCTCCCGACGGCCCGGCGCCGGATAACAGGTTGCAGGTGTACGGCACCGGATTCGGCAACGTCGACTTCATGATCTTCAACCGCTTCGGTGAGATGGTATTCCGCACCCATGACCCGGCGGAAGGATGGGACGGCACTTACAAAGGCGTGGACCAGCCCATGGATGTGTATGTTTATTATTTTAAAGCCGCTTGCCTTTCGGGAGGACCCGTCGAAAAGAAAGGCAACATCACCCTGTTACGATGACAGCCTATGAGAAAGCTTTTATATGCTCTTATCATATTGATTAGTGTCGGTGCTGTCCGTGCCCAGGATATTCATTTCTCCCAGTTTTGGGCCAATCCTCTGTTGCTGAACCCGGCCTTCTCGGGCAACTCGGGTTGCAGCCTCTTTGCGGGCCTGGATTACCGGTCACAGGACGGCAGCATAGGGGTGCCTTACGTCACCGAGTCAGCCGTCATCGACGGCCGGCTGCGTCCCGGCTTCACCGGCTACGGCTGGTTTGGACTGGGTGCCACCTTCTATGCCGACAAGGCCGGCGACGGCGCCCTCAAAACAACCCACGCCATGGGCTATTTCGCTTACACCATGGGCTTCAACAAGCGGGAGACCGTCTTTGCGACCATCGGCGTCGGCGTGGGACGGGTGTGGAAGTCACTCAACCCCGATGCTCTGACAAGCCCCAGCCAGGCCGCCAACCTCATCAACAACCTGCCGCCGGGACCCTTCACCATCGATATCACCAACAGCTCACCATCATATACCGACTTTAACGCCGGCGTGCTGGTTAATTTCCTCGTCAATCGCGGCCCGCGGTTCATCGTCGGCGCCAGCCTCCAGCACATCAACACGCCGGCGGTGTCGTTCTTTTCCGGTAATAACAACCGTCTCGACTGGAAGATGGTCTTCCACGCCCAGGCCGAGTATACCCTTGAGGATAAGTTCGTCCTCCGGCCCGGCATCATGGCCGCGGCGATGGCATCAACGAAAGAGATCATCGCCGGCAGCAACCTTCTCTACGGCTTGTACGACGTTCAGCTCATCGGCGGGCTGTGGGTGCGCGTGGCAGGTGACATCATCCCCATGGCTGGCCTGGAATACAAGGGCCTGACCTTTATCGCCAGTTACGACGCCAACATCTCCCCCCTCCATAAAGCCACACACTTGGCCGGAGGGTACGAATTTTCACTCATTAAGACGTTCAACTGCGGCACGGAGAAACGGCGGCGTTTTGAGCCGTGCCGTAACCTGGAGTTTTCTAAATTAAATCCTTGAAAGCACCTCATCCCCAAACCCCTTCTCCTTGAGGAGAAGGGGTTTGGGGATGAGGTGCATGGAGAGTGGGTTAGGGGGTGAGGTTGTAAATTTTTTCTATGTACATTTGCATTGCAAAACTTATCCTTAAAAATCTGAATTCTAAATAATTGAACACTAACCAATGAATAAATTATATACACTTCTATCCCTTATAATACTGTCTCTTCCCGCAATTGGCCAGAACCTTATCGCCGAGAAAGCAGCCAACCTGCAGGTCTATGTCGTCAAGACCGACGGCACGGAGCTGCGTGCCGAGACCCGCGACCTTGACATCACTTACGAACCCGGTTTCTTTGTCACCGGCGTCTTCGATCCTTCCACCTTCACCTCCGACGATGACCTGGTGAACGAGATAATCGACCAGATCACCCCTCAGGACATCACCTTCACCACCACTATCCCGGCGGAAAAGTTTACGTTCACTTCAAATATTGATGCTGAGCTGACATCGCAGGCGCAGTTGATCCTGAACAACGATACGACGGTTTTTTCCATTCATTTCATCATCAGTAACATGAACACGACCGACGAGAACAATTTCATGGTCACGGGCGACGGGCACTTGCCGGTAAGGGCGGTCGGACTGACGGAAGAGGAAGGCTTTACGGAAGATATCGTCTTCGAGTTTGAGCAGCAGATTACGGAAACGTCCCCTTAAGATGATGCTTTATCGAAATTGACTGTTTTTTATTTAACCACGGAGGACGCAGCGATCAGTCATTCAATCTTATTAAGGAATTCTTTTACCCTAGATAAGATATCGGAGTAACGACGTTGCAGCGGTTTGGACAAATCATGCCCCAGGACATGGTTCTCGGCAATCTCGATGGCCAGTATCTCTATCCTGGCCGGCATGGTCATCTCCAGCCGGCCGGCGAAGGTCAATGCCTGGCTGAACGAAAGGTCATGGTTGCTCGACAGGTTGAAGGTCTCCCTGAAATCGTCACCGGTATAATGATACATGTCGCCGGGCTTGCCGCCGGGTGTCTTGATGGTATCGATGATGACAGTCGTGTCGTAGCCTTCGAGCAGGGTGAGCAGCTCGATGCCGCCGACGGCACTGGTAAGAAACATGAAACGGGAATCGGTAACAGCGGATTTAAGATCTCTGACAAGGTAGAGGGGTATGCCGTCATCCATCAATGCGTCGCTGCCCATCCCCAGCACCAGGATCCTGTCAGAGCGTGTCGACGTCATGAATTATTTGTTTTTGATGTATGCCGTGACACGGTCCTGATGATCTCACCGCGGCTGTCCCTGAAGTTCACCACCAGCGGCATATCGCCCGGCAGGTGGTGTGTGGCGCAGGAGAAACAGGGGTCATAGGCCCTGAAAGCCATCTCCACCATGTTGAGGATGCCGTCGTCGACGGTCACCCCTTTCCTGATGAGACCCTGGGCCGCTTTCTTCACCGACATGCAGATGGCGGCGTTGTTGTTGGTGGTCCCAACAATGAGATTGGCCTTCACGACAAGGCCTCTTTCATCCGTCTTGTAATGATGCGTCAGTGTCCCCCTGTTTGCTTCAATAATGCCGATGCCTTCGGAAGGCACCCTGTCGATTTTAGCTCTCAGGTCGGTGCTGGTGATCTCGGGATCCTGTGCCAGCTCCAGGAAATGTTCTGCAGCATAGATGATCTCTATGAGGCGGGCCCAGTGCATGGCCAGCGTGGCATGGACAGGCTTGCCGCCGAGGGTGGCGTACATGCGCTCATATTCCTCTTGCGCCACCGGTGTGGCCATGCCGTCGGCGGCATTCAGACGTGACAGCGGCGTGGCATGGTACACACCCGAACCCTGACCGTCGACGAAGCCCTTCCAGCCTATCTTCTTGAGATAGGGAAACTTAAGATAACTCCACGGCTCCACACGCTCGGCTACGAACTCGGTGTATTCGACGGGAGTGTACTTGAACAGCTCCTTACCTTCCGTATCCACCACTCTCACCTTGCCGTCATAAAAGTTCACCTTGTTGTTATCATCCACCAGCCCCATCGAGTGTAACTTCAACGAATAGGGCCCGTTGAGGATAATGTCAAGATACTCTTTGTTACCCAGTACCAGATCATTGAATAGCTTGATGGAGAACTTCGAGAACTCGACAAAGCCTTTGGCTGTCTCCACCACCTCCTGACGTTCTTCTTCTTTCAGGCCTTTCCTGACGCCACCGGGTATGTTCAGCACGATGTGTGTCTGGTGGCCGCCGAGCTGGGCCTGTATCTCCTGTGCCCTGCGGCGTTGTTTGATGACTTCTGTGCCTATCTCCTTACCCACTTTGGCGATGAGGCCCAGAATATTGCGTTCGGCTTTGGGGGCTGTGGGACCCACGACAAAGTCGGGGGCGGCAAGGGCATAAAAGTGGGCGATGTGGCTGTGGAGGAAGTGAGCCATGTAAAACAGCTCACGTATCTTACGTGCCGCAGGGGGCGGGGTGACGCCGAAGACCATGTCGGCGGCCTTGCCGGCAGCCATGTGATGACAGCCGGGGCACACACCGCATATCTTGGTCACGATCTGCGACACCTCTTCTATGGGCCTGCCCTCGCAGAACTTCTCGAAGCCGCGCAGCTCCGGCACCTGGAAATAGACATTCTCAACATCACCATCATCGGTGAGGAATATTTCTATCTTTCCATGACCTTCGAGCCTGGTGACGGGGTCTATGCTGATCTGTTTCATGGTTGTCTCCTCCTTAGTTTAGAGCTTGGTAAGCTGTATCTGTAAAAGGTGCCGGCAGGGTCCGCCACCGAATTGACGGCTTCTTCTATCTCCTCTTCCTCCTTACCTTCCAGCATTGAAGCGATGACCGATATCATCCTGGCGCCGGCATCGGAAATGTTGTCGACGGGTCCGTAGCAGCCGCGGCAGGGGGCGTTGCCTTCCACGCACCTCACACCGCAGCCCGCCCTGGTGATGGGTCCAAGGCACAGGATACCCTGCTCGTTGAGGCAGGTCTCACCGTCGTCGACCACTTCCCAGGGACGGTAGAAACGGGTGATGCCTTTTTTATCTGATTTCGTCCGCTTGCACTCATCACACTGTGTATGTGATGATGCGCCGATGACGCTGCCTTTCGGCGGCAGCTCGGTGCCGTTGACCACGGCCATGAACACCTCCAGCAGCCTCTCGCTCTGCGGCGGACAGCCCGGCAGGTAATAATCCACGTCCACGGCCTGGTCCAGGGTCATGACATCGTTGTAAAAAGCCGGGAGACGGAGTGTCCCTTCTTTCACAGCAAACTCGGGCAGGGGCCTTGTTTTGTCAGGATTCTCCGTCGACTCGCTATCTTCGTAGACCCTGTGGAAGAGGCTTTCCCTGTCACTGAAGTTCGCCAGCCCCGGTATGCCGCCCAGATGGGCACAGGCACCATAGGCTATCAGTATTTTCGATTTCCGGCGCAGCAGGTGAGCTATGTGTTCGTTTTCGCTGTTGCGGACAGCGCCGTTGTACAAGGTGATGTCGATGAATTGGTCAGGCATCTCTTCCACATCATGGTATTTGGTGTCAAGGGCGATGGGCCAGAAGACCAGGTCGGCATGCGCCACCACATCATAGAGTTTCTCGTGGACGTCGAGGACCGACACGCAGCAGCCGCCGCAGGCGGCACCCCAGTAAACGGCGAGGTTCAATTTCGGTTTTTCTTTTGCCATGGTCTGTTCCTCCTTTATTTTACGATGGTTTCAGCGACCTCCCTGATGTGTGAGGGACCGAGTTTCACGAGGGTTTCGGTCATCTCGTTGACGACTTCCTGCAGGCGTTTCCCTTCGCTGGCGCTGATCCATTCCAGGCGCATGCGTTCTTTTTCGATGCCCATTTGTTCAATATACCGTTGCAAAAGACGGTAGCGTCGCAGGCATTTGTAGTTGCCTTCGGAATAGTGGCAGTCGCCGGGGTGACATCCGCCGATGAGGACACCGTCGGCGCCATTGACGAAGGCCTCAAGGATAAAAGAGGGCTCGATGCGTCCTGAGCACATCACACGTATGACGCGTGTGGTGGCGGCATAACGCAGCCGTGAGACACCGGCAAGATCGGAGGCGGTATAGGTGCACCAGTTGCAGAAGAAAGCCACGATCCGCGGGGTCCATTGTTCATTTAAAGTGTCAGATGATTGCATATGATAAAGTGATTTTATTCTACCAGTACGCCTTTTATTTCGCTCAGGATCTCCTCATCGTCAAACAGGTTCTGGAAGATGGCTCCTGAGCCGCAGGCTGCCACGCAGGTGCCGCAGCCTTTGCAGAGAGCCTCGTTGATGCTCGCCTTGTGTTTCTCCTCGTCGTAAGAGATAGCTTTATAAGGGCACATGGTCACACAGACTCGGCATCCGCTGCACAGCTCCTCAACGATGAAGGCGGTGTTGGGTTCCAGCTCCACATAGCCCGTGTCGATGAGTGCCAGCGCCTGTGCCGCCGCCGCACCCGCCTGCGCCACACTGTCGGGGATATCCTTGGGACCCTGGCAGGCACCGGCGATGAAGATGCCGTCGGTGAAAGTGTCGACGGGCGCCAGCTTGGGATGACGCTCCAGGAAGAAGCCTTCGTTGGAACAGGAGATGTTGAACAGCCGCCTCAGCTCCTGGGCGTCGTCGCCGGGTTCCATACCCACCGACAGCACCACCATGTCGACAGGTATGCGCCTGACGACGCCGATCATGGTATCCTCGACGCGTATGACCAGCTTGCCTTCCTCCACATGGGTGATGGCCCAGTCCGACACTTCGGCGACACGTCCCCGGATGAAATGAACGCCCTCGTTGAGCAGCTTGTCGTAGAACTCCTCGTAACCTTTGCCGGGCGTTCGCATGTCGATGTAAAAATTATAGATATCGGCGCCGGTATGCTCCTTCAGCAGGTGGGCCAGCTTGAGCGAATACATGCAGCAGACGCGTGAGCACCATTTGTTCGTTTTTTCGTCGCGTGAGCCGACGCAGTGAATGATACCGATGTTTTGGGGTTCCCTGCCGTCCTTGCAGAGTACATGCCCTTCGGTGGGACCCGAAGCATTGACTAAACGTTCTATCTCCAGCGAGGTGAAGACGTTGGGGTAACGGCCATAGCCGTAATATGGAGCCCTGGTGGCATCGAAGGTCTTGAAGCCCGTCGACAGGATGACTGTGCCCACCTGTATCTCTTTTACCTCAGGCTGCTGGTTGAAGTCGAAGGCGTTGCGGTCGCACGCTTTGGCACAGCTCTGAGGGCACTTACCCGTTTTGAAGTAGATGCAGGTGTCCCTGTCGACGACCACCACCAGCGGTGTGGCTTGCGGGAAGGGGATGTAAACGGGCTTTCGCTTGCTCAGTCCCACGTCGAACTCGGAGGGGAACTTACCCTCTTTGTAAATGCAGGCATCGATGCATGACAGACATCCCACACAGAGGTCTTCGATGATATAGCGCGGCTTGCGTGTCACCTGCACCGTGTAGTTACCGACGTACCCGTCAACCTTGGTGACCTCGGAATAGCTCCACAGGGTGATGTTGGGGTGTTCCTTCACCGCCGACATTTTAGGGGTGAGGATGCAGGCGGCACAGTCGAGGGTGGGGAAGGTCTTGTCGAACTTGGCCATGTAACCGCCGATGGTGGGATCTTTCTCGACGAGGTACACTTTCTTGCCGGCGTTGGCCAGCGTCAGCGCGGCGGTGATGCCCGAGATGCCGCCGCCGACGATGAGGACATCGGGATTGACGGGTACTTTCTTCTTCTCGAGCGCTTTGTGGTATGCCACACGGTGTATGGCGGCCCTCACCAGATCCTTCGCTTTGAGGGTGGCCATCTCCTTGTCTTCGTGCACCCATGAGTCGTTCTCACGGATGTTGACCATTTGCATGAAAAACTGGTTCAGCCCCGCTTTGGCTGTCGCCGCCCTGAAGGTGGCCTCATGCAGCAATGGCGAGCAGGATGCCACTACGATGCGGTTCAGGTTAAGTTCTTTGATATCTTTCTGGATCAGCTCCTGACCCGGGTCGGAGCACATGTATTTATAATCGCGCGACACCACCACGAACGGCAGCTTCGCGGCATATTCAGTTACGGCCATCACGTCGATGACACCGGCGATGTTATGCCCGCAGTGGCAAATGTAAAAACCGGTTCTTATTTCATGATTCGTCGTCATCGTTGTTCCTCCTTGCATGATTATGAGTGACTTAAAGCGGGTGATAACATGCGGTTCAGACCGAGCTCTTTCTCTGACAATCCAAAGGCCAGACCCATGAGCTGGGTGAAGTACATGACCGGCATCCTGACATCTTCCCTGTATTGCTTTGACAGCTTACCCTGGAAGCACTCCAGGTTGAACTGGCAGAGAGGGCATGCCGTGATGATGACATCGGCGCCCCTAGACTTGGCATTTTGCAGTAGCACAAAGTTCATCCGCGATCCGATGTTGGGCATCGTGCTGGTCATGCTGCCGCTGCAACACCTGGTCTTCAGCGGCCAGTACAGGGACTCGCCACCGAGAACTTTCACGATCATATCCAGGGTCTGGGGATCCCAGACGTTGTCGAAGGTGGAGAAAGGACGTATCAGCTGGCAGCCGTAATAACTGGCCACCTTAAGTCCTTTGAGGGGTGCCTGCACATGCTGTTTGATAGCGTCAAGACCGATGATGTTGACAAAGAGATCGAGCGGATGACGCACCTTGATGGTCAGGTTGCCCGACAGGCCTGTCTTGGCCAGCTCTCTGTGCACCCTTGTCCTGATGGCCTCATCGGTGGCAATGTAATTCTGTGTCTTCAGCAGGCCCATATAACAGGCCGCACAGGGCACGATGATCTCGTCGCCGCCCTGGCGTTCTGCCAAAGCCAGGTTACGCGAGGCGATCTCAATGGCGTAATTCTCATTGATCGACATGTAGGTGGTCGCACCACAGCAGTTCCAATTCTCGATCTCGTGGATGGTGAAGTTCATCCTGTTCAGTACTGCCATCAGGGATTGTTCGTAAAGCCTGCCGGATGATTTCAATGAGCAGCCCGGGAAATACATGTATTTCATGATGTGCCTCCTTTTAGTTCTGCACGTCGGGGTGCAGCAATTCTTTAAATCCTTTTTTGTTCTCTATCCCCTTCTCAAACAACGACAGCCTTCTGTTGAGGAAGAGCTTCAGGCCGAGGGTGGCATACGACAACATCTTGACCAAGTTGAAGCGCATGTAATAGTTTATCAGGAGGGTGGTCTCGTTAACCCTTCCCGCCCGCCTGACCCTGTTATAGAAGGTCTTGGCCAGGATAGGCACGGGAAAGTTCTTGGGGTAGATCTTGTTAACGATGGCTTCGCGTTTGAGGGCGTACATCACGTCTGTGATCTTGATGCCCTTGGGGCATTCCACGGTGCACTGGTAACAGGAGGCGCAGAGCCAGACGGTGCGGTTCGTCAGCACCTCTTCTTTGAAACCCGCACGGACCATGGCGATGATCTTGCGCGGGGTGTAGTCCATCCACACGCTCAGGGGACAGGCGGCACTGCAGTTACCGCACTGGATGCAGCCGAACAGCTTCTCCCCGTGGGCATTGTGGGCGATCTTTTTACCAAAGTCCTGGTCCAGATTGGATTCAAGCTTGATATCAAGACCTCTTGTTAATACTTCGGTTGAATAGGATTTCATGGCGGATACAAATTAGCTAAATTCTTAAATCATAAGTTGTTAGTTCAATTATTCTAATGTTATATTGTTGTATTGTTATATTGTTAGTGGTTTTTTGTCAGATAGTTACTGTCCTTAATCAGCACATTGGCACATTAACTAATCGGCACATCATTCCTGCCAAATTTAGGAATTGTTATTGGAATAACAAAGGAAAATCGAAAATATTATTCGGGTGGTGGAATCCTGTGCTAAATACTTAATAGATTTTCCATTTTCGGTTTTTGAAGTTCGATGTTAAAACTTCGAAAATCGAACGTCGAACATCGTATCTCGCAAAATCTTCTTCCCTGCCAGCATCTCCGCAATATCCATCACGGGCACCTCTGCTTGTTTCGCGAACGTCTTCTTACATAGCGGGCAGGCTGTGATGATGGCCTCGGGATGGTTTACGAGGAGTGAATTGAGGGTTCTTACTGTGATCTCGTCGCGCTGTGTGTTGCTTATCTCCGTGTTGCCGAGGCTGCCGCCACAGCACAGTGCTTCTTCCCTGCTGTCGGCTCCTTCGGTGAGGGTGGCGATCTGCCGCAGCAGCTGCCGTGGTTCGTCATAGACGCCGCTGCCGCGGCCCAGCTCGCAGGGGTCGTGGTACACCACCGTCATGCCGCTGTGGGACAGCGTCAGCCTGTCTTCCTGCTGTAGCCGTAACAGGTACTGGCTGTGGTGCAGCACCTCTATGCCGAAATCATACTCCTCCCTGAAGATCTTGTAACAGATGGGGCAGGAGGTGACCAGCGTCGTGCAGGCGGTATTCCTGATCGTCTCTTTGTTATGGTTTATGAGCTGCCGTGCCCTTGTCACATTGCCGGCCATCATCAGGGGGCGGCCGCAGCAGACGGTGCCGTCCTTGTCGACGAAACGGTAGCGCACGCCGGCCTGATCGAAGAGGGTGACGACAGCGCGCCATATCTGGGGCGTCAGGTGAGTCATGCAGCCGGCGAAGTAGGCCACCTCCGCCGCCTGGCCGTTGATAGCCGGCAGATAACCATAAGAGCCGTCGACCTGCGACATCAGCTTGATCCGTTGTGACTGCCGCAGGAGGTTGTTGTCGATGCCGACGGGGCAGAACGCCTCGCAGCGGCCGCAGAGCAGGCAGTCGTA
>Ga0209609_10000863_pt1 | contig 17812 bp, 17 predicted proteins | sample LakKivw325mmetaG_FD_184136 | JGI IMG/M metagenome (GOLD analysis project Ga0209609, IMG submission 184136) | Anoxic lake water microbial communities from Lake Kivu, Rwanda to study Microbial Dark Matter (Phase II) - Lake Kivu water 325m metaG... | ecosystem: Environmental > Aquatic > Freshwater... | reverse complement strand
GGAAGTATGCTGACACGCCTCCGAGACCCGCGAGTACAGCCGATACTAAACCGTATCTGATGAATCTCCTTCTATTGATCGGCTTCATGAAGACCCGCCTTCCGAGAATGAAGTTGCAAACGGGAACTACGCGTCTCATCCCGAGCCGGCCATAAGGACGTTCAGGCTTCCAACACTAATGCTAGCGCGCTCTTGACTTTCAACAAATGAAGATTTGCGAGCACATATCTTCAGCAACGACTAGCCGAAGTGTCGTGCCACAAGAAACGGATTCACCCAGGCTCGCCCACGCCAGTCCGGACTCGGTGACGCATGTGCGGCTTCCATGTGGCGAAAGTCGAGCTAGAAACCGACATAATTGGGAAGTCTGGAACCAGTCACAATGCTCAGAACCCATCGTGACACGCCTAGAAGCACTTACTCGCGAATCCCCCGCACATTTGATCTAGGATCGCATGCACAGTCTCGCGTGGTCTTCACGAAAGTTCAACTCCGAGTGAAGTATGCTCTCAGTCTAGATATTCGCAAGTCAAGCTTTGAAGCTCTGAGGATCGAAGCGGTTGCCATATTTCCCAAGAAAGACAAGCTCGCTCAACGGTTTACGGTTCTTCCGACCAACGATCTTCTTGACCGGATATCCGAAGCCCGAGATGATACTGGGATTCATCTCTCTCGGTATGTTGAAGTCTCGACGAATGGACTCATCATTTACTCCCGTGTAAACGCGTGACGCAACTCCGAAGTTCCATGCGGCAAGCTGCATGTCCTGAACCACTCTGCCTGCGTCGATAAGGTGAAACGGATACTTCGGATTGGTCAACACTACCACGGCAAAGTTCGAGTGCTCAACCCAAGATCCTGTGGTGCTGTCTTCAGCCAACCGTTTGAGTTGATCTGGCCCCTGCACCAGAATGAACCGCCAATGCTGAGCGTTCATTCCACTCGCGGTAAGTCTCGCTGCCTCGAGGATCTTCAGCTTCACGTCGGCAGGCACATTCTTTGAACTGAACTCTCGGATCTCCAGTTTAGTTGTGATGCACGTGTAGGCATCCATAAGAGTCGCACCTGACCGATTCAACAATGGATCGCGGCATTGTATTCTCTCTTGCGGCTGACAACGCCACTAGACGGGAGAGGCGTTGTCCCAGACCCTTTCGAAGAGATTCTCGTACAGTTCAACCAGTAGCTCGTTCGTTGTCCAAGCGGCCTTGTCTGTACCATTTCTGACGTCGAAGTCGTTCGGACAGTTCTCGATAACGACAAGTTCTCGCCCGTCAATACATACGAAATTCGCAGCAAGCGGTTTTGTGGTCTTTCTGATTTTGACGATGGCGGCCATTTCTCGAACAACCATATGGCTATCCTTGCTGGCTTGCCCCAGGACACGCACAGCTGCACCACGTTTCGCCGCGTTTTCCAAATGTTCGGAGTGAGCCTTGTAAGCTCTGACTAGGCCTGCGGGCGTCGCATAGTAGCTTATCGATTTGGTTGCGCGTTCCAGCATCCGGGCGACTCCGTTGTAGATGTGCTCGCGTCCGTGGATGTGCCACAGTTCATTTGCCTCTCTGGGGAGTTCAGATCCGCGGTTGCCGTGTTTGGTGAGCTCATGTTCCTGTGCAAGTTTCCGCACAGTCTCTTGAGTGAGCGCTGCTTGGTTCACTAATTCGTCCGCTTTCGTTTTCAAGATTGCCATGGGCGACGCGGCCCTGAAGGTTGCAGGGTTGCTGGGAATAATGTGGACCAGCTCCTTCCTTTGGAGGTGACGCAACGCTCCGTATACTTTGGGGCGAGGCACGTGTCCGAGGAAACTAACTTCACTTGCCTTGAGCGGCCCATTCTTGATCAGCGCAAGATACGCCTTCGCTTCATAGAGTGTCAAATGTAGCAGCTGCAGCGCTCCAATTTCCTCGTCGTGAATACGGGCCGGCACGAGAGGCATCGAAGCAAGGCCCAGATCTGCATAGAACGAGGATTCGTGATCTGCACGCGCAGGCCTAAAGCCGGGCCTTTGCTGCTGAATTGGAGGTGCTCCGATCATGGAGGTGCTCGCCAAAGTGGGTTAGTCTCGGCAGAGAGCGTGTTCACGCGCAAAGATTCTGCTGTGATTGATTGCTTCTGAACAATCGGGTATCGCTACGGCTGCGGCGACCGCTGGTGACGTTGTTCACGCTGCTTTGCCTATTTCAGCTGGCATGAAAGTGAGTATATTAGCGTTCCTCCAATGATACATGGATGTGCCATGGATTTGGATGGTCCCGCCCCTCCATGCGGAACGCTCACCCCACGCTACTACAGGCGCAGGTCTCGCTCGCCGCTTTAATAGCTCACAGTAGAACACGCCATTGAGCGCTGGATCTTCGGTGCTACGGATAATATTCCATGTGGACATGGACGCCTTTTATGCGTCCGCGGAGAGACGCCAGAATCCAGCGCTAGCTGGTCTCCCAATAATCGTTGGGGCAGATCCAAAGGAAGGAAAAGGCCGCGGCGTCGTCGCGGGCTGTTCATATGAGGCAAGGAAATTCGGAGTTCACTCCGCTCAACCGATATCGCGAGCCTATCGCCTCTGCCCACAAGCCGTGTATCTTAGGCCGAACTTCGCGCTCTACGAGGAAATCTCTTCACGAATAATGGACATATTTCGGAGCTACTCCGAGAAACTCGAACCAATGAGCTTGGACGAAGCATTCCTAGACTTGTCCGACAAGGCAGCCGATTTCGCTGAGGCTACACAGATCGCTAGGGGGATCAAAGAGGATGTCAAGGCTCGAGAGGGGCTGACATGCTCGGTTGGCGTTGCGCCAAACAAGGCGATCGCAAAGATCGCCTCCGACTTCCAGAAACCTGATGGGCTAACAACGGTCACTCCTGACCAAGCACAAGCGTTCCTGCGGCCTCTCCCAGTTTCACGAATTAGCGGGGTTGGAAAGAAGACCACCGAAATCCTAGAGAGAGTTGGCATCAAGACCATTGGAGACCTAGCCAGCTATCCTGCCGGCCGTATCGTCGAACTGTTCGGTAAGTGGGGGATCGCGCTGTGGCAGATCGCGAACGGAATCGACGAGGCACCGGTCGTGACCTCATACGACATCAAGTCGATCAGTACAGAGTTCACGTTCGAGCAAGACATCGAAGACAGAAAGATCGTCATCGAGACGCTCGACAGACAGGCCAAGGAGGTTCATGCGCGAGCGATACAGGACGGGTTCCTTTGGAGGACGATCGGGCTCAAGCTCAGATTTGAGGACTTCACAACATTCACCCGAGCCAAAAGCAGGAGCGACTACACGAACCGCCTCGATGTAGTGCAGAGTTCGGTGCGGTCTCTCTTCAATGAGTTTGAGAAAGATCCTAGGAAGATCCGTCTTGTGGGCGTTAGGCTCTCGAACCTGAGACGGACTGATCTTTCTCAGGAAACGCTGCTCGCGTGGTCTGAGCGTAAGTGAGACGGGGACGTTTCTATCGGCGCATGGGATAGCAGATCAACGGTGCAGGAGCTTCACCGAGCAATCTTGAATCGTTAAACAGGTCCATGAGGCGTTGGACCGGTGTACTTTCCTTATTCAAGCTGTAGACGGAGATCGGCCCGTACATTTTTGCCTGAACCAATTCGGCTTCAACAAGTTTTCGCAAATGCGGCCTAATCACTTTCCTTTCTAAACCGCTGAATTTCGCGATCTTGTACACAGACAGGGAGTCACTGAGATGCTTTGCCAAAGCAAGAAGGATCCTGAGTCTGGATTCATTACCTATGATTGTGAGAATGGGAGGTCTCGGCGGCATCGGCCATCAGAGCATGATATGAAGTAGTAGGGAGAAGATAAGCGGGAGAGCAAAGTGAAAGTACAAACTCCATGCGACCTCTCGGAAAGAATATCTCCAAGCGACCACCGATTCTCCGCGGAAGACTGCCAAACTTGCCATGCGTCTTTTGTGACATCATAGCCCGAAAAGCACCTGCACACATCGTGTATGAGGACGATGACCTCATTGCTTTCCTAGATAACCATCCGATCACGGATGGGCACACGTTGCTTGTGACGAAACGCCACTACGAACGATTTGGCGAGATTCCTCAAGACATAGTTGCGAAACTGTTCATGAAGGCGCAGGAACTCAACGAGACGGTGATGAAGAAGATGGCAGCGCATGGAGCGAACATCTCAATCAACGACGGAAAAGCCGCTCACCAGCTTGTCCCTCATATCCATGTTCACATAATCCCGCGGAGAGCAAACGACGGAGTCACATTCTCAGCGCGTAGACGACTTTCCGAAGAGCAGATGGAGCATATCAGGACGCTGATCGGAACCTAGTCGCCTCAGTCCGCTCTCTAGATCAGTATCTTGGGAATTCTGTTTCTGAGTCCTCGAGCTAGCGGAATAGCTATGATGGCCCCTGAGAGAACCTGAACGGCATTACTGGGCACTTCAATAAGCGCGGCTGGAACACCGAACCCCATCACGTACGATTCCACCAGAAAGTAGCCCGTAACCATTGCGACTGCGCCTACGAACCATCCGAGGAGATCGCGGCGTGTGCTCTTTCCATCTCTGATCGCGCCTGCGAGAAAGCCTTCCAGTCCCTTGATGATCAGCGTGTACGGCGAAAAGTACGCGTACCCGGTGATGATGTCTGCTATGGCTGACCCTATGCCGCCCGCTAGACCTCCGACGAACCTGCCGAACAAGAGAGCGCTGGTGAAAACCAAGATCTCGCCAAAGTTCAGGTAGCCTCTCGTCGGTGGAATCGGGATCTGAATCAGCATTGTCGCAACGGTAGTCGTTGCGGCCAGACCAGCAGTAAGGGCGAGCTTAGCTGCGAGTCGCGACTGAGCCAAGACGCCATCACGAGACCGGCTACGGCCCGGAGAGATATAAGCGCTTACAGCCTCGCCATAGGCTTCGGTTTCGATCCGCTCGCGACGAAGATCCCAATCTCGGCCTTTCTCCCATGCAGGGATATCCCACAGCACTTTGTTTTTGCCAGCTCCACCTTCACACTTTCCAATCCAGCATCCTGAAACCACTTCTTTACTTTCGCTAGATCAAATCCAAGCCACCTGTCCGCCATCTCTTCCCGCAACCACGACTCGTCATGCTTCTCCAGATCCGCAACCGCGACCTTGCCCCCTTCCTTCAGGATACGTGTCATCTCCAAGACCGCTTGCTTCGGTTTCGCGCAATGATGGAGAATCATGTTGCCTACAACTGCGTCAGCGAAATCGTCCTGTACCGGGATATTTTCCGCGTCCCCGACACGAAATTCGACGGATCCATGCAATGCGAGATTGCCCAGGTTGCCCTCAGCCTTCTCCAGCATTGAAGGAGATAGATCCACACCGACGACTCTTCCTTTCCCTTGCGTGTTCATTATAGCCTGTCTGGTCAAGAAACCGGTTCCGCAACCCACATCGACTACAGTGCTCCCAGGCTTGACATCTGAAGCTTTCAGTATCGAGTCAGCCACCGTCTCATCAAAGAAGTCTTCACGCATTCTGTCCCAACGACTCGCCACGGCCGCGAAGTACTTCCTAGCTCTTGCTCTCACTCTGACGGATCCATGGGTCCTCCGTCTCCGACCCTGTCGGCTCTTCCGCATTCTGACCGACACCCTTTGACCCTCTAACCAAGCAACGTTGACTATCTAAAGAGTCAGGCTGGCCGAATATTGTTGAGCTGTTCGATATTCGGTCTTCTCCCGTTCGTCCACGCGGCCATAGCTGTACTGCTCATCTGGCGGCGTGAGCCTCATCAGGGAGCCTTCGGCGGAGCCTATGACTCGCCACATTCTATGTTTCGAGCGGGCTAGAATATTCCGTGCGGCATTCACATGCCTGTCTAGGCCGCAGTTCTGACAGAACCAGTCGAAGCGGTCGATGATGCCACCGCAACGGGAACAGATGCGGCTCGTATTCCATGGGTTGACGTATTCGACTGATGACCCATTCAGCTTGGCTTTGTACTCGATGAGCGCTTGGAGCCGCGCGAAGTTCCACGAGTTCAGTCGCCGCTTCATTCTTCGACCGCGTATCCTTCCACGTTGTCTGATACCGTTCAGGTTCTCAAAGACGATGTGACAGCCCGCGGTTTCAAGAGCGATTTGTTTAGAGATCTTATGCATTGTGTCGTGGACGCGGTTGTGTTCTCGCATGGTTAGCTGCGTCAGAAGGCGCTGTTGCAGGCGAGGTTTATGGTTGACGCGACGCTGGATGTGTTCACGTTTGCGGTAGTAGGTGTCGTGCAGCCGCTTCAACTCACCCGTATCGACTTGCAGCAGCTTGCCGGACGCGGTCATGCCAGCCAGGTTCGTCTCATTCACATCGAACGCGACCGCGTCTTTCACAGACAAAATCGGCGTAGCCGCTTTCTCGAACGGCACGATAACGAGAGAGGGCGTCAGGGTTGCTTCGTGGACTGTGTATTCGCCTCGCCGCCACGCGTCGATGAAACGTTGCTGGTAGTCCGTGACTTTCAAGTGCAAGGTGAGCTGTTGACCCTTCCCTACGTTGACTATCAGTGTGTCTCCGGTGAATCTGCTGTTGAGTTTGCTGAATCTGAGCACCAGCCGCTTCGCCTCCTGCGCGTGATGTTTACGCAACTGCAATGCAACACGATAGGCGCGCGCGATTATGGCGGCATTGTAGCCGGGGTAGCGTGCCCTGAGGCGCATGTACAGTGCACGGTGCGCCTGCTTCAATGTTCGAATCTGGTTCTTGCGGATGGTTCGCAGGCAAAGGTTCGTCATAGCGCGGAAGTCATCGAGGAGCTCAGCGGACTCTCCCTCGTTCATATGGCAGAAACGAACACTCTGCACTTGGAACCCGCTCAAACAATCAGATGACTACTCCACGTTTAAGGAAGAGACTCAACCAACAGTATTTTCGGCCGGCCTAAAGAGTGATTAGCTCACAGTTATCACTCTGCCATGAGGGGAATGATTGTTGAGTTCTGCCAAGAGCTCGTACGATAGGATCTTCGAGCTACTCGAGCAGCACCATAGCTGGTTCTCTGAGAGCATACCATTGATCGCGTCTGAGAACGTTCCTAGCCCCGCGGTCCGCGAAGCAATCGTCTCCGACTTTGGTAACCGTTACGCGGAAGGATGGGTTGGCGAACGAGTCTACGCAGGATGCGTGTACATCGACCAAGTCGAGCAGATCTGCATCGACCTAGCGAAGCAGCTTTTCCGTGCTGAATTCGTTGATGTTCGCCCCGTTTCCGGTGTCTGCTCCAACCTTGTCACTTACACAGCATTCACGAACCCTGGCGACGTGATGATGGCTTTAGCGATCCCAAGCGGCGGCCACATCTCTATGGGCAAGAAAGACTTCAACGGAACCGCCGGCTGCGTCCACGGTCTAGACGTGGAATACTTCGTCTTCGACAGAAACGAGATGAACATCGATGTGGACAAGACGAAGCAGAGAGTTGAGAAATTAGGTAAGGACGGGAAGGTTCCGAAGCTCGCAACGTTCGGCGGCAGCCTATTCCTGTTTCCGCATCCGGTAAAGGAGCTGGCGGAGTATTTCCATGGAATCGGGACCACAGTTGCGTATGATGCCGCGCATGTTTCAGGTCTCATCGCTGGTGGACAGTTCCAGGACCCGCTCCGAGAAGGCGCGGATGTGATGATGATGAGCACGCACAAGACGTTGTTCGGCCCTCAAGGCGGCACCGTGGTGTCGTGGGAGAAGTACGCGGAGCAAATCAAGAAGGCAACATTCCCCTCGAACACGAGCAATCATCACCTCCACACTGTCGCCGGGAAAGCCGTCGCATTCGCGGAGATGCTTGAGTTCGGTCGCGAATACGCATCCGAGATCGTCGCAAACGCTCAAGCGCTCGGCCAAGCCCTCTTTGAACGCGGACTGAACACGCTTGCGGAGAGCAAAGGGTTCACGAAGTCGCATCAACTCGCTGTCGACACGACCAAGTACGGTCTCGGAGGAGACATCGAGAGGGCACTCGAAAAGGCGAACATAATCGTGAACAGGCAACTACTTCCCGGCGACATCCAAGCCAACCGGCACTACCAAAACCCAGGCGGAATACGACTCGGCGTTTCAGAGATCACCCGCCTCGGCATGAAGAGATCACAGATGACCGAGATAGCCGAATTCATCAAGCGTGTGGTCGTTGACAAGGAACCTCCTGAACGAGTCAAGACTGATGTCGCGATGTTCCGCAAAGACTTCCAGAGAGTGCACTACGCCTTTGAGACCGCACGCGCAGCCTACGAATACATCAAGATCAGACAATGACGAAGAAGAACACCTAAGCAAACCTTTGGCGTGTCCTACTCTTCCAGGGTTCAAATTCGGACGCTCGCACGATGTGACCCACACACACAAATCAAACGAACGATGGTTCAAATCTGGACACCCGCACCAGCCTACGCACACACACAAAAACATCCAAGAACGACCATTCCAATCGCGATAGTCGCCGCGTTTCCCTGAACCGGCAGCCATATGCCGTTTCTGACTTCAGAAGTATGGCGTTGCTAGCGTTATTGCCTCGTATCCGACCTTCTTGATTAACGCCACAATCTCAGCCTCGTTGGTGACTTTCTCGTCATAGTCCACGAGAATCAGGTCTGTCATGTAGTTCGCTCCTACTGACTTGACGCCCTCGGCCTTCTCAAGCGCCCTACGAACGGGGAGGATGCAAGTCGAACAATGCACCCCCACGATTCTCAGTCTAGCTCTCTGCAAAGGGCATCCACATAGGACAAGGTGCGCAGCCAAGTACAGGCATATCCCCGCTCATTAGATCATCAGAACTCCGGACCAGAGGCCCACGCTTCAAGACTTTTGTTGCAGAACTCACTCCAGCACCTCGCCTTCATTGATTCAGCGCTCCTACAATCCAAGCTTTCTGAACACGTAGTACTTCGGAAAATCCAAACTAAATGTGAGTGCTCCTGAGAATACCAGGATGAATAAGACCTCGTACGCCGTAAGCGGCGGCACAATGATACCATACACGCCTAAGAGCGCAAACCCGAGTACTGTGGCCACGGTCGCTACAAGCAATTCCCTGCCAGGTCGTGAGGACCAGCAGCGTCTTCTCTCCCGGGCGATGTACGGCCTAAATTGACTTGTGAATACGAGCATCAACATTACGAAGCTCTGAAGTCCTCCCCCTTTCAGTCCGAAGTATTCTATGCCGATCCAAACCGCAAACGTGCCTCCCGCAACCAGTAGGAGGCCTATTACAAGGGACGCCAAGGTAATGTTCTTCACATTCCAAAGGTTCGGGCTACTCGTGTACTTCACGTTGTCAGTTGCGAGCGACATTGTAACGAAGTCGTTTGCAAATACTACCAGAACCATGCCCAAGACAGAAACCAAGGCACTTTGCAACCAGAAATAGCCCAGCACGAGCAAGCCCACAAACTGTACGACCTTCGTGACCTTGTTTATCACCCACGTAAGCATTCGTTGGTAGATCTGCCTGCTTGTCTTTATCGCTTCGATTATCTGGTGCGTGCCTGGTTCGGTCAGGACTATGCTCGCAGAGGCTTTTGCTACGTCTGTTGAGTCGCTTACCGCTATGCCGACTTCTGCCTGCTTCAGGGCCGGTGCATCGTTCACCCCGTCTCCTGTCATTCCAACTATGTGCCCTCGCGATTGCAGAAGCTTGACGATTCTGTACTTGTCTTCTGGGTATATCTCAGCAAACCCATCATTCTCATTGAGGATCCTTACTTGATCTGTTTCGCTCAGGGCAGAAAGATTCGTCATTCGGTACATCTTGTCGCCAATTGATACTTGGTGAGCTATCTCCTTAGCAACAGCGATATTGTCGCCTGTGAGCATCTTAGGCTTCACACCCAGCGTCTTCAACTCTAGTATCATAGTCTTCGAGTCTGGTCTAGGCGGATCAGCCAACGGTAACAAACCCACAAGCCGAAAGTTGTCTAGGGCCTCGCTTTCTGATGTGGCGACTGCTATTGTTCTGTATCCCTTCATAGACAGCGCCTCTACGGTCTCGTTTGCTTGAGTTCGAGTTTCTTCGCTCATCGGGCGGCAGAATGAGATTATGACCTGGGGTGCGCCTTTCGTGACTTTGAAGCGCTCTCCTCTCCCGTCGATTGTTGCTTCTGATCTTTTGGTTGCGGGCTCGAAAGGAGTGAACGAAACCTGCCTGTAGGCACTCGAATCTATCCCGGCGGCTCTCGCATATTCGATTATTGTGAGGTCTATCACATCTTTGGTTTCCTCTCTAGACGCCAAGCTTGCCAAGAGAGCCACGTCATTTTTCCCGAATCCTTGGAACGATATCGGGTCACTGACGGACAGCTTGTTCTGTGTGATAGTACCTGTCTTGTCTAGGCAGAGTAGATCCATCGATGCTGCGTCTTCAATGGAATCGAGTCTGGTTACAAGCGCTCCCTTCCTGGCGAGTTCCATTGCTCCTACGGACAGAACCACAGCGAAAACGGCAGGCAGCGCGACTGGGACTGCGCCCAAAAGAAAAGTCAACGCAAGGTCTAGCATTGACAAGATGTCCGCGTGCACTAGCGTCGCGTCGGCCACAACGATGATCAGCGCCGCCAAGCTCATGTACATGCTGTACTTGACGACGGCCATCATTATTTGCTCTTGATGCGAGACTGGTTTAGCCATCCTGACCAGTTCAGCCGTCTTGCCAAAGTATGTGTTCGCTCCTGTGTTGACCACGATGCACTTGGCTTCTCCGCGCTTTACCACAGAGCTTGAGTAGACAATTCCTGACTCACGGACGGTTACCGGAAGAGATTCGCCTGTGAGGGCTGACTGATCGACAGTAACTTCCCCGTCACCCAGAAGCTTAGCATCCGCTGGTGCCAAATCACCGAGCCCAATACCGATCATGTCCCCTGGTACCAGCTCTCTGGCGTCTCGCACGACCCATTGGCCGTCTCGTAGAACCCTTGCCTTGACCGCTAGTCTCTTCTTCAGAAGGCCTAAGGCTTTCCGCGAACTGCGCGTATGCAGGAACCCTATGGTGGCATTGATGGTAAGCAGTGCGAAGACTATCACTAGTTCTAGATAGTGGCCTAGAATGTAGGAAAGCGCCATTGCTGATTCCAAAAGCCATGGCATGGGACCCCAGTAATGCGACAAGAAGTCGAGGGCAGGATTCTTCTGCTTCTCCACAACCTGATTGCGTCCGAATCTGTCAATGCGCTCCTGGGCTTCAGTTTCCGTAAGGCCGTTCGGAGAGGTCTCCAGTAGCCTAATCGTTTCTTCGACTGAGATTTTCCTGTATTCATTTGTGCTTCTAGGGTTCACGAGCAGCACAACCTCCTGACTGAATCCGGTTCGAGAGAGGCCCGGCTCCACAGGTTCCTTCCTAGTCCGAGTCTATCAATCATCCAGCGGGCTTCAGTATCTTCTTTGCGTATGTCAAGACGTCGGCTGGATGCGACCATGCATGACGGAGCGCCTCGTGGAATTCGGCCAATTCTAAAGCTCTTTTCAGTTTCATTTCCCACCTTAGCGCGCACAATGAGTAAGCAAGCATAGTGGAGTCGGCCTATCCTTGCATTCCCCTGTTCATTCTGGACTTGCCTAGACGTTTTATCAGCAACGAGTTGTTCTCCATCAGGTCTGTCGCTGTTATGATGCCAACGAGCTCAGTCCCAGGAACTATTGGAATCCGCCTGATCCTGTGCGTAGCCACTTAACATGAGCATCTCTGTTCTTGACGTGTTTGGGCATGAATCTCAGTCGCCCACAATCTCAGGTGCTGTGCGGGCGCCCTCTGGTGCGGCTTGGTCGACGAAGGTTCTCAACATCTGAACGAACCTCTGAACATCCGCTTCATTGCTTGCGATTCCAAGGGAAGCACGAATGGCTCCTACCGGCTTGTCATCCATACACGCAGAGAACTGCTGCAGCGAAAACTCTTCCGGAGACAGCAGGTCGAAGCATCTGTACGCCTGTACCGCAGCATAACCAAAGGCAAACTCAGACGCCCCCGGGTTGCAGAAGCAACCGGTCCGGATTGAAATGTTCTCTTCAATCGCTTTCTTCTCCACTAGCCTGTAGTCAATCACACTTCCGTGGATGTCAAGCAGATTGAATGCAATTGCCCCGCCGCGATTCTGAATCGACCGCGGTCCATAAATCCTGAGCAAGGGATCACCGTTACTGTGCTTGAGCCCCTGCAGCTCAGTCAGGAGAAGTTGAGTGAGCTCTGTAACATGCTGGTTAATCGTATTGATTCCAACTCGATCTAGGAAGTCCAGCCCATCAGGTATCGCTGGAATGCTTAGGTAGTTCAGGGTACCATCCTCAAATGCTCCGCTCGTATTGGTGAGCACATGAACCCTATTCTGAGCCGAAACGAAACGGACCGTTCCACCTGAAAACCATGGTCGCCGCAGCTTTTGCAAAGCCACTTTCCGTGCAATTAGCGCTCCGACCCCCGTGGGGAAACCAAACATCTTGTAGAACGAGACGCAGACAAAGTCAGGCTTGACAGACCGCAAGCTCAGCTTACTCGTAGGCACAAATGCCGCCGCATCAAGCAGCACATCGTAGCCTCTGGAATGAGCCAGTTCAACCCAACTAAGCGGATGCTTAGCGCCGGAAAAATTGGATTGCGGAGGATAGGCAAACAGGTTATCCTTCGATTCATCAGTCTCGGGCAACAAACGTTCCAGATTGTCTACGCGTAGGTCAGAATCTAGTGGAACGTATTCGACAGATGCACCCTTGACCTTAGCGAACTCGCGAATCCCATTAACCGAGTTATGATTATCCGCCGTCAGTGAGAAACGCGATCCTGACTCGAAAGGAAAGCTCTCTCCCACAATTTTGAGCGCTGCGCTGGAATTCAATACAAACACGACCTGGTACTCGTCTGGGTCGGCGTCAAAGAACATGAGAACGCGATTACGGGCCGCCTCGATCTTTCTAGTCGTGGCTATTGATGCCGGACTGTGTGAATGTGGATTCCCAGATATCTCTTTCAACAGCATGCCTGAATGAATGCGAACGAGCGATTCGGGATACAGGCCCGCCCCTGTGTAGTCTAGGTAATCATGACCACTTGCGTCGAGTCTTGAAAACTCAAGCCGCCGCAATTCTTCCATTGCGGTGTCCATGCAGTTCGGGGATTCATTCAGCGTATAAACGTCTTTCCGACAGGACTCGGTTGGCTATTTCGCCCGCACCAAGGTCTTCTGCGCGAGACTAAGAAAACCCAGCTAGCTGGCAGGCTGTGTGGGTTCAATTCAGTCTCTTCATTTGGAGTGTTGGACCGAAAAACCTTATCGAGTTGGTTCTTCCAAGAACGGGGTCATTACCTACAGCTGCCCGAACCGAGGAACATGCCATGTCCAAAAAAGCCTTCCAAGACTACTACCCTGATCAGTTCGCTCAATGTTATGGCTGTGGACGACTGAATGAGCGCGGCCTGCAGATCAAGAGCTACTGGGAGGGAAACGAGGCCGTGTGTATTTTTCATCCGAAGCCTTACCATACGTCTATTCCCGGGTATGTCTATGGCGGCCTGATTGCGTCGCTAATCGACTGCCACTCCACAGGCACGGCGGCCGCCGCCATGTATCGCCACGAAGGGCGTGGAATGAACACCGAACCGCCCTTGCGGTTTCTCACCGCTTCCCTGAAAGTGGACTACTTACGCCCTACGCCCATCGAGGGGCCCCTAGAGGTGCGAGCGACCGTCAAGGAAATCAAGGGCCGGAAGGTCGTCATCCTATCTACGCTCTCCGCGCGTGGCGAGGTCTGCGCCCGCGGAGAGGTGATTGCAGTGCAAGTGCCTGAGCATCTTGTGAAGTAACACCGCCAAGCCTCGAAGAGGAAGCCCCGGGACTCCATCATGATTACAAAGACATCGCAGGTCACAGCTCATCGTGCGTCGACGCTTGTTGAAACGTCTGAGATGTCAACTATTCAGGATCTGGCAGACAGGATCTCAGTGATTCTGGAGACCACTACCCCTTCTTCTCCGTCGCATAAGCACTGGGGATTGAGGTATAGCCTATTGCCCATAACGTAGGCAAAGATCGGCGGATCACCCTTGAGGAGTTTTCTGGAAACCTCCTCGCCGGTCATGCCGTTGTGGAACTCAAGCTCAACTCTAGGGATGGACGCTGGTCTTGGATGACCATGCCTCGGAAGGATGCTATTCACTTTTACGCCGCTGCACTTTGACAATTCCGATATCATGTAGCGGATCTTCTTCTCCCATCCGTCGTACCTGCGAGCATGGTCGGTGCGAAAGTATCTTCGCAGAGCGGCTACGACCGCGAGGATATCTTCTTTGCTTGTTTTCATGGGCCTTCCGATGTAGTCTCTGGGCTTTGAGTTGATGATCTCACGGTTGTGCGGGCCCAGCCGCATGCAGGTTCTTACCAACTCACGACGACCTAGAATGATGCCCGTGTCGCTGGGCGCGCCGATGTCCTTACCCGCGGAGTATAGGACTAGGTCGCATCCCATTCTGATGAACTTCGTCAGGTTCTCTAGCGGAGGAATCTCTGCGGCAGCGTCAACGATTACAGGAACACCGTGCCTGTGGGAGGTCTCAAGAACTGCCTCAAGAGGTAGAACTCCTTCCTGCGGATCGTAAGCGAAATAGGCTACTGCCGCTGTCTTCTCACAGATCGCATCTTCAAGCGCTGCACGCGAGGTCACAAGCTCGTCGCCGATCTCAACGATCTCAGCACCCGCTATGTTGAAGAGGAACTCGAATTCGTTATGTTGTAGTCTCTGAACGATCACTTCGTTTCTCATGCCTTGGGTTCTGGGAAGCTGAGTCATCTTCTCGGTTTCTCCTCGGGTCATGCATGCGGCTATTGAGATCACTAGACTGGCTGCCGTGCCTGCAGTGATGTATGCAGATTCAGCTCCTGTCAGTTTCGAAATGAACTCGCCGGCCTTGGCGTGAAGTTCATTCATGTTTAGATAGACTCTGGAAGCTTCCGCCCAAGCCTTAGAGACTTCGTCAGTGAGCGTCGTGCCTCCCAGAATCGTAAGCGTTCCAGAGGCGTTGATGATCGGCTTCACGCCAAGCTCTCGCAACAAGGACTTTGAGTCTCTGCTCATCTTCAGCTCTCTCTGTTGTTAATGCAGGTGAGGAAGGACCCTGCGTGCAATTGATTTGATCAGGTCAGGATACGGTCCGGTCTCTAGGACTATGTGATCTGCACCGGCTTCTTGGTACTCTTTCATAAGAACAACCAAATCTTCCACTTTCGGCAGAACCTGGAAGTACTCTCTGATCATGTTCTCTTCAACGGTCGCGGCTGAAGCTTCTATGTGTCTTGGGTCCGGGTCATCATAAGCTCCCTTTACAAGAATACCGGCCCAGCCAGACCTCAACTTCCTCATGCTCTCTTCTGGATCTCCAATTGCCATGTTAACTAGGACCATCCTCTCCGCCTCATCTCGCTTCTTGCCTTGCAGTCCGACTCCTTCATTGAACTTCGGGAAAATGATTTCGCGACAGATTTCCGGGGACCTGATCGTGGTCAGGTTGTCTCCGTATCTTCCTGCTAATGCAGCTGCCTTCGGTCCCATCGCGGCAATGTAGATCGGTATTCTCGTCTTTGGTTTCGTACACAGTGTCACATCTTTCATGGGGAAGTATTTCCCGTTGAATGAAAAGTAGCCATCACGAGACCACAGTTCCCTGATCAACGTAACTGCTTCTGTCAATCGCTCGATCCTCTCTCTCCAGCCAGGCCAATCACTTTTATGTCCACGAATGAATCTCGCTTCGTTCACCGCCTCTCCGGATCCAACTCCGAGCACGACGCGTCCAGGATACATGTTGTCCAACGTGGCGGCTGCCTGAGCTACTATTGCAGGGTGATACCTTCCTCCGATAGGGCACGTCACATTTGGGCCCATTCTGATTCGATTTGTCCGTTCAAGCGATGAAGCCAGAAGAGACCAAACAAAGACCGATTTGCCCCCAGTATGAATCCACGGCATGAAGTGATCTCCAAACCAGAAAGAGTCAAAGCCCTCTTCTTCGGCAAGTAATGCGCACTCAAGAAACTGTCTTGGCTCAGCATCGTTCTCCCCGACATCTACACCTACTTTCAACTTGCTCATAGGCCCAAGATTCACTCGGACCACGTATAAGACTCATTCAACGATTGTGACACACAAACAGATGGACGCATGCAAAGCAACGCATTTGATGAAGGCGATGGAAGACCTGAGATTTCAGACAAATCTGGTTTGGGACGGAAAAAGCGGTACGGACCGCGCTTCCACCAGAGAAAGGGAAAGAAGAAATGCAAATTCAATAGAATGAGTAATCAAGAAGGGCAAGATGGGACAGATCGTGTACATTGTGAACCTTGAGCAGAAGGTGCAGTTCCAGGCTCTCTCGAAGGAGGGCGCTGAGAAGGTGAAGGTCAAGTACCTCATAAACAAGCCAGCTGGCGCCCCGAACTTCTACCTCACCTACTATTCTGTTGAGAAGGGAGGTCACACCTCACTGGATAATCACGTGAATGAGCATGAAGTGTTCATCATGAGAGGCAAAGGCCTCATAATGGGAGCAGGTGAACAACACGAGCTGGCACTAGGAGACACGATCTACATCAAGTCGAACGAAGCCCACCAACTCGTCAACATTGGTGACGAGCCGCTAGAATTCCTATGCGTCAGAGCAGACGAACTATACGCCTTACAAAACAGCGGTACCTAGTCCATACCCCCCAATCGGAGGGGGAACCTGAGACCGAGATTGTGATTGGCTCTCACTAATCCAAGACCGAATTCCACAGCTGTCCTGTCGTGTGTTTCCGTCTAACGGAGAATGCCAAGGGCGGGAAGTGCTCTGTACGCGACTGCGCCTGTGAGCATTGCGAGGGCTATAGTCGACATCATTATCGCAAGCGTATTTTTCCGGCCAAGTTCCCTTGCGAGAACAGTCATTGTTGCAACGCAGGGAAAGTACAGTGTGACGACGAGTCCGAACACGAACAGTTGGAGTGGAGACATGAAGAGCAAGAGATTGCTGGCTGATGGTCCGTACTGCATCGCCGCTAGCGCTATCAGTAGCTGCAGCGTCAATTCCTTGCGGAGTACACCGAGGATCAAGCATATGCTCGCGATGGCGGGCAGGCCCAGTAGCGCTAACATAATTGGGTTCACAGGTGCAAGAAGCATCTGAAGATAGCCTGTCTCGTACAGTGCGCCTAGTGCGAAGCTTCCTATCATGATAATTGGAAGCGCGAGTAACATGAAGCTCTTGAACCTGAACCATGTGCGCTTGAGGATCGCCGAAATCTTCGGTAGTCTGAACGTGAACATCTCCATGACCATTCCAGATGTCCTTCCGGGAATCAACCTGTTGAGCGACCAACCCACGACACCCATTATGGCGAGATCGATTGCGAAAATCGCTACGGCGTATTGCCATCCCGCAAAGAATCCCACCGCGGCCATGATAACGGCCGTTCTGGCACTACATGGAGTCAGGGTGATCAGCGTGCATGCAAGTATCCTCTCTCTTCTGGTCGTAAGGACTCGTGTTCCCATGATCGCGGGGACATTGCAGCCGAAACCCATTATCATCGGAATTATCGCTCCTCCGTGAAGTCCGACCCTGTGCATCACCGTGTCGGCGAGGTACGCTACGCTGCTTAGGTAGCCGCTGTCTTCCAGTAGTGAGAGTATCAGGTAGAACGTGAGCACGTAGGGTACTCCAACAGATAATGCGCCGAATATGCCGGCATCAAAGCCCCACAGAAGAACTTTCGACAGCAGCGCGGTTCCCACAACAGTTGTAACTGCAAATCTGATCGTGGGCGACGCGAAACTTGTCCATAG
>Ga0209609_10000862_pt1 | contig 17817 bp, 17 predicted proteins | sample LakKivw325mmetaG_FD_184136 | JGI IMG/M metagenome (GOLD analysis project Ga0209609, IMG submission 184136) | Anoxic lake water microbial communities from Lake Kivu, Rwanda to study Microbial Dark Matter (Phase II) - Lake Kivu water 325m metaG... | ecosystem: Environmental > Aquatic > Freshwater... | reverse complement strand
GGTCTTCATCCTCGCCCTCCGGCGGTGGTTCCGGGGCTTTTTTTCGCTTTTCAGGCGGCACTTCCTCTTTACGGGAGACGGGGACCGGCTTGGTCTCGGGAACTGTTTCGGTGTGGCTTTGGATCACTGGAACAGGTGCCTCGGTGATGGTTTCGCTGGAAATGGTGGGCGCCTGGCCCTTTCTCAGGTTTTCCCGTGCTTCACTGCGGCGTGCCCTGTCCTCCCACAGCAGCAGGAACCAGCCCTTAAGGCGGCGGAATTCGAAGATCAGCACCAGGGTGAGCAGCATCGAACCGATCAGGATGATCCGGGCACCGGTGTTGCGAAAGATGGCATAGAGAAAGTTCCAGAGGGCAAAGGGGATCACAGTGTGGCTGTAACCCTGATTGGAACTGGAGACCAGAACCTGAAACAGGAACACCACGATGATCAGCAGGTAACCCTTCTGACGGCTGCGGGGCGCTTCCGGCTCCAGGAAATACTGCAGCGAGACCAGCCCCACCAGCAACGCTCCGATCAGGGAGAGCCAGAATCCAAACAGATAGATCAGGCTGTAGCCCACCATCACGCCAAACACGCCCACCGGATTGGAGGTCTCGGTTTCGGTCTGGAAAAACCAGCTGAATACGGTGCCGTTGGCGCTGAGGCGTTCCTTGTCCCCGCGCAGGGATTCATAGCCGAACATCAGCGAGAGCATGATGAGAACGCAGATGATCACCAAAACGGCGCTGATCAGGCGGCGGTGCCAGGCTTTCAGCCCGGGTTGCCTGCTTCTGGCCTTGGATTTTGTTTTACTTCTGGACTTGGAGGAAGTGGACTTTGGCATTAGTGCTCCTACACGTTGAAGCGGATGTAGATCACATCCCCGTCCTGCACGATGTATTCCTTGCCTTCCAGGCGGAACAGGCCCTTTTCCCGGAGGACTTTTTCGCTGCCATGGGCAATGATGTCTGCATAGCAAAAACACTCGGCCCGGATGAAGCCCCGGGCCAGGTCGGAGTGGATATTGCCGGCGGCGGTGAGGGCGTTGTCGCCCTGCTGCAGCGTCCAGGCATGCACTTCGTCTTCACCCACGGTGAAAAAGCTGATGTAGCCCATCATCTGATAGCAGAGTTGGATGAGGCGATCGCTGATGGATGCTGCCATTCCCAGGTCTTCCCTGAAGATGGCGGCTTCCTCTACTTCCAGCTGGCTGAGCTCCTCTTCGAAACGCCCGGCGATCACCTCCGTGGCAAAGCCTCTGGCCTCGATCTCCCCTTTCAGCTCTTCCCAGCTGTGAAACTCATCCTCGGCGCAATTGATCAGCACCAGCAGGGGCTTTTGGCTGAAGAACCGGAACCCGCGCAGGGCTTTTTCTTCGTCCGCATGAAGATGAAGAGAGCGCAGCGGCTGATCGGACTGCAGATGTTCGCACACGGTGTGCAGCAGTTTTTCCTCGAACTGCAGCGCCGGCGTCTTCACCCCCCGTTTATAGCCCAAGGCGATCTTTTCCAGGCGTTTTTCGGCCACCAGAAGGTCGCTGAATATCATCTCCGTCTCAAAGGCAGAAAGCTGCTCCAGAGGCGAGCCGGCAGCGAACAATCCATCCAGCTCCTCATCCTGGAAGGCTCTCAGAACCAGCACAAATCCTTCATTTGTCCTGATATCGGCGAAGAGCGCATTGTCCGGATTCTCGATATGGTTGGAAAAGATGCCCGGATAGTCCCGGTATTCGATGCTGGCATAGCTGGTCTTTTTCGGTTTATAGAGTTCGCTGAGCCGGGTCACGCGTTCGTCCGGCACCGTTACCACGCCGATATTGGCCTCGCCGGCGGGAGGAGCATATTTATCGGTGCTGGCGGAGGCACCGGTGAGGGCATTGAAAATGGTGGTCTTCCCGGTCTTGGGCAGGCCGATCAGGGCGATCTTCATCGTTGGTTACTCTCGGTTACATATTTCAGGGCATTGAGTTCGGCGGTGGTGAGCGGGCGCCACCTGCCGGAGGGGAGGTCCTTAAGCTTCAGGGGGCCGAATTGCAGCCGTCGCAGCAGGCGGACTTTGGCGCCCACGGCTTCGATCATTTGGCGGATCTGGCGTTTGCGGCCCTCGGTGATCACCAGCCTCAGCGTCATCCCACCGGTCGTTTCGCTTTTCACATACACTCCGGCGGAATGCGTGATCCCGCCTTCGATCAGCACTCCCCGGCGCAGCTCTTCCAGCTGCCGTTGGGAAAGACGGCGGTCCACATCCACCCGATAGACCTTTTCCACCTTATGGGTGGGATGGGTGAGGCGGTTGATCAGTTCGCCGTCGTTGGTCAGCAGCAGCAGGCCTTCGGAATTCTTGTCCAAACGGCCGGCGTAGCGCAGATTGGAAGCGCTTTCCGGTAAAAGCTCATAGATGGTGCTGCGCTGTAGTTCATCCTGGTGGGAAACCACATAGCCCCGGGGCTTGTTGAGCATCAGATAAACCTTTTCGGAAGGGAGTTTGAGCCCTTTACCCTGATGGCAGACCTCATCCTTTTCCGGATCGACCCTCCGGGCAAGGTCGGTGCACACCTCTCCATTCACGCTGATCTGACCGGCGGCGATGAGCTCCTCCACCTTGCGGCGCGAACCCAACCCGCAGCTGGCCAGAAAGCGGTTGAGTCGCATATCCTCACCAGGTTTCAAGGCTGTTCTGGATGACGATCCGGAAGAGGTTTTTAATGAGCTCATCGGTGGCTTCCTCTTTAGTTGTAAAGCGTGCCGAGGATTCCTCGGAAACGGCATAAGCCTCCATCAGCGTGAGGCTCTTGTTCTCATAGATCACCTGATTCTCGATCAGATCGGTGAACACCACGCTGCACACCAGTTTTAGCTGGTAATCCTGCACGTTGTTGGCGGCGTCATAGCTGTAGATGTTTTCCTCGAAGCTGAGCAGTGTCCCTTCCAGCGTGCAATCCGGCTGCTGCGTAACCACTTTCAGGCGTCCGTCGTCGCGGAATTGCCGAGTGAGTTCATTCAGCACTTTATCGCCCAGATCGAACTCGCTGGAACGGTTCTCAAAGGCACGCACACTAATTTTTTTCAAATGGGGGTAAGCATTTGAATATACGGAATATACGCAGCCTGAAAGTACCAGTGCCAGCAGCGGGATCACAATAAATTTCTTGACCATTATGCCATACTAAAAAAATTCTCTATCCTTGTCAAGACAAACCTTTAAACCTTGTGTTTTCTGATGATTCAAAGCCGATACTACAGGAGGTATCAAATGGCCAAAAAGTTTCTGTCTAAAGCGGACGCTGCCCGGAAGCTGAAGGTTTCCGAGAAGGTAATCCAGGAAATGGTTAACAGCAATGTGTTCGAAAGCAAGCTGGTGGGAAAGAACGTCAAGATCGATGAGGATTCCCTGAACGAATGGCTGGAAAACCTGAACGAGGACGATGAAAAGATGCTGGCGCTGAAACGCGTGATCTGCCACTTCGAGGAATACATCCGCCCGGAATATATCTTTTTGGATTTTCACGCCGACAACAAATACGACGCCATCCGCATCCTCAGCGAAAAAGCCAAGGAACTGAAGCTGGTGCGCGACGCCCGCTGGCTCTATGAAGTGGTGGTGGCCCGCGAGGAGCTGATCTCCACCGCTATTGGGAACGGTGTGGCCTTGCTCCATCCCCGGCACCTGCATCCTTCCAAGATCAAAAGCCCCAGCATTCTCTTTGGCCGCAGCGATGAGCCGGTGGATTTTGACGCCCCGGACAACCGTCCAGTGAACATCTTCTTTATGTTGCTGCTGCACAATGACAAGCAGCACCTCTTCTCGCTCTCCTATATCTCCAAACTGATCATAAATCCGGAGATCCTGGCCAGCTTCAGCTCCGCCACCAGCCGGGAGGAGATCCACGCCAGCCTCACCATCATGCCCGAACAGCAGCATAAGTAAATATGGCTCCGGTGCGCATAATCCTGGGGAGCAAAAGCGATCAGGAGGCCTGCGAGCCCATCCGCAGGACCCTGGAGGAATTTGGAGTGGGCTATGACTTCCAGGTCTCCTCAGCCCATCGCAAACCCGCTGCCACGGCAGAACTGGCCCAAAAAGCCGCAGCGGAGGGGATCAAGGTGATCATTGCCGCAGCCGGAATGGCAGCCCATCTGCCGGGCGTGGTGGCTTCCCACACCACCCTGCCTGTGATCGGAGTTCCCCTTGCCAGCGGAGGTTTGGGTGGTTTGGACGCCCTGCTTTCCATTGCCCAGATGCCACCCGGGGTGCCGGTGGCCACAGTGGCGGTGGGCGGAGCCAAAAACGCCGCCCTGCTGGCAGTGCAGATCCTGGCCCTGTCCGATCCGGCTCTGCGGGAGAGATTGGAGAAATTCAAGCAGGCCCTGGCCGAGGGATGAGGAAGATCATGCCCCAATCACGAGGCGAAATTTGCCAGCGATAGGTGTGGAGCATCGCGGAATAACTTGTTTCTTTATTGCTCTACCCATCGAGTCTTGATAGAGACATGACCATCGAATCTCTACAGGTACTTAGTTGGCTATTTTCCATCATCCCTCCCGTTAGCAATACGGAATCATTACGGAGTCATTACGGAGTTAATCCGTAATGACTCCGTAATGATTCCGTATTGCTAATGGGAGAGATGGGGGTCCGGTTTTGCTAAATCGTGTTCGCTCAATTTATATAATCTCTTCTGCCAGTTAGATAAACACTCATTAAACTCCACTATTGAAAGACAAGGATAAATCAACCAGTGGAGATCAGTATAGTAGGCTATAGAGAAAGAATTCTGATAATGGGCTCAGACCAGCGCCACATAGCCGGGAAGATCTTGCACCACAAGGCGATAGACCGCTTCGGCTCCCAGCTCCGGCCAGAGAAATGTTTCACATGAAACCACAGACTGCATGAGCAGTGCAGATATTCCCCCCACGCAGATCAGATACAACGCTCCGTGCTGTAAAATGCTTTGCTCCACTTCCGGGCTGCGTTCCCCTTTACCGATCATAACCTTCAAACCGTGTTCCAGAAGCAAGGGCGTGTAACGGTCCATGCGGGCGCTGGTGGTGGGTCCGATGGCCCCGCAAGCCCTCCCTGGAGCCTGGGGAGCGGGACCGCAATAGAAGAGGGCAGTTTGAGACAGGTCAAAAGGAAGAGTTTCGCCCTTCTGCAGTTTCTCAGCCAGCAGTTTATGAGCCAGATCCCGGGCCGTATATACAGTTCCATTGAGCAACACCTTGTCCCCACGCTTCAATCCGCTGATATCCTCACTCCCAAGCGGCAAATCAAGTTTGATCGTTCTCATCCAGATTATCCTCCAGCGCAGCACTAATCACTAATCACTGATCACTAACAGAGGTTTCACGTGAAACCTAGACCTCGATCCTGATCCAGCGGTGCGAGTGGCATTCCAGATTGACCGCCACCGGCAGCGAGGCGATGTGGCAGGGTGCAGTCAGGATATGCACTGCCAGTGCAGTGGTAGTTCCACCCATTCCCTGCACTCCCTTGCCGGATTCATTGATGCGTTCCAGAATGTCCATTTCCAGTTCCCGGTAGCGGGGGTCGCTGTGATGGCGGTGCTGTGGAACGAGCAGGGCTTTTTTTGCCAGCAGGGCACACTGTTCAAAGTTCCCACCGATCCCCACGCCAACGATCACCGGCGGGCAGGGCTTCCCACCAGCCTGAACCACGGTCTCCACGATGAAATCTTCCACTTCATCCTCTGTTGCGGAGGGAGTGAACATCTTCAGCCTGCTCATATTTTCCGCCCCACCACCCTTGAGCATGATCTGAAGCACCAGTTTGCTCCCACAGGTGTGTTCAATATGCAGCACCACCGGTATTATAAGGTCTTGAACCGTCCGATCGAACAGAGGATCTGCCGCAATGGACCAGCGCAGATAATACTGCTCCCAGGCGGAGCTGACTGCCTGGCTAAGGATATCGGTAAGCGTCCCATCCGGGATTTTGATCTGGTTGCCCAGTTCGGCAAAGACCACCACGGTTCCGGTATCCTGGCACACGGGAAGGTGCTCCCGGGCACCGATTTCCGCATTCTGCAGCATAGCGGACAGCATATCCCGGGCCAGCTCGGAGCTTTCCTGTTCACAGGCCCGAGCAAGGGCAGACAGCACCTCCGGATCGGGCGTGCGAAAGATGGTGCCGATCGCTTCGATCACTGGCTTGGTGATTTCTTCCCGGGAAAGCTGTCTGGTGCTCATTTCCGTTTAACGCTCATTGAGGGCATTGGATGAAGTTTGGCCAGGTTCAGGCACATCCGATATTCCCGTCAGCCTTTTCGCCGTTTTAAGAGGTATTTTAGCAGCAGGTCATCCAGGGGGGTGGAGGTGGAAACGGGATTGTATTCGATCTGGTATTGGTGGCAGTCTTGTTTGAGCCGGTCTATGAAGCTTTGATAATTGCCCAGATATTCCCTGCGAATCTGCCAGGGATTGACGATGATCTTCTCACCGGTCTCGCTGTCCATGAATTCGGTTTCGTGTTTGAAGCGGAAATTCTCCTCCTGGATATCGGTGATGTGAAAGACCAGCACTTCATGATGGCGGTTGCGGAAGTGTTTCAAGCCTTCTATGATGCGCTCGGGTTCATCCAGGAGGTCGGAGATCAGGATCACCAGACTGCGTTTGCGGATGGATTCCGCCACCCGATGCAGATTGGCAAGCAGGTCGGTGCTGTCCCGGGGTTTGAGTTCCACCAAAACCCGGAAGAGCTGCGCCAGATATCCACGATAGGCCTTGGGTAGCAGCAGATTGGTGATCTTGTCGTTGAAGGTGATCAGACCCACAGCGTCCTTCTGCCCGATCATCAGCCAGGCGAGGGCGGCTGCCAGTTGCGCGGCATAATCGATCTTGGCGATGCCGCCGGAACGGTAGAACATGGACATGCTGTGGTCCAGGATCAAATAGCAGCGAAGGTTGGTTTCCTCCTCATAGCGTTTCACATAGTAGCGGTCGGTCTTGGCGACGATCTTCCAGGCAATATTTTTCAGCGGATCGCCGGTGTTATACTCACGGTGGTCGGAAAATTCCACGCTGAAGCCATGGTAGGGGGATTTGTGCAACCCCACCAGAAATCCTTCCACGATGGCTTTGGCGGTAAGCTGAAACTTCCGCAGCTTAGCGGCAGTCTCATCCGTGAGCAGCGCCACGCTCAATCCTTGGGTTTGGCTTTATAGAGCAAGGCGAAGGGGATCAGGAAGACATAGACGGCAACGAGGATCAGGGGAGATATGGTTATCTCATTGAAGGACATTATGATATAGCCCACAATCAGCAGCACTGCCGCCAGCAGCAGGATCAGGTAGTTGATCTTGCCCAGTTGGAGACGATCGTTCTTTTTGGACATCAGTTACTCCTTGGTTGGGTTGGTGCCCGTTTCCGGGACGGGAGAATCAAAGCTGTGATAACAGGCGAGCAGTTGCCGGTGCACCAGTTCGGAAAGCTCCACCCGTCTCAGCTTTGGATCATGGGGAAGGGGTTTCAGGATGGATACCACCACTTGAATGCGGTGTCCCAGCAATTTCCAGAAATGGGGCAGGAAGTCCATGTCGCCATACCAGCAGACGGTGTCCCGGTTGTCGCTGGTGATCGGTTTTCCATCCAGACGGTGGTATTTCACGCAGACCGGCAACACCGGGCAGCTGGCTTCATAGGCCACCTGGAACAGGGAACTGCGGAATTCGCGGACGGTTTCACCGTTGGTGCTGGTGCCTTCAGGGAAAAGCACCACATTGAAGCCCTGGGCGATGGTGCGGGCAAAGCGTTTGATCTCATGGGGCAGGGAAACCGGTTTCTTACGGTCGGTGAACAAGCTGCCCCCGAACCGTGTGATATCCCCCAAAAAGAAGTTTGCGCCCATTTCCACCGAAGTGATGAACACCAGCTCAGTTACTGAGGAAAGGACCAGGATATCGGTGTAGGAAACATGGTTGGCGATCAGCAGATAGTTCTGGCCATGCAGGGCAGCGAGATTTTCTTTGCCCCGGACGGAAACCTGGATCTGGAATGCCCGCAGGAATTTGAGGGCGGAGCGCCGGGTGTTTTTAATCTGCCGGCGTCGGCGCAGCACGGGATCGGAAGTGTGCCAGGTGATCAGTTTTGCCCGGGTCATATATTCGAGCATCAGCCCCAAATGCCAGAAAAAATGATAGATCTTGGTCGGCAGCACGAGATTCTGCTATTGCTCCATGGTCATTTTGCGGGTGTAGGCTTTCTCGATGTCCTTCACTTCCAGCAGGGTGAGGAAATCGATGCACTTGAAGCTGCGATCCATGGCGGGAATGCCGCACACCTTGGCCCCCACTTTCAGGTAGGAATGCAGCAGGGTGGGGATCCTGCCCTTGAAATCCGCATGCTCCAACTGGGCTGGGGGAAAGGGGTGCTTGCGCACATGGCGGCGCATGCCGGGAACTTTGAATTTCCCCTTGGGGCGCACCCTGTGGTCATCGGAAATGTGGCCATGTTGCTTCAGATAGTAATAGATGGATCTGATCTCCTCCCGGTCCATGGTCTTGATGCTGGAACAGCCGAACATATAGCTGGTCTGGCTGGCGAGCATATAGGCGTGGATGCCCTCCCAGAGCAGGGCGATGGTGATGCCATTGCGGTGGTCGGGATGCACGCAGGCTCGCCCCAGTTCCAGTTTGTTGCCGGGCAGGCGTTTGATGTGCTTCATGTGAAATTCGGTGGCGGTGTACCAGCGGTGCGTATGCAGCGAAGACTGCAGCCGGTAGGTGCCGATCAGTTGGTTGGTTCGGGTGTCGATGATCAGAAGATGGTCACAGTGCTTGTCGAAGCGGTCCAGATCGAGCCCGTTGCGCTTGCGTTTCTTGAGCAGTTCCTCCAGAAACACATCATGCCTCAGTTTCAGCGCCGCGTGCAGCTCTTCAGGGCTGTCTGCCGTCTTCACCAGATAGTTCTTCTTCTCGATCCGGATCGGAATGTGGGCGCGGAAGTTCTTCAGCCGTTTCGGAGGGATCAGTAGTCTGACCGGTTTCAGTTTGGTTATTCTATTTTTATTCAACATGTTGTGTATCCTGAGGGTTGTTTCTTTTCGTAAAAATCCTTTTCTTTTGAACAAACTGATTTGTCAAGAGGTTTGTGCAGGGGGAAGGTTAAGTAAGACTGCCTTGGATGAAGAAATAGGGAACAACGGCTCGGGAACCGCTGCAATTAATCATGGATATAGGGTTTTTCAGAAGATGGATTTTCCTGATCAGGGAGGTGGCATGGCCAGCACATACATGTTGGGAACGATGTCATCGCCCCAGATGCGGAAACCGTGTTTATAAAGCAGCGGCAGCGTTGGAGAAAAGGCTTCCGGGATGATGATGCTATAGCTCTTGCGGCTGCCGAAGAAATGCTGGAAACAGGGCAGGTCCTTTTTTAGTTCGGCGCTTGGAGGCTGCAGGAGCAGAATGTAATGACGATGCATGCCGCCATAGTAATAGGTGGCATAAGGGGTTTGGAACAGTGTGCCGTAACGGGACAGGAACCCGATGCTGTCCGGGCTGTTGTGGATGGCGTGCCAGGCACAGGGAATGTGACGTGGATAGGCCTCGAATGAGGCCAGGTCAATATCCTTGCGCAGATCCGGCTGCTGGCAGGATAGGATGCCGCGTTTATCCAGCGCATAGAATTTCTCCACGATCCGGAAGCCCAGCTTCTGGGTGAGATGAAGGCTTTCCACATTCAGATAGTAGGTGCTGAATTCATAGCTTTGGATACCATGCGATTCCCTGATCTGCTGTGCCAGTTCAAAGCAGTGCCGGTTCATCAGGGTGGCGATCCCTTTGCCCTGCCAACGGGCATGCACCCGCAAACCTTCAAACCAGAGCACCTTGTCCGGCAACAGGGTCAGCTTCAGGCAGGCGATCACCCTGCCTTGATATTCGCAGACCAGGAACCAGGGTTCGGTGAGCCAGTCATCCATCACCCGGGGCAGATAGTCATGGCCGGCCCAGATGGAGCGGGCGATCTTCAGCAGATCGTTTCTGTCGCCTTCCCGGGCAAAGCGGATGTGGCAAAGGGCAAGGTCGAACATCGGGAACTCCTCATAAAGGTTTGTTAACGGATACCAAGATAATGCAGGCACTGGAATGTCAAGCAAAAAGGCTGGCAATGAAAGGCCTTATCCGATAAGGGCTTCAAGAAAGTGATTGACAAAAAAAGGGGGTTCGGAAAGAAGGACAAAACCTGATCGTGGAGGATTAGTCCTAATTGGTAAGGCAGCGGTCTTGAAAACCGCCGGGCTCTGCCCATGGGGGTTCGAATCCCTCATCCTCCGCCAGAAAATAGTGTGATCCCATTTGGGGAGAGGTGACCGAGCTGGCTGAAGGTGCACGCCTGCTAAGCGTGTGTGGGTCAAAAGCCCACCCAGGGTTCGAATCCCTGCCTCTCCGCCAGATCTTTATGCCAGTATCTGAATTGGGCAGTCGCCAAGCGGTAAGGCAGCAGGTTTTGGTCCTGCCATACGGGGGTTCGAATCCTCCCTGCCCAGCCACAGTTTTTTGGGATGTCGTCTAATGGTAGGACAGCGGACTCTGGATCCGTACGTGAGGGTTCAACTCCTTCCATCCCAGCCAGTTGTTACAAAAGCCCCGGCAGAGACCGGGGCTTTTTAGTGATTAGTGATTAGTGATTAGTGATTAGTGCTGCGCCCAAGTCGGAGTCGGGTGGAGTAATATAAGGGTATAATAGTATAAGGGGTATAGAGTGGAAGAATCAAAGGATGGATCACAAGTTTGACTATTGGGTAAAGATGGGTGTCAGCGCCCCTTTTATCAATCTTTCCCCTTTTCCCTTTCCCTACTTCCCTGCTCCAGCGTTCCAATTCCCAAGCCCTAACCTGAGCGTAGCACTAATCACTAGTCACTAATCACTAATCACTCCCGATACAGCCTCATCTTGCGCTGATGCTCGGCAAAGGTGGTGGAGAAATCATTTCCTCCCTTGCGATCAGAGACAAAGAAGAGGTAATTGGTGGGGGCAGGATTGAGCACCGCCAGGATGGATTCCACCGAGGGATTGCATATGGGGGTGGGGGTCAGCCCGGTGTTCTGATAAGTATTGTAGGGCGAGGGCAGGTTGATATCCTCATAGGTGAGTACGGCGCGTTTGATGCCACGGGCTTCCAGGATGTAATCCACCGTGGGGCAGGATTCCAGCTTCATGCCCAGTTTCAGGCGGTTCAGATAGACGCTGGCGATCAGGTTGCGCTCCTCTGCCTTGGCGCTCTCGCGTTCCACGATCGCCGCCAATTTGAGCAGTTCATAGAAATCCGGGATGGAATCGGGGTGGACATTTTCCCGGGCGAGCTGGCGGAAGAATTCCCGCGTCATCAATTCCAACATGCTGAGGGGCTCGATACCGATCTCCACCCGATAGGTTTCGGGATAGAGAAAGCCTTCCAGGGAAGGGGCCATAAATCCCGTAAGTTTTCGGACATATGCGGTGTCGGTGGAGGCAGTGAAAAGTTCGTCAAAACTGCCGATTCCCTTGGCTTCCATGCGCCTGAGAGTCTGCACCAGGGAGAAACCCTCTGGGAAGGTGATGTTGATGGAGGCAGTGTGCCCCTTGCGCAGCAATTCCAGGGTGCCATAGGTGCTGTAATACCCTCCCAGACTGTAGGTTCCGGCTTTTAGGCTGCGCTCGGTGCTCTTCAGTTTGGCCACTGCCAGGAAAATCAGTTCGCTGCGGATGATGCCATTTTCCTTCAGCTTGGCAGCGATCATACGGGCGGTGTCACCAGAGGAAACCTGCAGCAGCATTTGCTCCGAAGCCAGGGGGTAAAACACCAGCCAGGCCAGCCAGGCGATACCCACAAGAACGGGCAGGATCAGAAGAAAGAGCAGATTGCGGGTGCGGATCATTGCCTGCTGCTCAGATAGCTGGTGAGGATCAGCGCTGCCGCCATGGCATCCTTCAGGGACCGGCGCTGTTTCCAGTCATAGCCCAGTTTCTTGAGTTCCTCCACTGCCTCGGAAGTGCTATAACGCTCGTCCCAGGGGATCACGGGAAGGTTTAATCTCTCTTTCAGATTCTCGAGAAATGCCTGTGTCTCATCGGTCTTGGCAGTGTTTCCACCGTCAATGGCATAGGGCATGCCCACGATCACTTGTTCCACATTATATTCCTGGAGGATCGGTAAAAGCTGCTGGAGAAAGGATTCGAAACCGGTGTTGGGCAGCACCTTCAGGGGTTTGGCAAAAAGCTGCAGCGGATCGCTCAGCGCCAGACCGATACGCTTCTCTCCATAGTCTATTGCCAACAGGCGCCGCATGCAGTGGTCAGATATTGGATTCGTCCCGCCAGATCGCTATATACCAGCGGTTGTTCATCGGTTTCAGGTAGAATCTGGCCACTCCGTTGGCAGTGATCAAAGAATTGGAGGCATAGAAGCTTAAGCTGAGATTGAACATGCAGGGGATCACGATCCAGTCCTCATGCCCCAGCTCCGGATCGTTTTCCCAGTTCTCCTCCGGGGGTATCTGCAAGCGCAGTTGCAGGTCATCGGGGGGTGGATAGCTGCCGTCGGAAGAACCATGAACGAAGAGATTCTCTGTGAACGCCACCTCCTCTTCATAGCCCCACCAGGAATCCCGGATACCGTCTCCATTGACATCGATGCCGATCTGGTTCACTTCCGAGGCGATCAGTTCAAACCGGAAATCCAGCGCCAGAAGGTCTTTGAAGATATTGATGTTGCGTTCCTTGTAGGCCAGTTCCAGATTCTGCAACAGCTCCACCGGCGTGCGGTTGCGCAGTTGGTCGTTGGAATTGTCCGCCAGCCGGGGATGGAAGGGATTCCAACAACTGGACAGCAGCAGAGCCAGCACAATCACCAGCAGCAGGGGAAGCTTATTGCGAGTAATCATACTTCATCTTTCCCCAGGTGGGGTGGCTGTAGGCACGGTAATCATACCATCTGCTGATATACCAGTAGCCGCTGCTGAGGTTGAACTGGAGTTCCAGGTTGCCGGAATAGACTTCAGGAGTGGTCACACCAGCTTTGTAAAGGTTTAGGGTGTATTTGCGATAGATTCTGGCTTCGTTGGCGCTAATATCGTCATTTTGCCCTTCCAGGGGTTCCAGGATGATCCGGATGCTGTCGCTCTGGCTGTGCAGATTGATCAGCATGTCCTGTTCCTGGGAGCGGTTCCAGGGCTGGGGGATATTATAGTCATTGGCATCCTGGGCGGAGAAATGAAAGCTGTAGTCTTGAGTGAACAGCCCGGAGTATTTCACCACATTGCGTCCATCCTCATAGCAAAACTCGAGGTTTTCCATGCACTTCTGCCAGTCGGTGGAAAAGTCATTCCACAGCGGCGGCTTGGTGGGGGGATCGGAATCCCTCAACCGGAAGAGGTCGCAGGCGCTCAGCGCAGGCAACAGCAGGAGAACGATGGCGAAAATTCTCATAATCTCATAAAATGCCAGCATGGAATTGTGTCAACAAGTATTTTCTCGAAAGCAGTTCAAACAAGATGTCAATGGCCCCATAAAACTGGACAGAACCAGCAAAACTCATCTGTTATTCAAATTCTATCCCTGCATTTCATTGGGGTGGAGGTCCCGAATCAGCCCTCTCCTTTTGAGGGTTTGAGGGGAGATAACGCTTGACTTTTATTTGCTCGGTTGAAGGGGTTTTTTCTCTTGTCCCCAATACCGCCGTAACTCGGTAAAAGGCTTTATCAGAGGGGAAGAGCGGATCTGTAAACTCTGTACCTGCGGTGCTATCATACAATATAAATTCACCATCGGGATCATCTGACCGGTAAATATTGTACCCGGATGCACCAGCCACCGGTTCCCAGGATAGTATTCCACCGGCGGATATGGAGACAACAGGAGCCTCGCTGGGGGGATAGATGGCGAAAGCAGCAACCGATGCTCCATTGGGGAATTCCCCGATCTTCCAAGCGCTGCCGTCGTTGGTATCGATCCAATAGAGGGCTCCCAAATATGTATATCCAGCCAGATAGAGATTCCCGGTTGTCTGGTCGAAAGCGCAGTCTTGGGCGTAATTGATGTCAATGCCCAGATCTCCCACATAGTTGGCAGCTCCAGTGCTCGTATTAATCGTAAACAGGGCGTTAAAGAAGATATCTATCCCATACAGGATATCGTTTTCATGATCGTGAGCGATCCCGATCATCACTCCGCTATGGCCATAGGGACCGATCAGGGTGGCATTGCCGGTGTTGGGATCGATATAGTATAAATCTGTGGAACTTGCTCCATAAATCACATTCCGGCCTGGACCTCCCGAGGCCACGCCGTTCAGAGGGACACCTGAGTGTCCGATCAGGGTCATGCTTTCATTGTCTATCCGCCAGATCCGGTCTGTAGTCAGACACCCGGCATTATATTCGGAGGCGATAATCGCACCCTGGTGCTCATCCGCTCCGGTAAGAAAATTGGTGTTTCCCGGTGGGATCGGGAATTCAGCAATGGTTTGAGGATCTGCCAACGGGAAGGTTACCAAGCCCTCAAGCTGGTTGGTGGGGTCCATTGCCACATCGCCCAAGGCTTGCGAAGTCAGTTCCAGGCACCTGACATCAGCAAACAATACATTGTTTGACAGGTTCTGATCGTCGGGATGGATCACTCCGGCTACCAGTGAATAGTTTTGAGTGTATTGATCCATATAGATCGGGGGAAAGGAAACGGTTGTGACATTGCCCGGAGCCAGGTTGGAAACCGTAACCTCCTGTTGATAGGAAGTGTTTATGGTCATCCGGGCAGTAAAACTGACAGTGCTGGCGCCAAGATTCTGAACCACAATAGACGGATAAAAGCTACCTGGTTGCACAACCTCGGGTGCATGGATGGAGACGACCGCCACATCGGTCTGGGGTGCCTCTTGCACCAGGATATCGTCCACCCGCCAGTAGTCAAAGGCATAATGATCACCATCCAGAGTTCAGGCAAAATAGGTGAGCGGGCTGTCCAGGCCATGCACCGCGACACTTACTTCGCCGAAGGCATTGCCCTGCCCGCTGATGAGGTACCAATCTGTGTCAATCCAGGTTTCCAGATCATAGCTGTATTGGAGGCTGGCCTCAATACCCGGTGTATAATCATCATAGTAATGGAAAAAAGTAACGCAAACCGCGCTCTTATCCTCTGTATTCAACGGTGGAGTGATCAGTCTCGATATGCCCACAGCGGGCGCCGGAGTAAAGTGGGCGGTCAATTCATTGGGATCGTTATTGGCATAGCCAGTCTGGGTTACAAACCAGCGATCCGTGGTGACTTCCCCCGAGTGGGTTTGGCTCCAGTCTACCGGGAAATCCAATGAATTGACGCTTTCAGAAAAGGGCAGTGGTTTTCTGGGATCGTGCTCAAATCCCAGCAGGATATTGGGCAGATTGTGATTCACGGTGCCAGGACCTGAAGGAGGGGAGGCGTCATCGAACCACATTTGATGCACAGCCTGGGCTTCTTCAGTGTAGGAGAAAGAAGGATAAGAAGTAACCCCCTGCATGCTGCCCAGGTTGGTCTCAACGGCAATGATCAGATTGCCATTCTGATAGTGAAATGGTGTATCCAGAACAAGCAATGACCAGCCTGGAATAACAAAGGCCCGGTTGCCTTGATAGACCTGAGTGGCACCAAAGAGCAAATCGTCCCAGGTGGTAGGAATTAACTGATCATCAGTGGTCTCTTTGGCATATATCGTCAGTGGCGCCGATTGCAAACTGCCGCTACTGGTAAACCAGGCCAGCCTGTCCATAATGATATTGGCTTCCTCGATCAGGTCAGCAGTATACAGTGCAGCTGATCGCTCAAAGCCATAAGCCATGCCAAAAGGTTGGCGCTGGGCATCATTTCCAGAGCCGATCTGGATGAATTGATCGCTCAGGGTGGTAAAGCTCCAGACAGGACAGTTGAGGGCAGGGCCATCGCCATTATAGGGTTCCACCTGCCAGAAATAGGTCTGTTGATGTTCCAGGGGCGCAAGTGGCATCCAATAGGTATTGTTGCCCAGATTTCCGAAGAAGGGGGGCGGATTCACAGTTCCAAAATATAGGTTGTAGCCGGTGGGCGCTCCTCCACCGCTTTGCCACTGCAGACAGGGCTCCAAACTCACCATAATGTCTCCATCCGGGGGAATGGGATTGATCGCCGGATTGGGTGGATTGATTGCCTGGGCTGTGATCCGGATATTGGGCCGCAGATAGCTGGTGTTTCCATTGCCGGTGGGGAATGAGGAATACTGGTGTTTGTAGGCTCCGGTATAAACAGGTGTTGTGCTGGTGTAGCGGAAGGTGGGATATCCATTGGCCCAGCTGCCATCATGGTTTTCCCAAAGAATTTCGATATTGTCCTGATTATTCCACGCAAAGCTGGCGCTGAAAGTGAAATTCTTCCAACCACTGCCATGAAACATATAGTTGTTGGTCAGCACATGGGTAAATCCCTCCGTGCCGGGATATTGATTGTTCAGAGAGGTAGCTGCGGTATGTCGCAGATACAACGACTGGTCGTTCATCAGATAGAAATTGGGCGAATTTGCCACATCAAAGGCGATTGCTGTGATCAGGGCAGGGGTGTTCAAACCGGCGGCATTGAGCTCGGCTTTGGTATATAAAATCTTGCTCCAGCCATAATCAAACATACCATAGAAGGGTATATTGCTTTGGGCGGAAGTTCCGGTTCCGATGAAATAATCATCACCATAAATTGCAGTCAGGGACAGCTCGGCTATCAGTATCATCAAAATTGTTTTCAGCATAATGTGCTCCTTGTCAGTGTATTTAGTGCAATTCTGCACAAGCTATTAAACACGACTATAGCATTTGGTTTACCCGGCTTGCTCAATATTGTATCTATATGAAAACCAAGCAGATAATCTAAGAATACCTTTCAGCCCGTTACTGCTTGTATGTCAAGCATATTTTCTGAACAGGATTTTCCCGAGAGGCAAAGCTGACGAGAGAGTAAGGTGAAAAAACAGAGGGAATATATGACTGCAAAGGGGGTTTAAAGGTTCATACACGAGACCTCCTGACACCCCATTTACTTTTTGCGCAAAAAAGGACTTGACAAAAAACCCGTCTTCAAAATTTTGGATAGTCTATGACGCGAGGTGGAGCAGCTGGTAGCTCGTCGGGCTCATAACCCGAAGGCCGAAGGTTCGAATCCTTCCCTCGCTACCATTTTCAAACCGGCGTTAGCGCCGGTTTTTATTCAGATATCTGTGGCGGTGTAGCTCAGCTGGTTAGAGCGTCGGAATCATAATCCGCAGGTCCGGGGTTCAAATCCCTGCGCCGCTACCAGTTCTTTCCTGCGGCGGGCAGTTGCCGGCTGCAGGCACAGGCGCCAGTAGCTCAGTAGGATAGAGCAGCAGCCTTCTAAGCTGCGGGTCAGGGGTTCGAATCCCTTCTGGCGTGCCATGAAATTCATCAATAGCGTGCATAGATCATTCACAGACCTGGTGGGTGTAGTTCAATGGCAGAGCACCGGATTGTGGTTCCGGGCGTTGTGGGTTCGACTCCCATCACCCACCCCACCTTTAGCATTATGACCAATCAAAACGATATCTTTCTCGGCTTCGACCTTGGCGCCTCCAGCGTCAAATACGGCTATGGGAATTGTCAACTGGGTTTACTCAGTTTTGACAGCCAACCCTTCAGCGAAAAATCCCTCAGCCATTTTCAGGAGGTGTTTGCCCGGATTCTGGCGGAGGTCAGCACCCAACTTGGCGACAGGAAGCTGCGCGCCGTCGGGATCGGAACTCCGGGCACCATCGACCTGGCCAGCGGCAGGATTATCGGCACCAATCCCAATCTTCCTTTCTGGACCGGCCACGCCCCGGCTGAAT
>Ga0209609_10000859_pt1 | contig 17831 bp, 14 predicted proteins | sample LakKivw325mmetaG_FD_184136 | JGI IMG/M metagenome (GOLD analysis project Ga0209609, IMG submission 184136) | Anoxic lake water microbial communities from Lake Kivu, Rwanda to study Microbial Dark Matter (Phase II) - Lake Kivu water 325m metaG... | ecosystem: Environmental > Aquatic > Freshwater... | reverse complement strand
GGATACCATAGCCGGGCGCGCGCTGATCAACGCGCCGGCGACGCCGGTGAGCGATGACAGGAGTTTTTGCGGGCTCTCGGCCGGGTCCTGCGAAGCGGCTTCGCGGATTATCTCGAGTGCCCGCAGGGTGAGCCATCCGGCCCCATGCTCCCTATCCTTTTTAAGGGAGCTGATACTTTTCCTGATAGCGGCGATCATTTATATGGAATTATACCTCAAACGTGTTTGCAACCTATACGTGCAACTCGATGACATCGTTGTCGCGCAGCACATGTTCCGGACCGACGCGCTGGCCGTCGAACTTGCCCGAGCCCCAGATCACGGCATAGCGAAGTCCGGCCTTGAAATCCTTGTGCACGGCCTCGGCCGCATCTTTAATCGTCGCGCCCGCCGGCAGTATCACGGGATCGGTCAGGTCCACCCTGGCGCCGGGGGACTTGGTATGGACGCGGATTATGTTCAGGCGCGTGAATATCTGGCGCTTGAGTTCCTCCAGGTTCTGCTTCTCGGCAGCCGATATCCTGACGGCATCCAGCCAGCCGCTGAACCTGGCATCGAGGGACTTGATCCCCTCGTCGTCGATATCCAGGTCGCCCACGTTGGCTATGATGAAAGCGCGGCGCTCCCTCAGGCCGGTGCCGCTGTTGTCCACGCCGGGTTTAAAGGGCACCACGGATATATCCTCCAGCCCCTGCAGCGTTTCCTCCACCTGTTTGACAGGGTCGCTGGTGAGGTCCGCCACAATGGCCAGCAGGTCGGCGTTGCGCAGCACGGAATTGGACCAGACGCGCGCCTCCTCCATATTGATGGCGGGCATGTCCACCAGTTGAATCTGGATGTTCTCGTAGGGCATCATGCCGACGTTGGGCGATTTGGTGGTAAAGGGATAGCCGGCGACCTCGGGCCTGACGCTGGTAAGCGAGGCCAGCAGCAGTGATTTGCCGGTATTGGGCAGCCCGATCAGCGCCACCTGTCCCGCGCCCTCCCTGCGTATACTGAAATTTTTGTGGCCGGTGGCATATTTCTTCTCGGCCTCTTCGCTGATTTTGGCGATCTTGCGCCGCAGGTCGGCCTGCAGGTGGTCGGTGCCCTTATGCTTGGGCATCACGGCCAGCATGGCTTCCAGCGCCTGGATCTTCTCCTCCGGCGTGGTGGCGCTCTTGAAGCGCCGCTCCGCTTCAAAGTACTGCGGCGTCAGGTTGGCCGGCATGCTGCATCCCCCCGCAATTTGTATCGCCTATATTTTAGCGCATAATACGGTCAGAATTCAGGTTTGGCCAGAAGGGCGTAGATGACCGCCAGTATGGCAGCGGCGCCGGCGATGGCGAATCCCGTGGCATACCCTGTAAAGGCGCCGCTGATGACGGCGCCGCACAGCGTACCCAGCGTTACGGTGGTCTGCACGGTGGCCAGGTTGCCGCCCATGCGCGTGGCCACGAAGAGATTGGATACGATCAGGCTGCGCGTCACCAGGGTCAGGCTGTCGCCCACGGCATGCGTCAGGCGCGTGGCCAGCACATTGCCGAAATTGGTGGTGAACAGCAGCAGTATATTGGTCAGTCCCGACACGGCTGTGCCGATATAATAGAGAATGGCCAGCCCCTTCCCGCGCGAGTTCACGCGGTCCGCGTAGTATCCGCTGACGATGGAGAGGATGGCCATGAAATTGGCGTGGATGAAGTAGAGCCAGCCCACCGTTTCCTTGTCCATACCAATGTCCTTGTTGAGGAAGAGGCTGAAGCTGGACTGCTCGGCGCCGGCATGCAGTGAGAAGGCGAAGACCAGTATGACAAAGACGAGCACTGTCTTATTGGAAAGGTCGGCGCGGTAATCGCTGAGCTTAACGCGGGTGCCGGGTACGTCGGCCAGCAGCAGACAGAGCAGCAGCATGGGGAGGGTGCCGATCAGGGCAAAGATGAAGATGGCGTTCATATCGAAGGACGTGTAAATATAGCCGCCCGCCAGCGAGCCGAGGCCGTAGCCCACCAGTATGCCCGCCGTGTAATAGCCCAGCTTGAGGCCGCGCACACTGGTGCCCAGCGTCTTGTAGAAAAGGGACGGCAGGGCGTTGTTGAACAGCGCGTTGCCTGCGCCGCCCACGGCCAGCAGCAGCATGGTCGGCCAGAACTCATGCGTGGTCATAAGTCCGGCAATGCTCAGGGCGAAGATAAACTGGCTGGCGATGATCAGCCTTTTAGGTGGGATACGGTCCACGAAGACGCCGAAGGGTATCATCAGGACCAGCGACACCAGCGGGAAAACAGCGACCAGAATCCCGACCTGCAAGTGGCTGAAGCCGAGGTCCACCCAGTAGATGGTAATGTAGGTCAGAATGGCCCACAGAATGGTAGACCCCATGAAGCCTATCAGGCAGGGGACCACATAGCGCCGGAAAAAGCTTAACTCTTTCATATCCGATTTGGGAAAGAGAAGTATAGCAGATACGGGCATCCGGCGTTAAATAACCCGGATATGTGTTCCTGTGCGTCCAGGACCGATTGCCGCACAATTGCATTAAATATTAGTTTATTGTAAAGTTATAGGAAGTGGTTTCTGTTTAGGTTAATGCCAGCTTCGGTAGATTAAAATTTGTTTTTTCTTCTATATCTTCTCATGTTGGATGACCGCAACTAAAAGCCATTAATATTAAATCAGGAGGTCATCACATGGGTTTCACCGACAAAACTATCACCTGTGCTGACTGCAACAAGGAATTCACATTCAGCGCTACGGAGCAGGAGTTCTACTCATCCAAGGGGTTCGCCAACGAGCCCAAGCGCTGCCCGGATTGCAGGCAGGCCAGGAAATCCAGCCGTGACGGCGGCAGGTCGGGCTATCAGCGCAAGATGTTCCCTGCGACCTGCGCGAAGTGTGGAAAGGAGACCGAGGTCCCCTTCGAGCCGCGCCAGGACAAGCCGGTCTACTGCAGCGAGTGCTACAGCACCATCAATCCCAGAAGGTAGCCGCGGCAGGCATGCAGGCGCAAAAGAAGATTATTTCCGCGCGCCTTTAAATTAAGGAGGTTAGCGATCATACCATGAATATATACGTGGGGAACCTGGCTTACGAGGTGACGGAGGGCGATATCAGGACTGAGTTCGAAGCTTTCGGCGAGGTCTCATCGGTTTCCATCATCAAGGATAGCTACAGCGGGCAGTCCAAGGGCTTCGGCTTTGTGGAGATGCCCAAATTGCAGGAGGGCCAGGCGGCCATCGCCGGGCTCAACGGCAAAAAGCTCAAGGAGCGCGCCATCACGGTCAACGGCGCCCGCTCACGCGGAGAGGGCGGCGGCGGCGGCCGCGGAGGCCGCAGCGGTGGTGGAGGCGGAGGGAGGTCTTCCTTTGGAAGTCGCGGCGGCTACGGCGGCGGCGGCAGGGGCGGACAGCGACGTTATTAATTAAAAACCCTCAAACGCTCTGAGAAAATTACGAAACGGCCCTTAACCGGGCCGTTTCCATTTCAGCTTGCCCTGCGGCAAATTTGTGACAAAAGTTTTTGACAGCTCCCTATCGTGTTGTTATAATACGGCAACAGGCTTCCATAAGCCGTATAGGAAACATGAGATGCACGTAGCAAACAGGGGCAATGTCAGGATCGACCTTTTCTGCTGCGCCAGCAGCCTTGACCCGGCGGAGCTTTCCAACGGCAACGGCACGCAGGGCATAGACCTCAGGGTGATCCCGCTGCCCTGTTCCGGCAAGGCGGACATACTCTACCTTGCCAAGTCCTTCGAGACCGGCGCGGACGGCGTGGCCGTGGTCACGTGCAAAAAGGGCGATTGCCGTTACATAGAGGGCAACCTGCGCGCTGAGAAGCGGGTCGAGGCGGTGGATGCGCTGCTGGAGGAGATCGGGCTGGGCCGGGGGAGAACGGTCATGATCCGGCTGGACGAACGCGGCGTGGAGCAGGTCAGGAGGGAGCTGGCCGATTTCCGCAGCAGGATCAAGGCATCGCCGCGCGGCGAGTACGCGGGCGATGAACAGGAACTGGATAAGGAATAGAGGTAATCTTATGAAAGCTGACAGCAGGCTGGCCGAGAAGATCGAGGGCGGTGATTTTATTATTACAGCGGAGTACCTGCCTCGGCCCGGGGCGGACGCCGGCATGGTGGAGAAGAGCGCCGCGGCCCTGCGGCAGGGCGTAGTTGCCGTAAACGTGGCTGACAACCATTATGGCGTGGCCATGTCCAGCCTGGCTGCATCGCTGATATTGCTGAAGGCCGGCATCGAGCCCATTTATCAGATTGTCACACGGGACAGGAACCGCATCGCCCTGCAGTCCGACCTGCTGGGCGCCGCCGCGCTGGGAATACGGAACGTCCTCTGCCTCAGCGGTTATCATCAGGCGCTGATCTGCTGCCCCGACTCTGCCAATGTCTTCGATATCGATTCGATACAGCTCATCGCCGCGGTGAATGACATGGCCCAAAAGGGCGTGCTGATGGACGGGCGCAAGATCGAGGGGCCCTTCTCGATGCTGGCGGGCGCGGCCGCCAATCCGGCGCTGAGGCCGTTCGAGCTTAATATCATGCGCATTAAGAAGAAGGCCAGGGCCGGGTCCAGGTTTTTACAGACCCAGGCCGTGTTCGATGTCGAGGGGTTCAATTTGTGGTTGGATGCCCTGAGAAGCGAAGGGGTCGCCCAGAGCAGCGCCATACTGGCAGGAGTTATGCCGCTCACAGGCGCGGCCGAGGCCAGGAAGCTGAGCAGCACATTTACGGACTTCAGCATACCCGAGGATGTGATCAAACGCCTGGAGTCGGCCGGGGGCGAGGAGGCCCAGCGAAAAGAGGGAATCGCCATCTGCGCCGAGACCATGGGCAGGCTCAAAGCCCTGCCCGGCCTGCGCGGTATACATATCTTTTCGGGCGGCAACGAAGCCGTCGTGCCCTCACTTATTTCTGCGCTTTAAGCGGGGAATCGAAATATGCCTGACAAGTATCACATCAAGACCAGACCGGTGCCCCCGCGGCGGCCCCGCATCGGCCGCTGCGGCGTTGTCGACTGGCGGGAGGACTGCGCCGGCTGCCATAACTGCGTCAAGCGGGCCTGCGTGTTCGACCGCTACCGCGAAGAGGCCAATTATATCCGCGACATGCGCGAGATGGACGCCCTGTTTTTCCAGTGCATGGGCTGCTTCTCCTGCGTGCAGCAGTGCACCAAGGGGCTGCTCTCGCTCTCGCTGAACCCCGTTTATGAGCGCCTGGGCAACAGCTACTGGACCCCCCAGGTGATTGAGACCACCTGGGCGCAGGCCGAGACCGCCCGCATACCGGTCTCGGGCGCCGGGTACCGGGGTCCCTTCTCGGGCGCAGGTTTCGATTCCATGTGGACCGACATGTCGGAGATCGTCCGTCCCACGCGTGACGGCATACACGGCCGCGAGTATATCAGCACGGCGGTGGACATCGGCAGGAAGCCCGCGCTGCTGTCGTTCGAGAACGGCGCTCCTCTGAATAACCTTCCGCCGCTGGTGGATATACCCATCCCCATGATTATCGATATGATGCCGCAGGGCTACCGGCTGCCCAACCTGCTCCCCATCTTCAAGGTGGTGGCCGAGCGGACGGGCACCATCGCTATTGTCGATTTTAATGACTGGAATTTGCTGGGCAACGAGCTGGAGCAGTACCTGCCGGGACTGGCCGCCTACCTCTCCCCGTCTTCAGTGGTACCTTACCCCTCAATGCTGAAGAAAATGAGACTGGTGGAGGTAGCCGACGGCGAAGGGCTGGAGCAGCGCATCGCCGGGCTCAAGGACGCCAATCCCTCCATCGTGGCGGCGGTCAGGATAGACCTGGACGCCCGCGGCGTCGAGCGCAGCATCGAGCTGGCCGGGAAGCCGTATATCGAAGCGCTGCACCTGGCGGCCGACGCCAGCGGCAACGAGCTCAATGCCGAAAACCCGCGCTTTATCAAGGATATGCTGCGCCAGGCTCATACTGCGCTGGTCAGGCGCGGCATCAGGAACGAGGTCACTTTAATAGCCAGCGGGGGCATCGCTCTGGCCGAGCACATGGCCAAGCAGATCATCTGCGGCGCCGATCTGGTCTCGGTAAACCTGCCGCTGCTGATCGCACTGGAATGCACGATGTGCAGGCAGTGCAACGACGGGCAGGCCTGCCGCGCCGGCATATGTGAAATAGATACGGACTACGGCGTGGGCCGCATGGTCAATCTGATCGCAGCCTGGCACGACCAGCTGATCGAGGTCATGGGCGCCATGGGCATACGCGATGTCCGCCGCCTGCGCGGCGAGGCGGGCAGGGCACTGTTCTACGAAGAACTTGAGGAGGCAAGCTTTGGCAAACTCTTCGGTAAAAGAAATAGCAGCTGAGCAGGACCTGCCGCAGAGCACGCTCGAGACGCTGGTGCCGCAGGTCGAGGTACAGCGCGTGATCAAGCCTGCGCCGCCGCGCTTCCGCAACGAGCTTGCCAAGTATATTATCCGCCGCAGCGACGCCTGCAAGCTGTGCGGCAAATGCGCCGAGGTCTGCCCCCGCGGCGTACATGTGCTGAAGGGAGGCTACAAGTACTTCGCCGCCCCGCGCCAGAACGTATGTATCGGACCCTCGTGTAAAGACAGCGGGCACTACTGCATCGACCACTGCCCCAACGGCGCCCTCAAGATGGTGGAGAATCCCATGATGAAGGTGCTGGGCGACTACCGCTGGACCTCCGACCTGATACTGGCCACCTGGAAGATGGCTGAGAGCGGCGCTCCGCCGGCGCCGGAATACGGATATCAGTACGAGTGCGGCAACTCGGGCGGCGGCTTCGACCGTCTGCGCTTCAAATTCCCGGCCAGGCCGCCGGTGGAGCTGTCGCCGGACGAGATCGACACCAGCCTGGAGCTGAACCGTCGCGGGGACGGAAGGCCGCAGATCAGGATCGGTGTCCCCTGGTACGGTGGAGGCATGTCCTTCGGTTCCGTCAGCAATGTTACCCAGCTTTCCAAGGCTCGGGCGGCCGTGGCCTTCAACACCTTCACCTGCACGGGCGAGGGCGGCTACATGGAGAGGATGCGCCCCTATGACGAGCACACCATCACGCAGGTCGCCACCGGGCTGTTCGGCGTGCGCGAGGAGACGATTCAACGGGTGCGCATCGTGGAGTTCAAATACGCGCAGGGCGCCAAGCCGGGTCTGGGCGGCCACCTGCTGGCGGACAAGGTCACGCCCGCCGTCGCCAGGATGCGCGAGACGGTTACCGGCATCTCGCTCTTCTCGCCCTTCCCCTTTCACAGCGTATATTCCATCGAGGACCACAAGAAGCACATGGACTGGATCAAGCACGTCAACCGCCGCACGCTGGTCTCGGCCAAGGTATCCACCCCCGCCGACGTGGACATGGTGGCGGTGGGCAGCTATTCGGCCGGGGCGCACATCGTGCATATGGACGGCGGCTACGGCGGCACCGGCGCCGCCCCCGACATCGCCAAGAAGAACATCGCCATGCCCATCGAGTACGCCATCGTCAAGGTGCACGACTTCCTTACCAGGGAGGGCGTGCGCGACAAAGTGACGCTGATGGCCAGTGGCGGCCTGCGCAACGCGCATGATATCGCCAAGGCCATCGCGCTGGGCGCCGACGGCGTGGTGGTTGGGACGGGCGAGCTGATAGCGCTGGGCTGCGTCCGCTGCGCCCGCTGCGAGAGCGGGCGGGGCTGCCCGCGCGGCATCGCCACCACCGATCCCGAGCTGCAGAACCAGTTCAACATGGAATGGGGCTCGCAGAGAATAATTAATCTGTACAACGCCTGGCGCATCGAGCTGGTGGACATACTGCGCAGGCTGGGTCTGCGCAGCGTGAGAGAGCTGAGGGGCCGCAGCGACCTGCTGATGCATCTCGACTATACCAACGACGGGGGAGAGGCGCGGTGAAACGCGAGCTGATCGAGCTGCTGCTGGAATCGCGCGCCAGGCTGGTGAGCGAGCTGCAGCCGGCCACGCCCGATCGTAAGATCGAGGAGGAGGGCGGCTGCGGAGTGGTCGGCTTCTGCTGCTCAGAACCGGTGGCGGCCAGGCACATCTATGAGCCGTCCAGGCAGATGCACAACCGCGGCAACGGCAAGGGCGGCGGCATAGCCGCGCTGGGCTTCGTGCCCGAACAGCTGGGCGTCAGCCGCGAGATGCTGGAAGACCACTATATGTTGCACGTGGCCTTCCTTGATACAGGGATTTTAAATGAGCTTGAAGGTAAATACATCGCTCCTTTTTATGAGGTCGGCGCCAGGCAGAAGCTGGAGACGGTGGAAGACTGGACGGCGGTCGAGGGTCTGGAGGCCAGGCCCCCGGATGTCTACCGCTACTTCGTGCGCGCCAGGAAGGATGCACTGGGCGCTTTTGTTGAGAAGAACAGGCTGAATGCCCTGACGAAGGATGAGGCCGAGGCTGAGTTCATCAACCAGAACAGCGTGCGGCTCAACCAGGAGTATTATGCATCGCTGGGCGAGCAGAAGGCCTTCGTCATGTCCGAGGGCAGGAATATCATGATTCTAAAGGTGGTCGGCTATGCCGAGGCTATCGTGAAATATTATAAGATTGAGGAGCTGCGCGCACATGTGTGGATAGCGCACCAGCGCTTCCCCACCAAGGGCCGCGTCTGGCACCCCGGCGGCGCCCATCCCTTCGGCGGCATCAATGCCGCGCTGGTGCACAACGGCGACTTTGCCAACTACCACTCGGTGTGCGAATACCTGGCGGAGCGGCACATCTACCCCCAGTTCCTCACGGACACCGAGGCCTCTATACTGATGTTCGACCTGCTGCAGCGCACCTACGGCTATCCGCTGGAGTATATCATCGAGGCGCTGGCGCCCACCTCGGAGCTGGATTTCGACCGCCTTCCGCCTGAAAAACAGATTATATATAGGGCCATACAGGCCGCGCACATTCACGGCTCGCCGGACGGGCCCTGGTTCTTCATCATTGCGCGCTCGCTGCCGGAGAGCCGGGCCTTCCAGCTGATGGGCATTACGGATACCGCCATGCTGCGTCCGCAGGTCTTCGCCTTTTGCGACGGCGAGGTGCAGGTGGGACTGATCGCCTCGGAGAAGCAGGCCATCGACGCCACGCTGCAGAGCCTGCATGCCGACGACAGCCGCATCTGCCCGGTGGCCGACCGCTACTGGAACGCCAGGGGCGGCAGCCATACGGACGGTGGCGCCTTCATCTTCGACCTCAAGCCCGAGGCCGGCGGAATGCTGCGCATCTCCTGCAGCGACAAGTTCGGCGCGCCGGTGCCCATGCCCGCGGCCGGGGAGTCCTGCGATTTCTCCGCCCCCGTGAAGGCGGACGATCATCTAAGGAACGATGTACTGCAAATGTTTGAAAGCGGAAACGCCGCGGATGTCTACGCGCACCTGTCCGGCCGCATGGAGAGCTGGTCATATGATGAGGTCCGTTCGGCCCTCGCTGCGGTTGCAGATATCGGCGCTGGCGATGGAAACACGGTTAAAGCCATCGAGGCGCTTACGCTGCTCAACGACCGCAGGTACCCGACGGGCGCCAAGAAGCGCAACCACGTATTGCACCTGGTGCGCGGCGCTCTCTATCGGATATTGGACGGCCTGCCTGCAATTAATGAAGATAAAGATGAGGGCGCCTACCGCCTGATCGATCAGGGCAGGCGCGGGCTGCTCAGGCCGCCGCGCAATGGAGAGACCACCCTGGTGATCAATGTGCGCGGGTTCGACGCAGAGGGGTTGGGCAGCGATGCCAGCCTGCTGATGGACGCCTACTTGCAGGGCTGGCGGAGCTTCATCAGCTACAACTGCAGCGGGCAGAGGTTCATCGGCTGCGGCCTGGGGCCCGGCTCGGAGGACGTTACCATCGACGTCTACGGCAGCTCGGGCGATTACCTGGCCTCGGGAATAGACGGCCTGACCATAAATGTGCACGGCAACGCGCAGGACCAGGTGGGCCAGATCATCAAGGGCGGCAAGCTGGTCATATTCGGAGACGTGGGCCAGACCTTCATGTACGGCGCCAAGGGCGGCTCGGTCTACGTCATGGGCAACGCGGCGGGCCGGCCGCTGATCAACTCGGTGGGCAGGCCCAGGGTCGTGATCAACGGCACCTGCCTCGATTTCCTGGGAGAGTCCTTCATGGCCGGGGACGTGCTCAACGGCGGCGGCTTCGTCATACTCAACGGCGTCGCCTTCGATGATGATGGAAGCCTGCAGCCGCTCAAGGAGCCCTATCCCGGCAGCAACCTTTTCTCGCTGGCCTCGGGCGGCGCCATGTATATACGCGACCCGCGCCAGCAGATCGTCTGGCAGCAGCTGAACGGCTGCGGGTTCTACCGCATGACGGACGAGGACTGGGAGCTGATTCTGCCGTATTTGCGGGAGAACGAGCGCCTGTTCGGCATTAAAGTCGATGAGCTGCTGACGGTGGACGGTCAATTGCTCAAGCCGTCGGAGGTCTACCGCAAGGTGGCCCCGGTCAGGGTGGCGGCGCTGGGCAAAAAGTCGGATGAGCCGGCGCTTACCGAGACGGAGCTGCTGACCGTGTCGACCGGAGAATAATGACTGATAACGGTGTATTGATATGACGATTGTGATAAGCAAGAAGAGACGGACGTCTGGGCTCAGGCCGCAGGTGGAGGAGATGTCCGGTGTGAAGCTGGACACCTGCTACCAGTGCAGGAAGTGCTCGGCGGGATGTCCCGTGGCGGTGTCCGCCGGATCCGCGCCGTCGGAGATCATACGGCGGCTGCACCTGGGGGCCGGGGACGAGCTGCTGGAGAGCGGCCTGGTCTGGATGTGCCTGTCCTGCGAGACCTGCTACGGCCGCTGTCCCATGCAGATAAACTTCCCCGCTGTGATCGACGCGCTGCGCAGCCTGTCTGTGGCCAAAGGTATAAAGGCCCCCGGGGGCAACATGCCGCTGTTCAACCGCATGTTCCTGGAGAACGTGAAGATATTCGGGCGCTCCTACGACCTGTCCATGATCATGGGCTACAAGCTGGGCAGCGGCAAGCTCATGGACGATGCCGGCAAGTTCCCGGCCATGCTGGGCAAGGGCAAGATGGCGCTGCTGCCGCCCTCCGGCGCCGACAAAATGTCCGTGCGCCGCATATTTGATCATACAGTGGGTAAAAAGGTTAAAAGCAAATGAAGTACGCATATTATCCGGGATGCTCGTCCCACTCCACGGCGCGCGACATGCATGAGTCCGCCACGGCTGTGGCGCGCAGGCTGGGCATCGAGCTGGTCGAGCTTGACGGCTGGTCCTGCTGCGGCGCCACCGCCGCTCACCAGACCGATCGGCTGCTGGCGGCCTCGCTGCCGTCCTCCAACCTGCTGCTGGCGCAGCGCACGGGACTGGACACGCTGGTGACCTGCGCGGCCTGCTACAGCCGCATGAAGGCCGCCAACCACGAGGTGTCGTCCTCGCCCGACATGCGTAAGAAGGTGGCCGAAGCGGTAGGCAGCGACTACGACGGCTCCATGCCCGTCCGGCACATAGTCGAGGTGCTGCTGGAGGACGTCGGCATGCCTAAATTGAAGAAGAGCCTGGCTCGCTCGCTCAATGGGCTTAAAGTAGCCGCCTACTACGGCTGCCTGCTGGTGCGTCCCCACGATGTCACCGGCTTCGACGATGCGGAGAATCCCGTTTCGCTGGACCGCCTGGTCGAGGCCATGGGTGGAGAGAGCGTGGACTGGCCCTGCAAGGTGGACTGCTGCGGGGGAGGGCTGAACCTGACGCGCACGGACGAGGTGGTACGGCTGTCGAACTCAATTATAGATATGGCCAGGGACTCAGGCGCCGACTGTATCGCCGTGGCCTGTCCCATGTGCCAGGCCAGCCTGGACCTCAGGCAGAAAGATATGAAAGGCGGCGCAGGCAAAGGCCGCCTGCCTATAGTTTACATAACACAGCTGCTCGGGCTGTGCCTGGGCATAGCGCCGGCTGAGCTGGGATTGAACAGGCTGATGGCCTCGCCGGACGCGGTGCTGCAGGCTGTGAGCTCTAAAGGATCGTAAAGGGTAACCGTGATATGAGTGAAGATATAAAGAAAAAGACGGGCGCGGTGCTGGTGCAGGGCGGCGGCATCGCCGGCATACAGGCGGCGCTGGATTTGGCCGGGTCGGGCTTCAAGGTCTACCTGGTGGAGCGCTCGGCCGCCATCGGCGGCATGATGTCGCACCTGGACAAGACCTTCCCCACCGGCGACTGCGCCACATGCATCGTATCGCCCAAGCTGGTGGAGTGCGCGCGCAACCTCAACGTGGAGATACTGACGCTGTCGGAGCTGTCCGACCTGCAGGGCGAGCCGGGCAATTTCACGGCCACGGTCAGGCGCTATCCGCGCTACGTGGACGAGGACAAGTGCACGGCCTGCGCTCAGTGCACCGATGTCTGTCCGGTGGAGGTGCCCAACCACTTCGACCGCGAGATGGGCACGCGCAAGGCCATTGCCAAGCATTACGCGCAGGCCACGCCCAACATTTTTGGCATTTTGAAGAACGGGCATTCGCCCTGCAAGGTGGCCTGCCCGGCCAACATCAACGTGCAGGGGTATATACAGCTGATCAAGAAGAAGGAATACGTGAAGGCGGTCAACCTGATCAGGGAGCGGAACCCGCTTTCCGCCGTCTGCGGGCGCGCCTGCAACCATCCCTGCGAGGCTGTCTGCACGCGCGGCAAGCTGGACGATCCGGTGGCCATACGGCTGCTCAAGAAGTACGCCTCCGACCGGGAGATGGAGCTGGTGGAGTCCGGACAGATCTCGCTGCCCGAGGAGAAGACGCCCCCGCCGGGTGCGAAGAAAGTGGCCGTGATAGGCGCCGGGCCCGCCGGACTGACGGCCGCAGCCGACCTGGCCGACCGCGGATATGCCGTCACGGTTTACGAGGCGTCGTCCGCCGCCGGCGGCATGCTGCGCTGGGGCATACCCGGCTACCGGCTGCCCAAAAACATACTTGACTACGAGGTGGAGCTGATACGCCGCAGGGGCGTTGCATTTAAATATGGCTGCCGCATCGGGAAGGACGTCGAGTTCGGCCGGATCAGGCAGGACAGCGACGCGGTCTTCGTGGGCGTGGGTGTGCAGGTCAGCCGCAGGCTGGGCGTGGAGGGGGAGGAGCTGTCCGGCATCGGCTACGGCGTGGAGTTTCTCAGGCAGGCGGCCGGTGCGGGCAATCCGCCCGACGTGAAAGGTAAAGTGGTCGTGATCGGCGGGGGAAACGTGGCTGTGGATGTGGCGCGCACGGCGCTGCGCCTGGGCGCGGACGAGGTCGAGATGGTCTCGCTCGAGCAAAGGGACGAGATGCCGGCCCTGCCGGAGGAGGTCGCCGACACGCTTGCGGAGGGAATCAAGGTGACCAACGGCTGGGGCCCGCGCCGCATACTGGGAGATGGAGACGTCACCGGCATCGAGTTGAAACGCTGTGCCAGTGTATTTGATCAGGAGGGACGCTTCTGCCCGGCTTACGATGAAAAGGACCTGACAACGGTACAGGCGGACCGTGTCATCATCGCCATCGGTCAGTCGCTGGACAGGAACTTCATCGGCGCCGCCGGGCTGGACATCGAGCGCGGCTGCTTCAAGGTAGATCCGGTTACATTCGAGACCTCCGCTGCTGGCGTGTTCGCCGGCGGCGACAGCGTGTCGGGTCCCGCTTCCATCATACAGGCGGTGGGCGCGGGCAAGAAGGCCGCCGAGTCCATCGACCGCTATCTCAAGAGCCAGGACCTGCGCTCCGGCCGCTTCGAAGATGGGGTGAAGCCGCTGCCCGAGGAGCTGCTGCCCTCGCTTACCGGAAAACAGAAGAGCGCGCGGGCCATGCCGGGCCATTTGCCTGTTGAGAAGAGAAATAACAACTTCCTGGAGACCGAGGGAGGATTCGATGAGCAGGCGGCGCTGGCTGAGAGCGAGCGCTGCCTCAACTGCGCGCTGTGCTCCGAGTGCAGGGAGTGCGTGGACGCCTGCGAGCAGAACGCCATTGACCATTACATGGGGCAGCGCGAGGTCAGGCTGGAAGTGGGCTCGGTCATATTAGCCCCCGGCTTCGAGGAATTCCCCGCGGAGAAGAAGGGCGAGTTCGGCTTCGGCCGCTACGCCAACGTATTGACCAGCGTGCAGTTCGAGCGCATGCTGTCCGCGTCGGGCCCATTCGAGGGACATGTCGTGCGCCGTTCCGACGGCAAAGAGGCGCGCCGCATCGCCTGGATACAGTGTGTGGGCTCGCGCGATGAGAAGTGCGGCAACGGCTACTGCTCGTCGGTGTGCTGCATGGTCTCCACCAAGCAGGCGCTGGTGGCGTCCGACCACACGCCCGGGCTGGAGGCCTCGATCTTTTACATGGATATACGCGCGCACGGCAAGGACTTCGACCAGTATTACGAGCGCGCCGCCGGCAGCGAAAATATACATTACATCAGGAGCATGCCCTCGCGTGTCCTGCAGGTGCCGGGAACGGGCGACCTGCGCCTGCAGTATTACGGCGACAGCGGCGAGATGCGGGAGCAGGAGTTCGACCTGGTGGTGCTCTCGGTGGGCATGCAGGCGGGCGTAGCGGCCCGGGAGACGGCGGCCCGTCTGGGCGTAAGACTGGACGAGTACGGTTTCTGCGCCACCGACAGGTTATCACCGTTGGAGACGTCGCGTCCCGGCGTATATGTGGCCGGCGCCTTCCAGGAGCCCAAGGACATACCCGAGACGGTCACGCAGGCCAGTGCGGCGGCCTCGCTGTCGATGGAGCTGCTGGCCGAGGCGCGCAACTCTTTGGTCAGCAAACCGGTCTATCCCGAGGAGCACGATATAAGCGACGAGGAGCCCAGGATCGGTGTGTTCGTCTGCCACTGCGGCAAGAACATCGCCTCCGTGGTGGACGTCGAGAAGGTAGCACAGGCGGCCGCGCAGCTGCCGGGCGTGGTCTTCGCCACGCACACCATGTACACCTGCGCTGATTCCAGCCTCAACAACATACACGACATGATCCACAAGCACCGGCTCAACCGTGTGGTTGTGGCGTCCTGCACGCCGCGCACGCATGAGCCCATTTTCCGCGAGACGCTGCGCGAGGCGGGTCTCAACCCGTGGTTATTCGAGCTGGCCAACATACGGGACCAGTGCTCGTGGGTGCATTCGGCCCAGCCGGAGCAGGCCACAGATAAGGCCACACAGCTGATGAAGATGTCGGTGGCGCGCGCCAGGCTGCTGGCGCCGCTGACCGGGACATCCTTCTCCGTGGACCAGACGGGCCTGGTCATCGGCGGCGGTGTGAGCGGCATGACCGCGGCGCTGGCGCTGGCGGGCCAGGGCTTCAAGGTTCACCTGGTGGAGAAGTCCGGCAGGCTTGGGGGCAACGCTCTGGACCTGAATTACACGCTGGAGCACGAGGAGACACAGCCCTTCGTGGCGGGACTGGTCAGGCAGGTTGGGGACAGTCCCAATATCGTACTGCATTTGAAGGCGGAGGTGACCGGCGTATCCGGCTTCATCGGTCAGTTCAAGGTGGGGATTTTCAAGGATGGAATCGAGAGCCAGGTATCCTGCGGCGCCATCATCGTGGCCACCGGCGCCGAGCCGGCCGCGGCCAGGGGATACCTGCACGGCAAAGACGGCAGGGTGATAACGCAGCTCGACCTGGAGAGGCAGCTTCACAGGGGCGAGTCCGTCTGGGCCGGCAAAAACGTTGTTATGATACAGTGCGCAGGCTCGCGCAACGAGGAGAGGGCCTACTGCAGCCGCATTTGCTGCTCGACGGCGGTCAAGAATGCGCTCAGGATCAAGCGGGACGATCCCTCGGCCAATATATACGTGCTGTACCGCGACATCCGCACCTACGGGTTCCGCGAGAAATATTACAAACAGGCGCGCGAGGCGGGCGTCATATTTATACGCTATGACCGCGCTGCGCCGCCCGAGGTCACTGGTGAGAACGGACTGAGGGTCAGCCTCAAGAGTCCCGACTTCCCCGAGCCGATCGAGATAGAGGCCGACAACGTGGTGCTGAGCACCGGCGTGGATGCCGCCGAGGGGAACAGGCGGCTGGCCGACATGCTGAAGGTGCCGGTCAATGCCGACGGCTTCTTCGTCGAGGCGCATCTCAAGCTGCGTCCGGTGGAGTTTGCCACCGAGGGCATCTATCTCTGCGGGCTGGCGCATTCGCCCAAGCACCTGGACGAAAACATCTCGCAGGCGCGTGCCGCTGCTTCCCGGGCCTCGGTGGTGCTGTCCAAATCGTACCTGGAGGTGGGCGCGCAGGTATCGCGCGTGGACCAGTCCAAATGCATCTCCTGCATGACCTGCGCCAAGGTCTGTCCCTACGGCGCTCCGATGGTGAACGCCGACCGCAAGGCCGAGATAATCGCGGCCAAGTGCATGGGCTGCGGCATCTGCGCCGCGGAGTGTCCCGCCTGCGCCATACAGCTCAACCACTTCATATCGCGGCAGTTCAAAGACATGCTGGACGAGTTATTCAAAGATATGAAAGAGGAGACGACATCGGCGGAGCCGGAGAAGAGCGGTGTGCTATGAAAGATAGAGCGACGACCATTGTAGCCTTCTGCTGCATCTACTGCGCCTACGCGGCGGCCGACCTGGCCGGCTCCATGCGGCTGCAGTATCCCGCCAACGTGAGGATAATACGCACGCCCTGCACGGGAAGGCTGGAAGTCGAGTACTTCCTCAAGGCCTTCGAGAACGGGGCGGACGGCGTGCTGGTGGCGGGTTGCGAGGAGGGGAGCTGTCATTTCAAGGAAGGCAATTTAATAGCCAAAAGGCGCGTGGCCTATGCCCGCAAGTTTCTGGCTGAGAGCGGGCTTGAGCCGGAGCGTCTCAAGATGGTCAACGTCAGCGCCGCCATGGCGCGTCAGTTGACCGAGCATATAAAGGAGATGGCTGAGACCGTGAACAGGCTGCGTCCCAGCCCGCTGAACACGACCAAACAATCCGCCCGACAGGAGGCAAAGCTATGATAGTCGCAGAGAGAAAGAGCATTAATGAACTTGTGGATATGCTGCCCAACGGCTCCAAGATACTGGTGCTGGGCTGCGGCACCTGCGTGACGGTCTGCCTGGCAGGTGGAGAGAGGGAGGTCAGCATTATAGCCTCCGCGCTGCGCATCGCGTCACGCACCAGGGGTCTGGACTATCAGGTCAGCGAGCTTACCATCGAGCGCCAGTGCGACAACATCTTCATCGAGCAGGCCGCCGAGGCCATCGAGAAGGCCGACGTGGTGCTGTCGCTGGGCTGCGGCGCCGGTGTGCAGGCCATCGCCGAGCGCTACCTCAAGAAGCCGGTCTACGCAGGGCTCAACACCAAGTTCCTGGGCATACTCGAGGAGAGGGGGATCTGGACCGAGAAGTGCGCCCAGTGCGGGTCATGCGTGTTGCACCAGTTCGGCGGCATCTGTCCCGTCACACGCTGCGCCAAGCATCTGCTGAACGGCCCCTGCGGAGGCTCGAGGGAGGACCGCTGCGAGGTCAGGCCCGATCGCCACTGTGCCTGGCAACTGATCTACCGGCGTCTGAAGGGCATCGGTCAGCTCGAGAGGCTGGAGAAGATCGAGCCGCCCAAGCAGTGGAGCACGAGCCTGAGCGGCGGGCCGAGAGTCATTATCCGCGAAGACCACCGAATATAATTTCGGCCCTGATTCAAGGTAACTGTGTCCATCAGGTGATCGATTAACTCTGGGTACTAATCGCACTACACACACGACCATCGTCTGATATATAATAGCCTTCAAGATTGAAGAACTACGCTTTCATTGACAGCCAGAACCTGAACCTGTCGATTGCAGAGCAGGGTTGGAAGCTTGATTTTAGCAAGTTCAGGAACTACCTATTTCACAAGTATGGTATTGCACATGCCTTT
>Ga0209609_10000858_pt1 | contig 17840 bp, 18 predicted proteins | sample LakKivw325mmetaG_FD_184136 | JGI IMG/M metagenome (GOLD analysis project Ga0209609, IMG submission 184136) | Anoxic lake water microbial communities from Lake Kivu, Rwanda to study Microbial Dark Matter (Phase II) - Lake Kivu water 325m metaG... | ecosystem: Environmental > Aquatic > Freshwater... | reverse complement strand
GCTGAATGTGGATGAATCCACACTGAGAATGTACTACTGGAACGGTTCGCAATGGGTTGAGGTTTTGAATTCCGGCGTGAACACAGAAGAAAATTATGTGTGGGGTATCGTTGACCACTTTACTGTATTTACTGCGAAGGGCGAGAAGAAGGCTGACCTGAGGGCGAATGTTACCGGAGTTTCGAGTGATAATTTGATTGAAGGTGACCCAGTGAATGTGAATGTTACTGTGTGGAATGTCGGTGATAAAAATGCAAGCACGTTGGTCTACGTGTATGAGGTTCGAGAGGACGGCTCGACACTTGTAGAGAATGAGAGTGTCAATGTTTCTGCGAATTCGGGCGTGATTGTTGAGGCAGAATGGAATGTCAGTTCAGGGAACAATACGATTTACGCACTGGTTGACCCGTATGATGATGTCAGCGAGTTGAACGAGAGTGATAACGATGCGACTAAGATGGTTTTGGTTGGGGAGCTACCAATCGCGGTCAATGAGATTATGTACGACCCATCGAGTTCGCAGGGAAGTGATTCGTACAACGAGTGGATTGAGATTTACAATTATGGGAATACGAGCATCAATTTGACTGGCTGGGGCGTGTGTGGCGATTTACTCTTGGAAGGATTCGTGAATCGTTCGGGGAATATCCATCACGCTAATGGTACGGTAATCCCCGCGGGCGGTTATACAATTGTGACGGATGGTGGTTCTGGAACCGAGGTTTACAGCAACTTTAATATTGGGAATTCGCTGGCATTGCATGTAAACTCAAGCACCATCTGTGGCGGGTTGAATAATGCTGGTGACACTATCACTTTAGAATGGAAAGGTGTGACCATTGATGGTGTTACATACAGTTCCTCGTGGGGTGCAAATGGAAGTGGAAAAACACTTGAAAAATCTACACCATCAGGGAAAAACAATGTAAGCAACTGGGCCGAAAGCATTTCTCTCGGTGGAACACCTGGACAGCAGAATGGATTGTATTTACCACCGACTACAACCACGACAACGAGCACGACATCCACGAGCACAAGCAGTACCATTCCAGCTTCTTCAACTTCCACAACGAGTTCGAGCACGACAACTTCAGTTGAGAGTTCTACAAGCACTACCTTATCCACAACAATTATGACTTCAAGTTCTACTACGACTACAACAAGCTCATCCACAACGAGTTCGAGCAGTACCACCTCTACGGAAAGTTCAACAACATCCATATCATCAACGAGCACGACCTCGGTTGAGATTACAACTACGGTTGATTTGGAAGCGCCGAAGGTTCTGGACTACACCATAGACCCGCTATTCGTACGTCTCGGGGGAAGGGTGAAAATTTACGTAAAGGTTGAGGATGTAAATCTAAGCAGAGTTGTTGTTTTGGTGGCAAATCCCGATGGGATGGAATATGGTGTGGTGCTCAATTGCACGGAAAGTGATTGTCGCGGGATTTTTAATGAAACGGGTAGGGCGGGTAAATACACCGTAAAGATTGTCGCGAGCGATTCAGCAGGAAATCTTAGGGAGATGGATGCAGGAGGATTTTCCGTGGTGCATCCGAGGAGGGTGAAGGAATTAGAAGAAAAAACCACCACGAGCATGATAACCTCAAGCACTGCTGAAACAACCGTCTTGGCAATTACAACTACAATACAAACAACGGTTGAAACAACCACTCCAACAACGGTTGAAACAACAGCCAAGACAACGACTCCTACAACTCTGAGCACCGTAGCTACAACTACGACAGAGCCGGCTGAGGAAGAGCTGAAAATCACGGGGCGCGCTACGGGAATGGTTGGTGGGGGCGGGAGTTTCACGGTAGCGCTTATCCTTCTTCTGGCCCTTTTTTTATACACCTTTTATTCACTAAAATTAAAGAGATAACTTCATATGGAAATAACAGCGGTTTCCGGCTACAAGGCGGTAGGAAGGAACATGACCGGCGTCACGGTCGGCAGGGAAACGATAGCCATAGACAACGGAATACGTTTGGACACGCTCCAGATGTACGACGACGAAACCACAGAGCTGAAGAAGCGTCCGAGGGAGGAGCTCATAAAGCTGGACGTGATTCCTGACATGAGTCGGCTGAAGAACGTTTCCGCGCAGGTAATTTCACATGGGCATTTGGACCATGTGGGGGCAGTCGGCCTGAACAGGGTCAAGGTGCCGATAATCACAACGCACTATGCAGCAGAAATTGGGAGAAGGGAGCATCCGCAGGGCAATTTTTACTCAGCGGACTTCAGGCATGAGTTTGATATTTCCCATGGGGTATCTGTGGAGTTTGTTGAGGTTACTCACAGTATCCCTCAAACTTCCATCACGGTTTTGCACACGCCGGAGGGAGACGTGGTTTATGCGAGCGATTACAAATTTGATGATTTCTCAAAAATCGCAAAAACAGATTACAGAAGGCTGAAGGAACTCGGACAGGGAAATGTCTGCGTTCTTATAGCAGAATCCACGCGTGTTTCTGAAAATGGGAAAACCCCCACCGAGGAGACAGCTAGGGTTAAGTTGCGCGAGGTGATGGATTTTATTGATTCCGGCTTGATAACTGCAACGACATTCTCAACACACATTGAGCGCATACAGGCAATAATTGACGAGGCCGAGAGATTTGACAGGAGAATACTGATACTCGGGCGTTCTTTGCATAACCAGGTGAAGCTTGCCGAAAAATTTGATTTGTTGGACCTTCCGCCAGACGCGGGGGTTTTCGGAACCTCAAAGGCAATGAAGAACGCGCTTAAAGGGATGAAGAGGCGCGAGGATTACCTGTTGCTGGTCACAGGACATCAGGGCGAGCAGGACTCCATGCTCGTGAGGATGGTTGATGGCAAGTTCCCGTTTGAATTCAAAAGGGACGATTCACTGCTGTTCTGCTCCAATGTAATTCCTTCACCAATAAATGAAGCAAACCGCTATGCTCTCGAAACCAAGCTTAGTTCCAAAGGTGTTAGAATATTCCGCGGAATTCACGCATCGGGCCACGCTTCCAAGGAGGACCACCGCAGGTTGATAAAGCTGCTGCAGCCCGACCACATAATACCGTGCCACGGCGGGATAAAGCTCCGCAGCGATTATGTTTCACTGGCGTCCGAGGAGGGTTACGAGCTTAACAGGAACCTCCACCTCCTGAACAACGGTTTAAGTATAAAAATCTAATATATAAGGCAAAATGGTCTTAGCACAATCCGAAATTTTGGGGCTGGTACATAAAGGTAAGCTGATAAAGGGGTTTAGCGACAAGTGTATGAGCGGGGCGGGATATGACCTCCGCGTAGGAAAGATTTACCGCATCAAGAGCGGTGCGACCCTGGGTGTAAGGGCACGAGAAAATCCGGAGGTTGAGGAAATAAACCTTGAAACGTTCGTGATATATCCTAACGAATACGTTCTGGTTGAAACCCATGAGGAGGTGAACATGCCGGACTACCTGATAGCGAGAATTCTTCCGAGGTCAACGGTTTTTCGCTCAGGATGTTTGCTCACAACAGCGCTCGTGGATCCGGGATACAAAGGCACTTTAACCATGGGTCTGAAAAACATATCAAATTACGAATTCAAACTGGAGAAACTCGCGCCGATAGCGCAAATTGTATTTGAAAAGGTCGAGGGGCAGGCGACGCTGTACGAGGGCGTCTATCAGGGCGGGAAGGTTACCGCACAGAGCCCGCAGAAGAACCCCTGATTTAATTTTATACCCGCAATATATTATGTGGGTACTGCTCCCTCCAACTCTGCTGGCGATGAACGCCCCACGAGGTCTATCTCGTGGATTAAAGACCTAGATGAAAGATTCAAGCGTGTTCTTTCCGCCGAGAAAAACCTGTCCCTTTCCGAAGAATCGGTTGAAAAGTATCTGAGGGAGAACTATGGTGGCAAGGCGTTGGGATTGCTGTACCTGCAAAGCAGGGCTTCTAAACTGGGCTTCAAGATACCTGAGTTCGATTTTATAACGACCAAAACCTTTGACGAATTTATGTCAAAAAACGGAATCTCCAGGCATGAGATACACGGCATCTACAGTTCTGTCGATCCTCTGGGGGTCACGGATGCCTACCTTGGCCCGATCAGGCAGATGTTTCTCCATGGTTCGTTTTCCGAGAAGCATGGACAAATCATGAAGGCCATGCTCAACAGGTTGCGGGCAAAGGGAGTCCCTCTGGTGCTGAGCAGTTCGAGCATGATGGAGGACAGCGAACAGCACCTGTTCAAAGGGGTTTACGATTCCGCGATTGTGGCAACAACGAAAGACGCGGGGAAGGACTTCAAGGCCTTCGAGACTGCGGTGAAGAAGATATATGCGAGTGTTTTTTCCCCAAAGGCATACGGACATCGCGAGGAAAACAAGATTCCCGACGAGGACCGCATGGGCGTGATTGTAAAGCACGTGATTGGCAGGTTAAACAAGTCCGGCGATGCCTTTTATCCTCCAATATCCGGCGTTACGGTTTTTACACCATACAATCCGAAAGCTACGTTCCACTACGTCAATGCCGGCTTGAACACAAAAACAGTAAGAGGCGAATACAGCCATTGTTGCGTATATCAAGAAACCGAAGGCGGTAAAAAACACCAATCAACCACAAAACCACCGCTCGACGTTTTCCAAAGGCAGACCAACTTCGATTACATAGATCCGGCCAGCGGTTCTGTCATAAGCGACACCAGCGATGAAGGCTATGACATCTACGACAGGGATTATTCCGATTTCCTAAAGAAGTTCGGTGGCATTAGCTGCAGGGATTTATCCTTCACAGGACAGTTCACCTCGAAGGTGGATTCCGTATCCACTGCGATACAAAAAGAACTTGGTGTGGGTGTTGAATTGGAGTGGAGCGTTGATGCGAACGGCGAATTGTTCATATACCAGCGCAGGCCATCGTTGAACATAACAAAGATACTGATCCAGGAGGTTAATGTGAAGGCGGTTGCCCAGGAGTATCGCATCGCAGACGGCACGGTGGTGTCCGGTCATAAGGAGGTTTTAGGACCTCTTGTCATAAGCCCGAGCCTCATGCTGAAGGACCTCATGCGCGTTGAAGTTACTGGATTCAAGGCGGCCAAGAAACATGAATGCGAAGGATACATACTCATGGGCAACTGGTATTCTTTTGAGTGCTTCGAGATGAGCGCCTACGCTCTTGACGGAATATTGCGCCACATGGTGGGTTTCCTCAACACAAGCACGGAACCCGTGCCCCTTGCCGCCCACTGGAGCGGCTTCTTCATCAACAACAACATTCCCATACTGACAACCACACACATAAACGAAAAACTCCTGAAGAGAATCGCATCCCCTGAAGAGTACAGGGACATACTCGTTACGGATAAACCCGTTGTGATGGCAGTGAACGCGGTGCAGCAGAAAGGGCATGTTTATCTGCAATGACTATCTGAATATCCCTATTCTTTTTCCCGCATCCAGCCACCCCTCTGCGTACTCCAGCGCGGCAAGCGCATTTATGTACTCACCCTTATCATAAAAGTGTTTCGCGTCATGGTAATAGGAAAGCATCATGTCCAGAAACTCGCGCGAGGTTTTTTCAGGTATGCCCTCTACATCCTGAACCTTCAAATTCCTGAAAAGTGGTTCCGCCTTCTTCAAATAATCATCAACCTTGGCCTTTACCGCATCATTCACTTTTTCGCTTCAGGGACAATGAGCCACATCGCCAGATACAGAATCACGCCGGGGAATATGGTCGTAAACAGCGTAAATACCACCCACAGAATCCGCACTAATACGGGGTCAGTGTCAAAATACTCTGCAAGACCACCACAAACGCCCGCAAGTTCCTTGTACTTCACGCTCCTGTAGAGTTTTTTTCTTGCCATGTTACCAACTAATCGCAGCAGAATAAAAACTTATCAAGCAGCACCCGGACATCCCGGCGCGTTGGGGTTCTCCGCGCACGGCATGGGCGGAAGCTTGCATGCGCTATTTTCGCAGCCAAAATCACATTCCTCCCATTCGCATGTTGGATTCGTGTCTTCGGCTCCTTCCTCCGGCCAAACGCATTTTACTAGACTGCCACCGTCGCAAATATACTCTATCCCCCCTGCAGATCCGATGTTGTTGTGCGGACATATTGCGCATCTCACCGCCGCCTGGGTGCATTTGCAGGTATTCCTGCCGCAGGTGTAACCCTCGTTGCAACCGGTGTTTTCCGGATAGGTCGAGCACGTGGCACCGCACTGACCCTTTATGCACAAGAGCCAGCACCCCCGGTTTCCGCCCGTGCCGACGAGTTTGCACTGTTTAACGCCGTAGCATCCTTCCGGCGTGTTGCATTCCGCGCCGCACTTAGTCGAACATCTATAAGCACCATAAGGCCCTTTGCCCGTGCCCCCTCCCTCAAGCTCCATGCACTTTCCGCCTTCGCACCAACCGCATTCGAGGTTATTAGCGCAGCAGAATGAAGCGTCGGGAGTGGTCAAGCAGTCCTCGTTTGATGAACATGGAATATAGTCCTGGATGGTCGTTGTCGTGATTGTGGTGGTTGTCGTCTTGGGAACGCATACCCCTTTATCACATTTCTCATTGGGGGTGCATTGTGGGTTACACGGACAGTCTCCGGCGTTATTGCACATGCCCTCACTGGATTGCTGGTCGCATCCAATCCCTGTGCATGCTTCCCTCCCCCAGCAGTTTATGTACGTTCCGGCTAAAGCGGCGCAGTAGCAACATTTAATGTCGTTAAAGCCGCTGCTTACGGGCGAATACCCCTGTTGCTCAAGGAATGTAGCAATCGTTTGTCTGTCGGATTCCATAGTAACAGCTTGGGCCATTCTAACAATTTCCGACAGAATCCCGGAAATTCCGCCCGCAGCATTATGCACTAAGAAAATAAGGAAAACGAACAATACTGCAACTGAAAGCCGGGAGTTCATGTTTAATTATTCCACCTTATAAATGATAAATCACTCCCCAGAAATCGTGAACGTATTCCCTCGGATTTCCACCAACCTCACGTTCAGTTTTCCCGCGATTTCGCGTGCGATTTCCCTGCGGTTTTTGTCACCCCTCGCAGCCCTCAGCATTTTCACCTTCACACGCTCGTACTTCTCCATGCGGTTTCTTATCTCGTCCAGAAGTTCGTTCGTGACGCCGAGTTTCCCCATGTTTATCGTCGTGGTTTTGCCTTTCATTTTTTCTTTCTTGAATACGGAAAATACATCATGCGGTTGCAGTTCAGGCATTCCACTTCCACGCGTTTGAGTTTCGAGTTCAACCGCGTTCTTGAGTTTATGCCAGGTTTCATATAACCATAACAGAACTTGCACATTCTTACTTTTTGTTCTTTCGGGATTCGAACACGAAACCGCATGCTGATGCTCCTTGCGGATTTCACGTACTTGGTTGCAAGTTCGAGGTTTTTGTTTTTCGCCTCCTCGTCCGCAAGCTCGAACAGCCGCTGGATTCTCTCGGATGCTATTTCCTTCTGCTCGTCCTTATCCTTTCTCATCTCGTCAATATCTCCTTTTTGTTTTTTCTCAAAACAAGCGTGTCCTCCCACCTGACGCCGAACTTATGCGGAATGTAAATTCCCGGCTCGACCGTGAACACCATGTTTTTCTCAAATGTTTCCTTCGAGTTTTCACTTATGCTCGGAAGCTCGTGCACCTTTATCCCGATGCCGTGCCCCGTGGAGTGGTAAAACTCGAAACCTTTTTTCTTGATTTTTTCTTCAACAAATTTATGAAGCTCGGAAGCCTTCATTCCTACTTCAATTTTATCAATCGCTTCCTGTTGCAGGTTCTTCACGAATTCGAGAATTCCCCTTTCTTTTTTATCCAGATGACCGACCTTTATCGTGCGGGTCATGTCCGAGTAGTAGTGCATGTACCTCGCGCCCAAATCCACAACCGCCAGCCCGTGCGAAATTTTCCTTTTTCCGGAAATGGCGTGGATGTTCGCGCCGTTTTTTCCGTATGCAAGTATCGCACCCTCGTTGAACGGCGGCGTTTCGGAACCGTTTTTCCGTATTTCATACTCGACTTCCGCAACCGCATTTATTTCCGACGCACCTTCCTTCACGACCTCGTACGCCTTCCGCATGCCTTTTTTCGCGATTTCCGCGGATTTTTTTATGAGTCCGATTTCGTACTCCGATTTTATTGCCCTTGCATTTTCAACCGCATCGGTCGGGATGATTTTCACCTTCAACTCGCGCCTCATGGCCTTTTGTGTTTCAACTCCCGAATCTTCGACACCAAGTTTTTTTATCTTTAGTTTTTTTACATGGTTCTTTACGGCATTTTTCTCGTAAATCCGCACATCTATCGGGTAATCCTTGTGGAAGTACATGTCGCTGTTTATCTCCGTGTACAACCTGCGCACCCAGAGTACCGCGCCCCTTTTTGTTATCAGTAATCTGCCCGGCTCAGCACCCGTGAGGTAAATCTTGTTTTCGGGTTTTAGGATGAGAAGTGCGTTCAAACCCTGTTTCTTCATCAGGGCCCTTACTTTTTCCACACGTTTGTCCAGGTCCCTCAAAAGTTCCATTCTGCAACTAAACTATAAGGCCGAAGTTTATAAAGCCCGCAAGCAGCAGGGAATAAATGCACAGTGCCCGCGAGTCATAAATATCCTTGTAGTCCTTCGGTTTTTTGGATGTTCTTATCATTAGGACAAGGGACACCACAGCCAGCAGGTACAAATTTCCGTAAATGCTGAAGGTCGTTATTACGAGCAGTATCATGAACAGCAGAATCCTCTCCAAAAAAAGCGACCCATCCAGCCCGAGCAGAATCACAGTAGTTTCCAGCCCGGTTTTTCTGTCAATCTCGTAGTCGCGCATTTCCTGGTTTATCTCCGTGAAGACCGAGTTCAGAACCAGGATGAACAAACCGAGCATCAGCGTGAACGAGTAGTTCTGCGTAAGCACGAGCGTCATCAGCGCGGGTCCGGAATCAATGATGAACAGGTGGAAGAGGACGTCCAGAAACTTGGTGGACTTCGCCCGTATCGGCGGTGCGGAATAAAAGAAACCTATGAAATTTCTCACAACCAAAACACTGAAAAAAACCGCATTTTTCGTCAGCAGTCCCATAACGATGCTTGCAAGATAAAGCGCGATGCAAACCATCTTGGCAGTATTTTTTGAAATCTCCCCGTTGCTCACCGGGTTGATTTTTCTCTTCCATTCCAGTTTTTCGTCGTCCTTCGCGTCGTACGTTCTGTTAGCCGCTATGTCCGCCGCGGTCCCGAACCATATCGCAAGGATTCCCGCAATAAAATACGCCGGAGTTTCGAGAACCGCGCGATACGAAAAAACCGCAAAGACCAGAACCAAGAGGTACTGCGCATGAAAACCGCCCACGAGTTTCCTCAATACATCGACGTCCATGGTGTTGATTATTTCCTGGCAGAGTATAAATCTGCGTTTTTTAAACTCCATGCATAATACATAAAAACTGTTTTTGGTTTTTAAAGGTGAATTATGATGAAACCACTTGATGCCCTTGGCGATTTGCTGGACAAGGAAGTTTTGGTAAGACTGAAGAACGGCATGGAAGTCCGCGGAACCCTGAAGGCGTTTGACATCCACATAAACGTGGTCCTTGCGAACGCGACCTTCACGGACGGCGAAGTCGAGAAGAAGTTCAACACCCTGTTTCTGCGGGGCGACATGATACTGTTCGTTTCCTGAAAATGAGCAAAGGAACTCCGAGCATGGGGAAACACGGGAAGAAGCACACGCACATCCGTTGCCCGAGATGCGGAAGGTTCGCCTTCAACCGGAAGAAAAAAACCTGCGCCTCATGCGGCTTCGGGAAATCTAAAAAAACCAACAGAGCGAAGAAGTAAGTTATCTGCCGTGTTCAATAAAATTCTTCCCTCGGTTTTTCTGTTTGTTTGATGATGTACCTTACAACAAACAAGGTAACTTCATTGTGATGCGGAACCCAAGTCGTCAAGACTCTCCCATCAGAAGCGGTTTTCTTGAAGGTGATGTGCTTTCGGGATCTTACCTGCTTAAACCCGTTTGACTCAAGTATCTCTATTACTTTATTCTGACTTAGCGATCGAAGCTTTGGCATGGGTGGCCCCTATCTTTACCGGTACGTTTATAACAGAAACAGAAGCAGATATCATGGTTTTCATCGTAGGTTTGACCGTGTCCGGATCCTGAAAGTAGTCCTCAATTAAATCCTTCATATTCTCTCTGACTTCCTCTTCGTTTCTTCCCTGCGTAGCTATATCCAAAAGCGGACAAGCCGCTACAAACCATTCGCCCTCCTTGCTTATAACAACAGGCAATGGTATTGGTGTTTTCTTCATTTTCCTAATAATACTTAGGTGAAGGTATTTAAAATAAAATCTAAAAAAACCAACAGGGCGAAGAAGTGATTATTTTCTGCTCTTCAAAACAAACACCTCAACGTAAGTTCCAGGAAATTCAGTCTGTATGACCGGCTCAAACTCTATACCTCTTTCTCTTGCAATCTCTTGAATTCTCGAAAAGTCCTTCTGGTAGGGTTCTGGTTTCTGGGTCTTATGTAAATAACTGCTTGCCACAAGAAAATCGCCAGGATTCCGCATGGCATCCAGCGCCTTCGAAACTATGGCATCTGCCCCCTTCGTGCTTATAATTCCAAGAACAGTGGGCATGAAAAAACCCCTGACCCTTCCCGGCAACTCGTACTTCATGAAGTCCGTTTGTTCGTATTCAATGGGATTTCCATCCGTGATGCCCGGCCCCATGCGCTCAACACCCTCTTTGTTCACCACAATGACCCGTGCCCCTCTGCATGCAGCCAGAATCTCGGGTTCGATGCTCGCCCCACATCCACCGCCTACGGAAATTATGACGTCACCTTTTTTGATTTTCAGGGAATCAATAAGAATCGCGACATTATCGTGTTTCCTATCCTCCGGCATCATGAGTTCTGGAACTCCGATGCGGGATTTGATTTTTTGCATGTTATATCATACAGAAGAAAAGAAGAAAAACCTTACAGGCATGGCGTATATATTTTTTAAGTGCTGATTTGTGTGGAGATATAAACCTAGGGTTCGTATTATTCCACATGCTAAAACGTTTCAACCCGGACGACCTTTCTGAAAAAGCACGCGTTCTGGACAGCCGCAGGCGGGACGTGCCGCTGAAAATAATAATGCCCGTACTGAAAGAATACGATGGTTCTGTAGGTCGGTTTAGAGAAGTCGAGGAAGCACAGGAAAAATCGCCTGGGTCGAATGTCTTCATTCTCGATAGAGGCAAGGTATACGCGCTCAAAGTTCCTGAAGAAAAACTTCCGGAAGTGATGCGGACCGAAGCCAAAAGCCCGGCATGGACCGCATTCGACGACAGTTACCGCATTGTCAGGGTCCCTAAAAACCCGGAAACCCAGGCGCTGATAGGATGGCAAACGGGCGTCTGCGCGTTCGAGATAGCTGGAGAGTGGATGAGGTTCTTCAGAGACCGGCTCATGGAAGCAGACAGGGGGGACTACAGCAATTTTGATTTGGGTGGCGACGGCGAAGGGGCAGTGAAAAAAGCTCTGACACCTTTTTTCGGCAAAAAATCCACGGAAAGATTGTACGGCATGCCTCGAATTGACCCGCGCAGCGTAGACACGTCACTACAGATAAACAGGAACGCCCTCGTGTTTCAAACAGCCAGGGATGTGGTGCGGGAGCTTCTAACCGATAGGGAAGCGCTCCAGAACGTGCTGCAGGAATTCAGGGAGATAAACTCCTTCTGGCATGGGTCAGGAATGGAGGACGTCGTGCTACCTCCTAGGGTTACTTATGTTTCCATAGCACTCGCAGACACTGGTACTGGGGATTCCATAACCCATGATATGGAAAAAATCAGAGCGACTCTGGAGTCTGCAGGAATACCTTATATACGCTACGACATAAAAACTGCGGACACAAGATGGCCAAAGGACATGCGCGTGTGGTCTCACGACAATACGTTCTGTGTAGAACCTTTGAGTTACGGTGGGAAGGAGATGTCATACCTTGACCAATCGAGCGCTTGGAAGACCAAGATGTCCACACGGGTCATGCTGAGCAAGGGGGGTTCTGTCATACATGGTGCGGGAGCAACACCTTTCATGATAGTTGCGGAAGGAGCCGACCAGCTTGAAGTGGACGGCTTCCTCGAAGCCGTGAGGGAAATCCCGGGGCACGAGGATACGAGAGTATACGTATTCCGCCCTGGATTCGTGAAGTGGAGAAAATTTGGGACTCCAATATACTGCCAGTCACCCGACCTTGACATGAACCTCGATGCGTTCAATGCCGAGGATACCATGCACAGGAAACCCGGAATCTGGATAGACCCAATTTACCGGCGCGCGCTGGAGCGGACAAGTGAGTTCCAACGTTTTATGCAGGAGCAGGGTGAAGCAATAGTGGTTGTGGAATCAGACCCATCGGAAACGCACCTACACCCACAAAACACATCCAAAATAACACTGACCACACGGCTGGTGAACAACTGTCCGAAATCACTTGCCACACTCAAACCAGCCGAAGGCCGCTACCTGGTATTAATTGAGCCAATCGAAGACCTGTTCATGCTGGACGGTGGGCCGGGATGCAACACCAGCATGGTACTGATGAGCAGGGTTTGATTACCGGAGATTTTAGCGATGCAGAGGATAATTTCTAAAATGAGTGGGCTCGTCCGGATTCGTACCTGAACCGCGGGGAACCTAGGTTCCCCCCAGTTCTAAGTTGTTCCTGACCCCTTCCTAAGTGCGACCTTCAGTCGCACATTTTTCTTTCTTTGAACCCGAGGGCCTTTCTTTCTTGGGAAGAAAGAAAGGGGCGGATGGGCTCGTCCGGATTCGGACCGGAGATCTTCCGCACGTCAAGCGGACGTCATAACCAGGCTAGACTACGAGCCCAACTTGAAAATTTATCTTATTTTTATATTCTTTCTTTTTCGTGAACGTTTTTCTTTCTCTGTAAGAAAGAAAAAGGTTCCGTTGTAACCAGGCTAGACTACGAGCCCAATGGTGAGAATAAGAATAATGAATGAGGATTAAAAAATATACTCTACTCAGTTTTAACCCAAACACTCATCATGTGGTAAAATAGAGTTTATTAATCCTGCTGCGTAATTCTTTTTCTGATGGAATTCGCATCGCGTTTGGATGGCGTGGCTGATTCTGCGACCTTGAGATATTCTGCACTTGCCAAGAAACCGGGAGTCATAAATCTCACCATCGGAAGACCCGATTTTGACACCCCAAAGGTTGTGAAGGAGGCTGCGAAAAAAGCTCTCGACGATGGCAGGGTCCACTACATCCCCGCAAGGGGCATTCCAGAACTCTGCGAGAAAATCGCGCAGAAACTTCAGGTTGAGAACGGGATAAAAAATCTGGACAAGGACAGGGTTATTGTTTCCGTAGGTGCAAAGCAAATACTTTTCGAGTTGTTTTTCGCGCTCGTTGATAAAAACGATGTTGTCACATTGCCGAATCCGTCGTGGGTGAGTTACGAGCCCATGGTGCAGATGTGCGACGGAAAAATCGACTGGCTGCCTTTGAAAGCAGAAAACGGATTCATTCCTGACGAAACGTTCTTGTCAAAACTGGAAAACTCAAAGGCAAAAATTCTGGCAATAAATTCTCCGAACAATCCGACAGGCGCGGTTTATCCGGAAAAAATTCTGGTAAAAATTGTTGACATCTGCGCGAAGAAAGGCATTACACTTATCTCGGATGAATGTTACGAAAAAATAATTTACGAAGGAAAGCACTTTTCGCCCGCATCAATCTATGAAAAAACCGTAACCGTAAGCGCATTCTCAAAGGAGTTTTCCATGACCGGCTGGAGGTTGGGTTATGCGGCGTGTTCCGACAAGGAAGTCATTGAAAAAATGAATCTCATACAGGAACAGTCGGTTTCCTCAGCGACGTCTTTTGCGGAGTATGGGGCACTGGCATGTTTCACTCCGGAAGCCGCGGAGATGACAAAACGGATGGTTGCTGAATTCAGGAAGCGTAGGGATTACTCTATGGAAAGACTGCAGAAGATGGGCATCCTGTGTGTAAAACCAAGCGGCGCGTTTTACGTGTTCCCGAAGTTCGGCGGCGACGATTTCAAACTTGCGGACAAACTCCTGCAGAACGGCGTTGGCGTGGTTCCCGGAAGCCCGTTCGGCTCGAACGGCAAGGGCTGCGTGAGGATAAGCTACGGAAGCGCGAATCTCGAAAATTTGAAGACAGGATTCGACAGGATTGAGAAGACGATTTCCGGATAAATCGCATTTTTAAGTCGTATCACCATTACTTTAACTTATAAAGTTTTTCATACCAAAATGGAAAAAGAAACAAACACAAAGGACGAAAAAGCTGCCGCGACTGATTTCAAGGTGGATGTAAAAAAGGAGAGTTGCTGCGGAATGAACTCCGACAGCATCAAGGTTTTTCTCGGAGTTTTGTTAGTTCTCTCCGTGCTCGGAAACGTGTATCTCTACTCAAAGGTAAACGAGCTTAACAATGTCATAGCAGGCGCCATCATACAGCCTGGAAAAACAACGGAAACGACGGTTGCCGCGCCCGTAAAGAGTTCTGTAAATTTTGACCTGTACGTGATGAGCTATTGTCCTTACGGAACGCAGGTTGAAGACGCTTTATTCCCGGTGATAAAGAAGTTTGGCGGTGTTGTGGCATTAAGCCTGAATTTCATAGCGAATGAGAATGCGGATGGCACGTTCCAGAGCCTGCACGGCCAAGTCGAAGTTGACGAAAACATAAGGCAGCTGTGTGCTATTAAATACTACCCGACCAAGTATATGGACTTCATTCTCTGCAGGAACAAGGACATAAGTAGTTCTAACTGGGAACCATGCGCCACGGAGGCGGGGTTTGATGCGAGCAAGATAAAGACATGCGCAGAGGGTTCCGAAGGCAAAAAACTGCTCAGCGACAGCATAAAGAAGACGGATGAAGTTGGAGCTTCCGGGTCGCCCACGATGTACATAAACGATGAGCCGTATCAGGGCAGCAGAGACGAAATTTCTTTCACGCGTGCGATATGCAAATACGTTCCAGACAACGAGAACTGCAAGGACATTCCTGCATGTGCAACCGATGCGGACTGCACTGCAGTTGCAGACAAGGTGGGCAAGTGCATGAACTCAGGCGAGAAGAATGCGAAGTGCGAATATGTTGAACCCGTAAAAATAGAATTTACAGTGCTTAACGACAAGAACTGCGCATCCTGCGATACCGCAAACATAGTTAGCGTAACAGAACAGCTGTTCAAGGGCCTGGTGGTCAAGGAGGTTGATTACAACACCGCGGAAGGCAAGGACCTTGTCAAGAAGTTTGGCATAACCATATTGCCAGCATACATCTTCGACGCGAATGTCGCAAATGGCGAGAGCTTCGCAAGAGTTGCAGGAGCGCTCATAAAGCAGGGCGACAGCTACATCATAAACCCGCAAGCGACCGGTGCTTCTTACTACATCGGCCGCGAGGAGAAGAAGAACACCCTCGACCTCTTTGTGATGAGTTTCTGCCCATACGGGACACAGGCCGAGAAGAGCCTGAAGGAGGTGCTTGACCTGTTCGGCAGCAAGCTGACGTTCAACCTGCATTTCATAGCCAGCGAGAATTCCGATGGCACATTCAACTCTTTGCATGGACAGACGGAAGTTGATGAAGACCTCAGACAGGTTTGTGCAATCAAGTACTATCCAACCAAATATTTCAGCTACGTGTTGTGCAGGGACAATGACATAAACGCAGATTGGAAATCCTGCACGGATAGCACCGGATTGGATACAGCGAAGATAGAGAAATGCGCAACAGGCGACGAGGGCAAGAAGTTACTCAGTGCGGACATAAAGATAGGTAGCGACCTTGGTATTGGCTCCTCACCAACCTTCCTGATAAACAACAGGAACGCAGTGAGCGGAGCGATGCCTTCGGACACCATAAAAGAGAACATATGCGCATCAAATCCGGCTTTGGCGGGATGTGATAAAACGCTCAGCGGTGCGGGCACAGCGCCTGTGGCATCCGGTGGATGCGGATAATCCACATTCTTCTTTTATTTTTTTATACTTACATTTTTATTCTTTCATTCTTTATTTCTACCATGACAACTATAAGCCTATGCGGTGGTAAAAAAAGCTGCTGCCCTGTGGTTGAGCTTGACAGCACCGGGGCAAAAATCGGGGAGGGAGGAAACCTCTGCGTGCTAAAACCCGAGGAGTGGAACGTTCTCGTTTCCAGGATAAAATCCGGAAAGCTCGGCAGGATATGAAGGACAAGCGCGAGAAGCATCAGGAAAGAATTGAGAACGGCGCGATAGCCACGGGTCTTGGTTTAGGCGCACTCGGTACCCTTGGATACATAGTTGGCGGCGCGTTGTGCCCAGCGTGTGCTGTCGGAGCACCCGCACTCGTTGCCCTTGGCGTGCTCTCGAAATCAACGAGGAAACTGAAGAAGTAATTTTTGGTATTTTATCTGTTCTATTTTCCCTCTAAATAAACAACGGCGCAAGCACCAGTGTAAGAGTGCTTAGCAGCTTTATCAGCACATGCAGTGACGGCCCTGCGGTGTCCTTGAACGGGTCACCGATGGTATCACCTATAACTGCGGCCTTGTGGGCATCACTACCCTTTCCGCCATAAACCCCCTCTTCAATGTATTTCTTTGCGTTGTCCCATGCGGCTCCGCCGGTGTTAAGTAGTAAAGCCATCAGAATTCCAGTTATCGTGCCGATCATAAGGTAAGCGCCCGTAGCTTCCGCATGCAGAAGAAGGCCCACGGCCACTGTCAGTCCTACAACAAAAACTCCGGGAAGAACCATCTCCCTCAGGGCAGTTCTTGTGCATATATCAACGCATGTTGCATAATCCGCCTTTCCGGTTCCGGCCATGAGTCCCTTAATCTCCTTGAACTGCCTTCGCACTTCATTCACGACCTCGAAAGCGGTCTGGCCGACAGCCTTTATCGCGAACGAAGTGAACAGGAAAACTATCATTGCACCGAGCATTCCGCCAACGAAAATCGGGACTTTCGAGAGGTCTATCACGGGAATGCTTCCGGTGTATTTTGCAACCTCATCAAGATATGCGGAAAACAAGAGGAATGCTGCCAACGCAGCAGAACCAATTGCATAACCCTTTGTGAGCGCTTTTGTCGTGTTGCCCACGGCATCCAGGCGGTCGGTTATCTTTCTGTATTTTTCCGCCTTACCCGACATTTGTGTTATGCCACCCGCGTTGTCCGTTATCGGACCGAAGGTGTCCATCGCGAGTATGAATGCGCACGTGCTGAGCATGCCCATGGTCGCGATTGCTGTTCCGTATAAACCGCCGTTTGATACTCCAGACCATACACCAAAATTGTAGGACATTATCAAAGCCGCCCCAAGAACAACTATCGGCAAAGCAGTTGTTTCAAGAGCCACCGCAAAACCTATCATTATGTTGGTGGCGCTTCCCGTGAGCGATGCCTTTGCGATTGATTTTACGGGCCCGTATGTTCTTTCCGTGTAGTAAATGGTTATCCATACAATCAATATTGAGGTAACGATACCCAGCAATCCACACATGAAGAACCAGAACCAGTAACCTCCGAGCATTACATAGGTTGAAATTGCAAAAAATACCGCTGCCAGAAACGCGGTTACGTAATAACCCCTGTTTAGTGAATTCATGGGGTCTTCCTCATCCTTGTTGTAAACGGAAAGCACGCCGACCATGCTCGCAATTAGCCCGGATGCTCTTGCAACGAGCGGAAATATTATACCCGAAATCCCGAAAAAGGGAAACAACGCAACACCCAAAATCATGGCACCGATGTTTTCAGCAGCGGTTGATTCGAAAAGGTCGGCACCCCT
>Ga0209609_10000857_pt1 | contig 17845 bp, 20 predicted proteins | sample LakKivw325mmetaG_FD_184136 | JGI IMG/M metagenome (GOLD analysis project Ga0209609, IMG submission 184136) | Anoxic lake water microbial communities from Lake Kivu, Rwanda to study Microbial Dark Matter (Phase II) - Lake Kivu water 325m metaG... | ecosystem: Environmental > Aquatic > Freshwater... | reverse complement strand
TACATAGGTTATAATCACGGTCAATAAAGGGTGAATCCTTCAATATTGGAAGCTCTCTGGGATAGTAAGTCAAGCTCATTTCTTTAAGACCGACATACTCAACCACTTTTTCTAGCTCACACTTTCCATTCTCAGGGCAGGTATGGCAGCCAGCAACCACACCGGTTTTCTGGATACCAGGGGAAAATGACTCACAGCGCTCGCGGCGCTCACAAATGGCACAAAAATAAGGATGCTCGCTTAGAATCAGCTCTAAAATACCGTGGCGCAGCTCTTGAATTCTTGGCGTGTTAGTATGGACTACCATATCATTGGTAGCCGGAGTAGTGCATGAGGAAGGGAAACCGCGCATTGTTTCAATTTCCACAATGCAGAGCCGGCAGGCACCAAAGGGAGGTAAACCTGGATGGTAGCAGAGAGTGGGAATGTAAATCTCAGCCTCTTTCGCCGCTTCTAAAACGGTAGCTCCTTTTTTGACTTCAACCTTTTCCCCATCAATAGTTAATGTTATCTTCCCCATTTTCTCATCCAAAACTAAATTTGTTCCTATTTTTCTATGGGAGTCGGCTCTTCAGGGACAGCAGGATGCTCTCCAGAGACCTTTGCCACAGCGCTAAAGCGAGGTGGACAAAGATCAAAGCAAGTGCCGCACTTAATGCATTTCTCCTGGTCAATAACATGAACCATTCTTTTGCCCCCCTTAATTGCTTCAACGGGACAGTTTCTGAGACAAATCAGGCATCCCTCACACTTATCTGGTTGGATATAGTAGGAAATAAGCTCTGTGCAAACTACTGCTGGGCAGCGCTTTTCTTTAATATGGGCTTCATATTCATTGCGGAAGTAGCGAATGGAAGTTAACACCGGATTAGGTGCTGTGCCGCCTAAGGCACATAGTGAGCCGTCCCTAACCGTTTCAGCAAGGCGTTGCAGTTTATCGATGTCGCCCTCTTCCCCTTCGCCCCGGCTTATGCGCTCTAAAATATCGAGCATCTGCCTCGTGCCCACACGACAGGGTGCACATTTGCCGCAGGATTCCTCTTGAGTAAAGGTAAGGAAGAACCTCGCCATGTCAACTATGCAATTATCTTCGTCAGCTACTACCATGCCTCCTGAGCCCATGATAGAGCCAAGCTGAGTCAAGGATTCATAGTCAACAGGGGTTTGCAAAAGTTCGGGGGGAATGAATCCCCCTGAGGGACCCCCAGTTTGTACTGCTTTGAGGCATTTATCTCCAGCGATGCCGCCTCCGATATCATAAATCACCTGGTGTAGAGGGATTCCCAAAGAAACCTCGATAAGCCCGGTGTGCTTTACTTTCCCAGCCAGGGAAAAGGTTTTAGTACCCTTGCTCTTTTCCGTGCCATAGCTGGCGAACCATTCTGCTCCTCGTTGCAAAATCACAGATACATCGGCCCAGGTCTCAACATTGTTAATATTAGTAGGCTTTGCCCAGATACCCGATTGAGCTGGGAAAGGAGGGCGAGAACGAGGCATACCACGCCTTCCCTCGATCGAGGCCATTAATGCTGTCTCCTCGCCGCAAACGAAAGCACCAGCTCCCTCTTTGATTTCCATCTCAAAACTGAAATCCGCGCCCAAGATGTTATCCCCTAAAAGCTCATATTCCCTCATCTGACCAAGGGCAGTATATAAGCGCTCCAATGCTAGAGGATATTCTGCGCGGCAATAGATGTAACCTTTAGTAGCTCCGATAGCATAGGCACCTATAAGTATGCCTTCTAAAACTGCGTGTGGATCTCCCTCCAAAACCGAGCGATCCATGAAAGCACCGGGATCTCCCTCATCGGCATTGCAGACTAAATACTTTTCCTTACCAGGTGCTTTGCGACAGAACCCCCATTTCACCCCTGTGGGAAAGCCAGCACCACCACGCCCCCTTAGCCCAGATTTCCTCACCTCTTCAATCACATCCTCTGGCCTCATCTTGAGTGCCTTGACCAAACCACCATAGCCGCCATTGGCAATATAATGATTGATGTTTATTGGGTCAATAAAGCCGCAATTCCTCAAAACGATGCGAACTTGAGGCTTAAGCATGGCCAAATCGAAAAGCTTTGGGATGCCCTTTACACCTTCATTACCTACTGTTCCTAGAGCAAGATCTGGGCGAGGGTCCCCTTTAATTAAGTAATCCTCAATAATTTGCGGCACAAGCTCAGGGGTTACGGAAGCATAAAAAATGTGAGGCTGCCGTGGCTTAGCAATATCAATTATCGGCTCAATATAGCATAAGCCGATGCATCCTACCTGGGTAACCACGGCATTGATATTGCGCTTTGTTAACTCTTCGTTAATAGCATCGAGCACAGCAAGTGCTCCTGCCGAACGACCACAAGTAGCAGCACCAACGAGAATGCGAGTCTTTGCACAGAGGTCTTCCCATTCTGCGATGGCTCTGCTCTGAATCTCCTCAAAAGTCAATTTTAGCCCTGTTATTGATATAGCCTCAAAATTTCTTTTACTTTTTTCGGCGTCATTCTGCTATATACGGTTCCGCCCACCACCATAACTGGACTTAAGGCACAACAACCAAAACAAGCAACCCTCTCCAGGCTGAATTTACAATCTTCAGTGGTCTCCCCTGTCTCGATGCCGAGCCCTCGCTCTACTGCCTCTAAAATACGAGGCCCGCCTCGCACATGACAGGATGTCCCTAGGCAAACCTTAACGGTATGTTTGCCACGGGGAGTGAAATAAAATTGAGCGTAAAAAGAAGCGACCCCAAAAACTTCATTCTTCGATATCCTGGCACGCTTGGCTATTTCCGAAATCGCCTCTTCACTAAGGTAGCCTAATTCCCTTTGAACCTTCTGCAAGACGGGGATTAACGTCCCTTTTTCCCACTTATATGAGCTTAATATCTCAGTTAGCTTATCGCTCATTAGGCTCACTGTAAGCTAAATAATCCTTTTATGGAGCTTTTTAAACCGGCCTCTACGCTGTATTACTATCTGCAAAGGTTGTAAGTGTATCACATGTTGAAAGCACGGACAAGATATGTCTCTCCTTATGCTTCCCATCCAAGCTAAAAACGTATTAGCATCTGACTTGTCAATTGCCTTTTACCTTAAGATTTATCCTGCTACACTAACTTACGGAAAATGCCTGAGTTGCCCGAAGTAGAGACAATTAAAAACGAGCTTTCGCCCTGGGTGGTGGGGCAAAGTTTTACTGAAGTTGCTGTCTTTGATACTGCCTTAGTGCCCGGTAGTTCCGCTGAGGAATTTCGCCATAAGTTAATTGGGCAAACAATACAAGGCCTGGAGCGCCGGGGAAAGTATCTCATCTTCAATTTGGCTAATCAGGCCCTAATCATGCACTTCCGGATGACCGGTGTCCTGCTGTTAAATCCCAAAGGATTTGACCGCTATGCCAGGGTAGCCTTTCGCTTTTCCAATGGCGCTCGACTTGTGTTTAGCGACTTACGCCGATTTGGAGTAATGCGGCTGGTGGAAAATGTTGATACTGTGGTGGGTAAATTGGGACCCGAGCCGTTAAGTGAAAGTTTCACTCCCGAGGTTTTGGCCAAGCAGTTGAAGAACCGTCACCTCCCGATAAAAGCAGCTCTCATTGACCAGAATCTCATTGCTGGAATTGGCAATATGTATGCTGATGAAGCCTTATTTGCTGCCCGAATTCATCCTTTGAGGAAAGCAGGCGCTTTATCAGCTCACGAAATTCAAAGCCTATATCGCTCTATCCGTGAAGTCCTTTGCTCAGCTATAGGCAACAAAGGAGCCAGCGTTGACACTTACGTCCGCCCCGGCGGCCAAATAGGCACAGCCCATTTCCATTTCCAGGTTGCTCACCGGGGTGGTGAGCTTTGCCCTGTTTGCCACACTCCCATCGAGCGGATTCTGGTGCGAAATCGGGGCACCTATTTCTGTCCTAATTGCCAGCCTGTGACAACCCAGATGCCTCTTTTATCACCCTGACCCCGGGTTTCTGCTTCCTGTCATCCTGAGGTCTTTGTTTCTTGTCATTCTGAGGGAGCTCTTCGCTTGCTGTCATTCTGAGCGTGTGAGCCGAAGCCCTGAACCCTTCACTCCTCGTCATTCTGAGGGAGCGAAGCGACTGAAGAATCTCGCTCAGGGTAAACTCCGTGAAGGGGAAGAATCTGATACAGCTCAGGATAAACTCCGTGACTGAAGAATCTCAATCGGGACAGACTCCGTGAAAGGGTCTCAAGAGACACTATCCTGAGCGTTAGCGAAGCAGTCTTCTGTGTGCTCAGAATGGCATTTTATTCTGTCATTGCGAGGCACGCCAGTGCCGAAGCAATCTTGGAGAAAGTGACAGGAGAATCGGCTAAATTGTTATGCCGACCTTTGGGTTCTAGGTTACTGATATAAAAATGACAGCGGCTGGATTTGAACCAACGACCTCCACTCTTCTCACCCAACTGCCCGAACCTTGCATGCTCAACCCTGAGTTCGCCTTGTGTCACTGTCCGGTGTACATCAGGCATAATACCAACCGAGCTGCGCCTAATATCTTGGATATAAGCTCGCCCTTAGCCACCATTCCTCAAAGCATAAGTGGCAAGGTAGTGCCTGAGCATATGTGGTGCGAGCCTTGCTTTGTCGAAGGAACTCTTTGCCACAGGCTGGGATTTTCCCCTATAATAGTGGCGCAGATATGGTTAATAAAGATACTCCTGCAATCCACCTATTAAATAGACACAAGCAATGAAAGTAGTAGCAATTGTTGGTATGGCAGGTGCGGGCAAATCAGAGGTAGCCAGGGTATTTGAGAAGAACGGCTTTAAGAAAGTGCGGTTTGGAGATATCACAGAGGAAGAAATCGAGGACAGGGGGCTTGAGCCAGGCGAGAAGAACGAACGTTACATCAGGGAACAATTGAGAAAAGAACACGGGATGGCAGCATATGCCAAATTGAACCTGCCCAGGATTGAAACCTCACTGAAATCGTCAGACGTCGTGGTGGATGGACTTTACTCATGGGAGGAGTACACTTTATTAAAGGAATGCTATGGTGAAGGATTCACTACAGTTGCTGTCTGGGCATCGCCTGCTACCAGGCATGGAAGGCTTGGAAATAGAGCAGAGCGGCCTTTGACGGTTGAGGAAGCAGCCAGTCGGGATAAAGCGGAGATAGAGAATACCAACAAGGGTGGGCCAATTGCCATGGCTGACTTTACCATAGTAAATGAATCTTCTTTGGAGGAGCTGGAGAGGGAGGCGGAACGAGTTTTAGCCACTTTGGAGTGAAAAAGTGAAAAAAGTAACCAGGCCGGGGCTCGATGAATATTTTCTCAAGATAGCTACCGTGGTAGCAGAGCGTTCCACCTGTCTGCGGCACCATGTAGGCGCTGTGGCGGTGAGGAACAAGCACATATTAGCCACGGGCTATAATGGCGCTCCCTCCGGGCTTAAAGATTGCCTTGAGCTTGGTTGCCTCAGGGACGAGATGAATATAGAGCCTGGAACGAGGCATGAAATATGCCGGGGAATTCACGCGGAGCAAAACGTAATCATACAGGCAGCGCTCCACGGCGTTGACCTTACTGGCGCCACGGTCTATGCCACGCATCCACCATGCATACTCTGTGCCAAGATGTTGGTGAATGCTAGAATAAAGCGCCTCGTAACCTTTGGCAGTTATGCTGACGACTCTTTCAAGGACTTGTTCCAAGAAGCTGGAATAGATTTTGAGCTGCAGGAAAGACCACCTTCCAAGATAACTTACCTGCCCTGAAACAAAGATAAGCTGATTGAGGTGTGATGCTTAAATCAACTCTCTCCCCAATCAACCTCAAATAGAAGACATCATAAAGGGAATGGCCATTTTGAGGCAGTCTTAGTTAGTTTTACTCCATCCAATTTCATGGGAACACATTGAGAGCATCTTTTGTAGCAGATTTCTCACCGATGTTGCGACTCAACTGCACCCACACGGGGGATGATTCTAGCAGCTTGGCCTTAGCGTAGAATTGAGCCTTTTAGTTTAATGGGCATACCTTTTTATTTCGTATACAGATATAATGAGGATGAGTTGGATAAAAACCAATTTAAAATATAGGAGGGGTTCATGACTGAGTTTATGATTAGCTTTTTCGTCTCTTTCTTCCAAAATCCGAGCGTCCTCGGGATTGGTTTGGCTGTAGTCTTCGGTGCCATCTGGCTGGCTGGTTACCGGCCGCCGCTCTTTAGTAAGCCCTGGCTCTGGGCGGTTCTGGTAAGCAGTGCCATTTTGGCCCTGGCTGCCGCTGCCTTTATCCAAATTCCGCTTCAGCTTTGGACAGGTCAAGCATTGAACCATTTCTGGAGCCAGGAGGTTCTGGAGCACTGGATTCTGCTTGCCGGGATACCACAAATACTCCTCAGCGGGCTGGTTCAGGAAGGGGCAAAGCTGGTGCCAGTGGTTACCTGCTGGTGGCGTAGCGGCAGGAATATTGACTCTAAGCTGGGTCTGGCTATCGGTGCTGTGGCAGGAGCTGGATTCGGCATCTTCGAGGCGCAGTGGGCACACAATACCATCTTTGCCTCAGGATGGACCTGGGAGGCAGTGCAGACTGGCGGCTTCATGGCGCTGGCTGGATTTTGGGAGCGGTTTTTTGCTGTAGCCTTCCATACTGCTGCTTCCGCACTGGCCGGTTATGGGCTAGCCAAGGGTTGGGGATGGCAGTTCTACCTGATAGCCTCCTGCCTGCATGGCTTATTAAACTATAGCGCTGTTTTGTTGCATGCGGGACTCTTTACCGTCGTTCACCTGGAAATCTATGCTGCGGTGGTGGCAGTGCTGGTAACAGCCTGGGCCCTATGGCTTCGCTGGAGAAAAGCGGCAGCTACAGCTCAAGTATGGGAGAGTCCTTAATAATTACTGGGGTGGTCTTAGAAATAAGGCTGCTAAGGTCTAGCAGTCCAAGCTGATTCCATAGCAGATTTCTCACTGATTTCAGGCATAATGAAGCCGTTTTCCACTCGTATTTTGGAACGGGAAAATGCCGATTTTGTCTTTTTATCCGCTCGGGAAAAGGAGAGAATCTCATTTAGGGAAGTCTATCTCTCTAGCCTGTCCTTCAGAGTGGCTATGGCTAGGTCGGCCTCTCGCTCAGTCTGCCGCGACGCTAAGCGTTCCCCTACTTTGCCAAGCACTGGCACAGGGATGGTGTACTCAACTACCAAGCTCAACCGAGTCCCACCTGCTTCAGGTTGGAATGTCCAAGTCCATGTGCTCACAATACCGCCCGTGCTCTTTTGTACGTAACACTGGTTGGGGACATACTCTGTGACCTCATCTTTGCCTTTGAGAGGAATACCCATCATCTTGTAGGTCCAGCCAAACCGCTGGCCTACCCCTTGTCCCGTTATGTCCCGGATGTCAGTGATGCTTGGTATGTACTCTAGTTCGTTCCTTGGGTCAGTAACGTAGGAAAACACTTTCTCTACCGGTGCATTGATTTTGAAGCTTCTTTCAACCTTTGCCATCCTTCTTACCTCCCTGTTGTGCTGATTTAATATGCTGGAACTTGAGTTTAATCCTCTTTTGGTACCGCGTCAATAGCCCAGGATGCTTATTAGATACAAAAATGGCAGCGGCTGGATTTGAATTAGGTTAACTCTTGATAAATGCACTATAATAGATTTGTTGGGGAACAAGTCTTAATAGGAGGAGCATTATGACGAGTAAAAAACATTTTACTGCTGCGGAAGCTAAACAAATCGGAGAGGCTCTAGGTATTGATTGGAGTAAGTTTGATATTGAACAATATCGCATGGGGCTTGATGTTGAGCTTGAGCATGGGAAAGTAGACCGGCACACCAATGTTACCAATGACGACCCTATCATGACCGGAAAGATAGCTTTAGCCCATCTAAACGAGTTTCCGGACTACTATACTCGGCTAGATAAAATGGAAAAGGAAGCTGAAGGAAGCTATAAAAAATAAGTGGCAGCGGCTGGATTTGAACCAGCGACCAAAGGCTTATAAGAAGTCTGAAGCCGCAGAGCTATTTCTGCTCTCCCTTACTAGCTTGAAGTTCCGTGGCCTTGGCGATGATATCCTTAGTCACGATGTCACCGGGGTCGAAACGATACTCTGACCGATTGCCCTCAACTAAAGTCTTGCCAGCACGGTTGAACTCTTTGCGGAGCATTTTCCTTAGAGCTTGAGGAGAGATTCCAGCCTTCTCGGCTAATTCTTTAGCTGTGAGTAGTTTGGTTTCCTTTGCTGCTGTTTCCATTTGCTTTCCTCCTTTTAATACTTTTTGTCGACCATTTAAATTAGATTGACCCACTAATTAGGGACCTCTCGTTTATCCGTTTCCGTGTATCTATTATAAGAAATGGGTCTCAGATCTTGTCAAGGATGCTTGGAGGGCTTTCCGAATGTAAAAAGACCGCTTTTTAGTTATGGAGTTGTGGCTGGGAGAACCTAGACATGGTGCTGAGATACAATATGGTTAAAGAACGGTGAGGATAGCCTAATGTTACAGAGGTTACTGCGGCATACGACACTAATGATGCCGAATGGTATTGTCAGGCGGTAGGTTGTTATGATGTCATAGAGAGCCATAAGAAGTATAGTCCGGTGGATAAACTATAATATACAAACAGGGTGTGTTGTTAAACATTTTTGTCATAGCATCACATTTACTTAGAAATGATTTAGGAGGAGAACCATGAAACATAAGTACATTCTATTTTCTGGTGGTTTCGATTCAACATTAGCATTTCTTAAGATTATTGAGGAGAACGACAATATGAAACTGACGCCAGTATTTTTTGATTATGGTCAAAAATCAAAAGAAAGAGAAGCTCAAGCAGTGTCCCGATTAGTGCCTGCTTTGAGAGACCGCGTCAAATCAAAGGGAAAAACAATAGAAATAGATGATTGTCTAACTAGCGAAATTCCAAATGCCTTTCGGTGGAGCCATTCATCAATTATTGAGGGCAGACCAGAAACCAAGGAGTATGGCCTAGAAAACCGTAATATGGTCTTGCTATCGTTAGTAGTATCTAAAATTATGGCTGATTATTCACGAGAAGGCTCTTCAGGTATTATAGAAATAATAACAGGCTTTACAAATGAATATTATGATACGAGACTGTCCTTTGTTCACTTTTACAATAGTCTGCTAGAAAAAGTAGGGCAAGAAACAGGATTGAAAATTAGGGTTATTACTCCTTTGATACCTGATAATCAAAAAGATAGCATAAAAGTAGGTATCAACAAACTAACAAGACTAGCCCACTCCCTTAATGCGCTAGAATTGTTAGATAGTATGACTTGGAGTTGCTATTTCCCTGAAGGAGATAGTGAATGTGGGCACTGTCCGCCATGCGAAAAGCGAAAACGGATATTTGGTGAACTACATAAAAAGAAGGAAAAGGGTAAATAATAGCCCGCAGTCAAAGCCAAGGGCACCATAAGATAATAATCCACATTTACTTAGGCATACTTTCGCTATGTTATGGTTGAAGAATGGTGGAGATAGCTTAATGCTACAGAGGTTACTTGAGCATACAATACTAATCATCACGAATAGCTATTGTCAGGCGGTGGGATGCTATGATGTCATAGAGAGCCATAAACGGTACTCACCTGTTGATAATCTCAAATAGACTGGAGATTATCGATACTCTAAGTATCGTCACCAATAACGACTGTCATGATGCGAGACTTCACCGAAGCCTTACCCTTTCTTTCAAGCTTAAGTATTAGCTTTGAACTTTGTTGCGTCTTAAATCTTTATCCGCTTAAAACCTTCTCTAACATCTAGAATATCTCCACTGTAGGATAGTATTCTCAAGAAAATTCTATCAAGAATTGACATGATAAGGGTATATTCTTCCCATTCTCCCTGCTTTGTCTGCTTAGTGAATGAAGCTTTGTGAACTAGAGAATTCCGAATCTTAACGAATCTTTCTAGCTCATCATCGCTTATAGTAAGTTCTATGTCCGCAAACATATTCCTCAATATGGATTTGAACGGTCTCCTATTTAGTTCGAGTATCTTCAATTTCATATTTTCTAGGACATCATTTTCAGGACTTAGAGACATCTGTTTAAACTGTTCAGCGAGAAGGTTTTCCACACTACGTTGAATATTTTTGAATTGCCCTATATTAACTAGCAAATCAGTGCCTTTCTTAACCGCATATTTGCTTTTGAGGAATTCAATAACGATTATAGCCTCCAAGGCTCTTGTCTCAAGAAATATACTCGTTCTTTTCGCCTCTAGGTAAGCGTCAATTGCTATATCTAAGCCATGAATGTTCTTCTTTTGAAGGAATGGCTCATATACTTGCCCAACGAAGGATGGCGTCTCGTTGGGATTTTGCCAATCGATAAGAGGTGCATGTGTATATTCCCAAATATTATTGTTCCTGTGAAAGCTCGCAATCCTCTCGCCATATTCACCATAGCAATCATAGTATATCCAGTTAATCTTCGTTCCTCTGGCGATAGAAAGAAGTGTGCAGACATCATTAACAAGCTTTGCTGCTTTTCTTGTGTCTGCCAGTGAAGATATGGTTACATTTGCTTCACAGGTCAAATCTATCCCTCGTTGAACTCTTAGGGATTCTATAATCTCATCATAATCAGGCAACTGATATATTTCGACTACGCTATCTGGGAGATTAAGGATAAGGATTCCAAGGTGGGTGCGATTTGCATTTTTTATGCAGCGATTACCTATGAATCTAAAATTGGTTATTCCAAATTTCACCAGTTTGGGAGCACGATTGATTTGTCTCCTAACGCCCATACTTTTCGAACGGACGACTATTCTAATGGACTTCCCTGAGTCACTGAAACTTAGGATGACTGTGTCTTCCTTGAGTAAGAATTGTTCGTTGCTCTCAGTGACTCCAGTAATAGAAATGATTGGGATGTCTTGGTTTAGATACTGACGTAGCGTATGGAGGTCTTTTTCAAACAAGCAACTAGCGATTATCTTTCCATCCGCTAACTGCACTGCATGAACTGAGCAATCAAAGCCTCTCTTATCGTTGAAGTTCAAAAGTCCTTCAGCCCGATACTCACGGACTATTTTCCCATACTTATCTAGGGAGAACATCAAGTTAGACCTAGTCCTCTTTTGAGTAGTAAGTGCTATTAACGATATAAAAGTGGCTCAAAATATCTCATAAGGCAAAACATATATCACAATCGCAGCGATTGCTGAAGCGGAATTATTAGCTTTGTTGATACTGTTAGCTACCTCATTATCGGGAATGCTGGTATCAGCAATAGAAATGATAGTATCACTTAGCCCGAATAGGAGTACGCCTACGAGTATGATTGCAGGGATGACTATAACGACCAACGTCTTCACTTCCCCCCTTAATTTAATTATACCTCCAACCAGCCTCAAATAGAACAAGCTACGAATTGCTATGTCAGTGAAGTTTGAGGCTAGCTTGAGGCTTTGTTGAGAGTTCTTGTTCATTCTACAAGACCTAGGGATTGGGAGGCTGGTTAGATTTCTCTTACTTGACTTTAGCAAACAGCTCTAGGTTATCTATTTCTGCCATTATTTTCCTTCGGTCTCGTGAAGTGAAAATCTGGAACCCTTTTCCGCTCACATTGCACGTAACGAGAACTTTTACGTTATCCCCTTCACCTTCCATCAAGTCCATGTCCACTGTGGTAGGGCATTTTCTCACGTTCAAACGTATATAGAGCAGCCCAGCCAGAGCCTCTCTTAAACCTGTAGTAGGTGGGCGAGCTTGTCTCTAGTTTGTAACCTCGCCTAGCCAGAAAAATCAGGATTCTTTCTACCTTGTTCCTATCAACTTCGAAGGTTCTTGTAAAGTCCATCGCCATCACCCTCCTGTTCTGCTGCCAGTTACCTCATTAGTGGGTAGGCTCGTATTAGCAATCGATGTGTCAATATCAGCAAGCCCCGATAAAAACACGCCAGCAAATATTGCCAGAAGAGTTAATAAGACGATTAGCCTCTGCACTCCTGTCGTTTCTTGACCCAATTGTGACTCCAGCCAACTTCAAGTGGAAAATATCATAATGGGAATACCCACAATGTCTGGTCTGGGTATGTCTATCTCTTACAATTCATGGACTTTGATAAGTAACGATTGAACCTGTCGGCTCAACGGGTCTGTGAATGTACCGTCTATTGAAACAGGCACACACTTGTGAATTGCATAACCCGCTACTCCAGCTTCGGCGAGGATAAAGACAATGATTGGGACTATTATCCAAGGAAAACCCCTGTAACCGATAACCGTAATGAAGCTCAATTCCTTAGTTGCTGTGTTCTCGATACGAAACAGAGCGCCAAGTGGGTTTGTCAGGTCTTGTCTGAATGTGACTGCAAAGCTTCTCTCAAATACTTGGAACTCAAAGTTGTATGGCTCCGCTGTTGGTGTAATATCAGGGAGTTCTTCGAACTCACCCGATACTAAGAAATTCCTCTGCTTCAACTCTCCACCTGGAGTTATTTCTGCAACCGTGATATGAAAACCCCCGGTGATGGGGTCATCGTGTACAAGCATGCTAAACAGACCATTACCAGTTTGTACAGTTACCCTCCCTAATGCCTCGTATATTTCGGGAAATGCTTCCGGAGGCGGAGGTTTTGGCGTCGGAGTCGGTGTTGGAGTTGGTATCGGGGAAGGAGCACAGGCAGTAAGCAAGAGAAGGGCTGCCAATGCTACTGCCAGGATAGTAACCCCAGGCTGTTCTTGCCTTGTTATTCTTTTCTCGATTCTGCCACCTCCGTTAATCGCTTCACTAACTGAGAAAGGGCACCAGCAACCGCTATTAAACAGCGATTCCAGTGCCCCTCTTTCATCCCCTTAGCTCCTGAACCCGTATGTTATTTAAAGGTCATTTCACATGTTGATAATTTAAGTTTAGTCTCTTTTGTATAATTGTCAAATCCGTGTAGGACGCAAGTGTTATCTCTTCCAAGACTTTTGGTTCAAATCGCACCCAGTAGCGAGGGAACCAAAGAGAACCTTCTTGAACAGGAGAGGGTTTGAAATGTTAATAGGGCTAATGAAAAATAGGGGGATAATAACAAAAAGGCCTTTGTTTATCTTTCTAACCCTATTAGCCCCTTTATCGGACCGATAGGGAGTATAGCTATTTTGAGGCAGTCTTAGCTAGTTTTATTCTGTCCAATTTCATGGGGGATATTGGGAGCATCTTTTGTAGCAAATTTCTCACTGGCGTTGTGCAGCAACTGCACCCGCACGGGGGATAATTCTGGGTTTGAAGGGATTTTCATCAATCCATACAAGAAGTTCGCAAGATTCTATCAAGACCTTATAGGTGATTTTGTACTTGGGCTTGCTGGTTAACAACCTTAGAGCAAGAAGTGGCAGCGGCTGGATTTGAACCAGCGACCAAAGGCTTATGAGTCCTCTGCTCTACCCCTGAGCTACGCTGCCTGAGGGTAGTTTACCATCGGCTATTAAAGATGGTCAAACCGAGCGTGATAGTTTTTGCCCATTTCAAGTTTTTATCTTTTTAGTACTAAAGTCCTTGACCAATCGGCAGGTAATAAATTATTATGAGTGAGTTTTGGCAAATTGGCAGGGAAAATGAGCCCACGAATTGCAAGCATTGCCCTAGTTATTATCTTGGTTTTAATCTCTTCTTTGCCAGCGCTAGCCGAGGAAAGCGATGGTGAAACCATCACTATCACCATGACCACCAAGACGGTGCTAGAAATAGAATTGAACCCCACAAGCTGGGAAATAGGGCAAGTAGGGCCAAACACGGAGTATAAAACAAATCCAGAAAAAACTTGGTGCACCATGACTAATAGGGGCAATTGTATGGTGAATACTTACATTAAAGGTGACGACGCTGTGTGGACTGAGAGCCCTAGCGTGTATAAGTGGACGCTTAGTGACGATGGGTATAATGGCACGCAAATATATGTACTATGGTGCCTAAAAGAGGATGGTAGCTCTCCTCTCATCAAGAAGTATGAGGATGGGATAGGAGATGAATTTTACTCTGGCCTTGGAATGGGGGAGGGGAATCAGAAGCAATTTGGGCTTAAATTGTTAACTCCCCCGCCTGACTACACTAAAGGTGGAATTGGATATTTCTCTGGTGGCGGGGAGATGGAAAGCCATATTATCGTAAGTGGCGTGGCTGTCTAATGCTGTGGCAAACTAGATGCCTGTTTTGGCTAAATTTGTGAAAAAGTTCTGAGGAAACTGGTAGGACAGATGAATAGGCGAATTGTAAGCATGGCACTAACTATTATCCTGGCTTTAATTCCCTGTTTATCGGCATTAGCTGCGGATAATAGCACTGTAACCATTACCATGCTTACTGATAAGTACGTAGAAATTACACTGGAGCCAGCAGAGTGGGATATAGGAGACGTGGAGTCAAATACACCGTATGTGACAAATGCAACTTGGTGCACTATAACCAACGAAGGCAATTGCGTGGTAGATATTTATATTAAAGGCGAAGATGCTGTGTGGGTAGATAATCCTAGTGCATATACGTGGAAATTGAGCAGCACTGAGAATAATGGCAAAGGTGTATATGCATTGTGGTATCACATAGCATATGACAGTGCAGATAGCTATACCCTGATCACTACAATTGATACTCACATGAAAAAGGCGAATGGAGAAGTATTACAGCTTATTGGCAACGGCGCCCAGAAGGAATTTGGGCTAAAATTGCTAACCCCTCTAGCCGATACTGAAACCGGCCATTTCTGGGGTGGTAGGGAGATGAAAACCACTATTACCATAAGTGCTGTGGCTGCCTGATGAAACGGCAGAGCAAATACTTCTGGTTAATTGTTGTTTTACTGGCTCTTCTTTGGCCTTCCATTGCTCTGGCCCAGAGTTTCAGCGTCTCCCCGGTTGAGGTAAAAATAGATAATTTACCTCCAGGCGAGGAGGCTGAATTTACCCTTACTATTCATAATAAGGACAATATAAGCCATACTTTTATCTTAACTACTCATAATCCTGAAGAATCAGAACGAAGACTAGGAAGGGCTGAGTTTCCTAATAGTAACTGGGTTAGGTTCCCTCAGCGAGTTACAGTACAAGCCAACTCTGAAGCTGAAGCAAAGGTAAAAGTAGCTATTCCATCACAGCAAAAGTGGGCCGGTAAGGATTGGGAGATATGGCTGAGTATCATGCCGGAGGAGAAGGAATTATTGGTAGTAAATTACTATATCCGCCTTCTAGTATCAACAGGCGAAGAAGTAGAAACTGGCTCTCATATAGACTTAATTGTGGGGATTATTGTTGTGCTGCTTCTAGGCAGTGGCATTTATTATTTTAGACGTAAGGTTAAACCCAGACATCCTCAGCGCTAACCTGACTTTCACTACAAGAGCAGAAGCTCTGAAGGTTTGGGCTGGTTAGTTTTTGATTAGTTTGAAGCTTGTTTAACTATAGCTGCTGAGTGAGTTTCCACAGCTTGTCGGGGCTCTCTATGTGGTCAATATAGAGAGTGCCATTAAGATGGTCTAACTCGTGCTCCAAGGCGTGGGCGAGCAGCTCCTCGCCCTTGAGGCGTATTTCCCTGCCCTGCCGGTTCTGTGCCTTGACCTTAACTGTTACCGCCCGCTTAATCTCTCCCTGATAGCCAGGCACAGATAAACATGCCTCTTCAACTATGCGTTCACCCTGCCTTTTTATTATTGCCGGGTTAATTAGAGTAATAAGTTCCTCCCCAGGTAGTTCAATAACGGCTAGGCGCAATGGCACTCCTATCTGTGGGGCAGCCAATCCCACCCCCGAAGCAGCGCGCATGGTATCAATCATGTCATCAATTAGCTTCTGAATGGAGCCATCAATTTTAGTTACTTTTTTGGCTTTTTGTCTTAATACTGGGTCAGGCAAAATGCGAATCTTTAGGACTGCCATGGTTGCTGTCGAATTATACCCTAGTTTTTCCCACAGTGTAAACTAAACTATCTCTATGAGGTCAGCGTTCACAGCTCGGCCTTGGGGCAGTGTTAATAACCAGTCAAAATGACCTTAAGAATTAAGAGGTGTCCTTTCTGCGCTGGGAAAATCATTTGGGAAGCATTTACACCTCTCTTTTAAGCTCTTCGTAAGCTCTCTTGACCTCCTCTACCGAAGCTTCGTCTTCTAAAGTAGTCAAATCACCAATGCTGGCGTTGCTAGCCACGGCTCTGAGAACTCGCCTCATAATTTTCCCACTCCTTGTTTTGGGCAGTTTGCTTATGAAGTAGATTTCGTCGGGTGTAGCTACCGGCCCTATTGAGTGGCGTATATGCTCTTTTAGCTCTTTATTTAACTCTGCTGAAGGAGATACTCCTTGCTTCAGTATGGCAAATATGACCAAGCTTTCCCCTTTGATGGGGTCGGGCTTACCAGCCACTGCTGCTTCAGTTATAGATGGATGTGATACGGCAGCATCCTCTATCTCTATGGTGCCTATTCTGTGTCCGGCTATTTTGAGAACCTCGTCAGCCCTGCCAAGCAGCCAGAAATAGCCATCATTATCTCTAATTGCGTAGTCGCCAGTGTAAAACATGCCGGGGAACTTAGACCAGTATGATTCTTGATACCTTTGTGGGTCTCCATGGATGCCCATAAGCATTCCTGGCCAGGGAGCTTTTATTACCAAGTGTCCTTTTTCTCCGGGGGGTACTGGTTGGCCTTCCTCATCGACTATATCAGCAGCGACACCAGGCAAAGGAAAGTTTGCCGAGCCTGGTTTGAGAGGCACGCGCTCTATGCCCGGAGTAGGTGATATCATTATGCCACCGGTCTCGGTTTGCCACCAAGTATCAACTATGGGGCATCTTTCTCCACCAATATTCTTATAGTACCACAGCCAGGCTTCTGGGTTGATTGCCTCACCAACACTCCCCAACACTTCCAGACTGCTCAAGTCGTGTTTTTTGATTGGGTCTTCACCATATCTCATTAGCATCCTGATAGCTGTAGGCGATGTGTACAATATGGTAACCCCGTATTTCTCAACTATGTCCCAGTATCTATCTACGGCAGGATAATCTGGAGTCCCTTCGTAAAGGACCTGGGCCGCGCCGTGGATTAATGGGGCATAAACTATTGAGCTATGCCCAGTAACCCAGCCAACATCGGCAGTGCACCAATAAACTGACTCCTCCTTTATATCGAAAACCCATTGATACATAGCATAGTTGAAAACAGAGTAGCCGCCGGTGCTATGCACAATCCCCTTAGGTTTACCCGTGGTTCCCGACGTGTATAGGATATAAAGGGGATGGTTAGACTCAACAGGCTTAGGAGCTACATAATAAGCAGCCTTGACAAGTAAATCGTGAAGCCAGAAATCTCTCCCAGACTTCATTTCCACAGGTATACCAGCTCTTTTGATCACTATTACCTTCTCTATCGAGGGTGATAGTTCCGTGGCTGCATCAGCGATTTCCTTTAATTTTAGCGGCTTACCACGTCTGAAGCCGGCATCAACCGTAACCAAGACCTTAGCCTGGGTATCATTAAGCCTGTCAGCTAGAGCCTGAGCACTGAAGCCAGAAAATATTACAGTGTGAGTGGCACCAATTCTGGAGCAAGCCAACATAAATATAGGCAATTCAGGAATCATTGGCAGGTACAAGGCAACCTTATCACCCTTGCCTACACCCAAATTCTTGAGGACTGAAGCGGCTTTATTGACCTCTCTATATAGAGTGGCGTAGCTTAAAACACGGCTCTCCCCTGCCTCGCTTTCCCAGTATATGGCAACCTTGCTTCTCCGCCAAGTTTTGATATGGCGCCATAATCCGTGGATTCGGGAAAAAAGATGAAGCTATACAAATTCGCTTCTATAGTCACCTTTCAGGTGGTTGAAAATTGTAATACTCTGTAATACCAT
>Ga0209609_10000854_pt1 | contig 17918 bp, 16 predicted proteins | sample LakKivw325mmetaG_FD_184136 | JGI IMG/M metagenome (GOLD analysis project Ga0209609, IMG submission 184136) | Anoxic lake water microbial communities from Lake Kivu, Rwanda to study Microbial Dark Matter (Phase II) - Lake Kivu water 325m metaG... | ecosystem: Environmental > Aquatic > Freshwater... | reverse complement strand
CGTAAAGCTTGAGGAAAAACCACTGAGTCCATTTATAGTATTCGGGTTGACAGGTAATAACCTCCCGGCTCCAATCATAGATCGCCCCGATGGTTCGCAGCTGGCGGCGCATGTTCTCGATATTCCTCATTGTCCACTCGGCCGGGTTAACACCGGTGGCTATAGCTTTGTTCTCAGCCGGAAGGCCGAATGCATCGAAGCCCATGGGATGCATGACGTTGAACCCATGCATCATTTTATATCTTGCATATACGTCCGAAGGCGCCATGGCGTACCAGTGGCCTATGTGCAAATCGCCTGAGGTGTAGGGAAACATGGTCAGCGCATAAAACTTCGGCCTGGGATCGCTCTCCTTGACTTCATATAACCGATCCTTGGCCCACCTATCCTGCCATTTCTTCTCGATTTCTTGTGGATTATAGCGGCTTGCAACGTTCATAATAGACAAGATTTTAGCCTCTATACCTTCGATCGTCAATATAATATAGGGATGCAGCTTGAGCAGCCGGGATGCCTCTGCTCATCTGTTGATACAGGAGACGGTTTCTCGGGTATCAAGTGCCGACCACTTGAAAAATTGATATCATGAATCAGGGAAATATCGAATTATGCAGCGAGACACCTTCGAGGAACTGGTCGCCGAGGCGGTATCAGGCCTGCCGGGTGAATTCAGGGAGCTTTTGGATAATGTGGAGGTATTCGTCGAGGATTGGCCAAGCAAAGAGCAGCTCAAAAGCGTTGGCCTCAGAGGCAGGCGTGATCTCCTCGGTTTATATGAGGGAACGCCGATTACACATCGCGACCAGAGCTACAATCTGGTGCTGCCTGACAGGATAACCATTTTTCAAAAGCCGCTGGAAGCTCAATGCAGATCGGCAGCTGAAATCAAGCGTGAGATCATAAGAACGGTTAAACATGAAATAGCCCATTACTTCGGAATGGACGAGGAGAGATTGAACCTGATCGAATACAGCGAAGACAGCTGATTAGTATTGATTAACACTTGATTTTAGAGTAGAGTATTATCAGATTGTATACGGTAAATCTATTGGAGGCTATGTATTAATGAAAAGGATGCTATTATCGTTGCCGATAGCCCTGCTGATATTATCTGCTGTTTTCCTGACATACAACGTCAGTGCAGACAGTCACTCATTTAGCGACGTAGTGGTTAGCATCGATAATCCGGTGCATGCCGGACTGTCCGTAGTTAAAACGCCTTCCATTGCAGAGGATGATGCCTCGGACCTACCGGAGGGCCTGACGCTGACCAAAGGGGTTCCTTTTATCTCACCGGTCGAGGTTGAACAGGGCAAAATCGTCACGATAAAAGTCAAGGCAACCAATGATAGTCCGTTCAATATAACCTATCCCCTGGCGGTCAAGATAAACGGTACTGCGGTTGGCACCGCCAAGCAACTGTCGCTGGGACCGGCCCTGAGCGAGGATGTTGTATTCACGGTCACCGCCCAGACTGCGGGCAACAATGATGTCAAGGTGGGCAACCTTCAGGGTTTCTTCACGGTCAAGGGCGGCTCATTTCTGGATATGTTCCCCTGGTACCTCTGGGCATTTTTCGGCATCGTACTGGGTGTGATCATCCTTCTTATTGTTATGGTAGTGCTTAAACCTTCCCGCAAAGGCAAGGCGGGCGTACAGGCGGGTCCCGGTCAGAAACAGGTGAAAGGCAAAGGCAAGGCTGGCCAACGCGGTGCGCCCGAAGCATTCCCATTCCCCGGCCAGATGCAGAGGCCCGGTATGCCTGGCATGCAGGGTATGCCTAGTATGCAGGGTATGCCTGAAGGTATGCAGATGGGTATGCAGGGACCGGGCCAACCAGGAGCACCCTTCGATATGTCCGCACCCGGCATGCCGCTGGGAGGCCAGCAGCCGGGCCAACCCCTCCCTGCCATGGGCATGCAATCGCCGTTCCAGTCTCAACCTGGGATGCAGCAACCTCTGACACAGCCGGGTATGGGACCTTCATCTGCTCCGGGAATGCATCCGCCATCTATGCAGGGGCCGCAATTCCCTCAGGGGCCTTATATGCAACAGGTCGGACAACAGATTCCGGGACAGCCGGGGCAGAGTATGCATGCGGGTATGCAGCCGCAGCCGGGACCCGGGATGCCTCCTGGTATGCCTCCTCAGCCGGGGCACGGAATGCCTCCGGTTATGCCTCCACAGCCTGGCCATGGAATGCCACCCCCGATCTCAGGGGCTCCGATCGGGCAGCCCGGTATGCCTTTCGGGCAACAACCGCCCGCACCGCCTTCACCTCACATTACTCCCCAGCCCGGTCCCGGAATGCCGCAAGTGCCGCATGCGATAGGTCAACCACCTATGCCGGCCATGGGTCCTCAGGTAATGTATCCTCCCATGCAGCATGGAGCACAGGCAGCGCCTTTCCAGCAAATGGGCATGCCCAAGTTCGCGGTCAGCAATCTCACCATCACACCTACCCACGTTAAAGTCGGCGAGCCGGTGAATGTCAGCATAATAGTTTCCAACAACGGAGCCCAGATGGGTAAATACAGTGTTGTGCTGCGCATCGGCGGCGTCGTGGAGAATATCACCGATATGTCACTTACACCCGGGGCCAGCCAGACAGCCGGATTCGTTGTCGTCAAGGATGCGCCGGGCGATTACTACGCCGACGTTGATGGATTGGGAGGATTCTTCACAGTTATTCCGCTGGCTCCCCCTTCATTCACCGTGAGCAATTTCTCCATCTCACCCGAACGGGTGCGCCAGGGTCAGCCCGTTATAATAACCGCATCGGTCATAAATACAGGTGAAATAACAGGCAGTCATCCACTGATACTGCGTATAAAGGGTATAGCCGAAGCTCAACACGACGTGACGCTGGCCCCCGGCAAGACACAGGATGTGGAATTCCAGATAGTCAAGGACACTCCGGGCTTCTATCCGGTATCAATGGAAAACTGGACAGGCAAGTTCGTAGTTGAGATGGATTGGACCGGTTAATCCGGTTTGAAATCAGTCCCCGGATCTACTTTAACCAGCCGGCTCATATCATCGAGATAATCGATATACAGAACGCCGTTGAGGTGGTCCACCTCATGCTGTATGGCCTGCGCAAGAAGCTCTGATGCTTTTCGGCGTATCAATTTGCCGTTGCGCCCCTTTGCTTTAACCTTGACGGTCTCCGCCCTGCAGATTTCGGCCTGATATCCCGGTATGCTCAGGCATCCTTCCACAACCGTACGCTCTCCTTCAGTCTCTACAACCTCAGGATTGATCAATACCAGCAGGTCTTCATCCGGTACATGAATGACTACGATGCGCAGGGGCACACCCACCTGATTGGCAGCCAGGCCGACACCGGATGATTCGTGCAGCGTGTCAATCATATTGTCAATCAGCTTGCGCACCGAATCATCAATATTCGTGACCTTCACAGCCTTCTTGCGTAGCACAGGGTCTGGATTGGTGCGAATCTTTAGAACAGCCATAATGAATTATTAAAGCATACCGACAGGGTCAACGTCCAAAATCCATCCTTCCGGCAGATCGAAGTCCCTCAACAGGCTGTGCAATTCGCCCCCTAATAAGATGATCTGCGTCTGGAATTTACCCCTCAGTTTCATTATATATGCCGGGGCCGGGCCGATTATTTTGATATCGCTCAGCCCTTTTTCAGCAATCCTCTGGCTGACCAGGACGGCCCTGCGCTCCGCCTCTGCAAAGCATTTGCGCTCGTCTGAGTGGCTGAAAACCATCCTTGCCATGCTGTTGAAGGGCGGATAACCGAACTCACGCCTGTAACGGATTTCACTGTTATAGAAACCGTCATAATCATGCCTTGCTGCGAACTTAACTGCATAGTAGTCCGGATTGTACGTCTGGACTATGGCCCTGCCCCTGTATATGCCGCGCCCGGCCCGACCCTCCACCTGGCACAGCAGCTGAAAAGTCCTTTCGCCCGACCTGAAATCAGGCAGGTTGAGGTTAGTATCGGCGCTCACGATTCCTACCAGTGAAACTCCCGGAAAATCCAGCCCTTTAGCCAGCATCTGCGTACCGACCAGTATATCTATGTGCCGGCTCCGAAACGAGTCCACCACTGTCCGAAAAGTCGAAGCATCTGTGATAGCATCGCTGTCAAAGCGAATCACGTCGGCTTTGGGAAAAAGTTTCCGACATTCGGCTTCAACGGATTCGGTACCGATTCCAAAGTATTTTATCTCCCGTCCGGAGCACTGCGGACATCTGCGGGGAAGAGGATAGGATCGGCGGCAGCGGTGACAGATAAGGCGTTTCTCGCTGTAATGATAGGTCAGTGCACCGGAACAACGCCTGCAGCTCATCACGTGCCCGCAATCCCGGCACGCAATGAAAGTAGCCTTTCCCCGGCGATTGATGAACAGGATTATCTGCTCTCCCCGGTCCAGCGATTCCGTCATGGCCGACCGGAGGGCGCGGCAGAAAATGCTACGGTTGCCGCTTTTAAGTTCACGCCTCATATCGATTATATCAACCTCGGGCAGGGGCGACTGGCCGAGAGGCGTAACCCGCTCCGTCAGCTCGATAAGTTGAAATTCAGATCTCGTTGCGCGATAGTAGGTCTCCACATCGGGCGTGGCGCTGCCCATAATGAGAACGGAATTGGTCAGGCGCGCCAGCTGAACAGCAACCTCACGTGCATGATAGCGCGGCGATTTCTCGGATTGCTTATAAGCCCATTCATGCTCTTCGTCCACAATTATCAGACCCAGGTTTGGTTGCGGAGCGAATACAGCGCTGCGCGGTCCTATCACGATGTCGAAATCACCGCGGGCAATACGGCGCCACTCATCATGCAATTCCCCTGCCGTGAGCGCGCTGTGCAAAACAGCGACCCTGCCCGGAAACCTGGAGAAGAAACGATCGATCACCTGGGGCGTCAAGGATATCTCGGGCACCAGGCAGATGCCCTTTTTCCCCATTTTGACCGTCTCGGCCAGGGCCTGGAGGTATATCTCGGTCTTGCCGCTTCCCGTCACACCATGCAATAAAAATATGGAGGATGCAGACCTGCCGCCATTAGCCTGGATAGCATCCCTGATGGGACCCCATGCCGACTGCTGTCCATCCGTAAACTGCAGAGGAAATTCAAGGGGATGATCGGTCCTGGCGATAGGATCACGGAACACCTCCTCACCGATCTCACTTATCAATTGTCGGGACAACAAAGCTGTGATGACCTGCCGACCGCATCCTGCCTTCTTTAAAGCCTGGCCTGTTCCCATTTTCCCCCCTGCAGCCTGCAACACTTCCAGAACTTTTAATTGCCTGAAAGCGCGTGCTTTTTTCAGTTGTTCCAGGATAGAGGGGAGCTCTTCATCATCAATGGCCAGCATGAGGGACTTCTGAAGCTTGTGTCCGGGCTGTCTCTTGCTGTTGAATCCCGGGGGAAGCATCAGCGCCAATGCGCTGAACACGGGGGCTATGTAGTAGTCGGCAATCCAGGCGGCCAGGTCGATTCGCCGGGGGCTGATCAAAGGTCCGGGTGAGACGACGCCGGCAATATCTCTTGTCTGGGTAACTGTGGACGTCTCGGACAAAGTGGTAACTATGCCGCGCACGACCCTCGGCCCGAACGGTACAAGTACCGCACAGCCGGGCTCAATTTGAAGAGCTGGGGGAATGGAATAGGTGAAAGTATGTCGGTGGCCGCCGGCCGCACCCACGGCTACCTCAGCAAATCGCATCCACCTTATTCGGCTTCGCTTACGGGAGCCTCAGGCTCGGGGGCAGTCAACATATCCTCAACCGGGGCCGGCGAGGTCGCCTCGGCGATCCTCTCTCGCCTTTCCTTGAGCCTGGCTTCCTTGGTGCTGAGCCGCCTGATATAGTAGAGCTTGCTGCGCCTGACCTTTCCATGGCGCACGACCTCTATTTTTTCCAGGAGGGGAGAGGCCAACGGGAAGGTATGTTCAACTCCTATGCCCGATGTCACCCTGCGGACCGTGAAATTACCTCCGGAATTGTGTCGGGTAACTTTAATGATCAGCCCGGGGAAAGTCTGCAGCCGCTCGCGGCTGGCCTCTTTGACTTTAAAGCTCACACGAACGTTATCGCCGGGTGAAAGCTTGGGCAATCCCGGCTTGACTTTATTCTTTCCTATAGTATTGATATCCATGATCGATTCCTTTCCTTATATTTAGTACCATCAATTATTATTCAAATCCGTTGATTTTACCAGATTCACCTCGATATCTGTCAATTTCGCCTTGCCCAAAAGGTCGGGGCGTCTTTGGGCGGTGCGCAGGATGCTTTGCCTTCTGCGCCAGGCGGATATCTCCTTGTGATTACCGGAAAGCAGCACATCCGGGACCTTCCAACCCCTGAAGTCTGACGGCCTTGTGTACTGTGGGTATTCCAGCAAACCGTCCACATGCGATTCTTCCACCAGGGATATATCCGACCCTATGGCTCCCGGCACCAGCCTGACCAGGCAATCGGTCACAACCATGGCAGCCGGTTCACCCCCGCTGAGCAAATAGTCCCCGATGCTTATTTCGTCGGTGACGAGGTGTTCGGCCACCCTTTCATCCACGCCCTCGTAGTGCCCGCATATCATTATTATATTGTTGCCAGCGGCATATCTGACTGCCATCTCCTGCCTGAACAGCTTGCCCTGAGGTGTAAGCAGTATAACCGGGTAGTCTGCTTCCCCTATATCGCTGCGCAGATGTTCCACAGCCTCAAACAGTGGCTCCGGCTTCATCACCATGCCAGCGCCGCCTCCGTAGCAGTAATCATCCACCGTATGATGCCTGTCATGAGTGAAAGACCTTATATCATGGAGGCGGATATCGACAAGCTGCCTTTCCAGCGCGCGGCCGATAATGCTGTGCGACAGATAGCCCGAAAAGGCTTCGGGGAAAAGCGTCAATATATCGATTCTTAACATTTATATAGGGACCTGCCATGTGAAAAGGTAGGTAATTCTACCATAACTCACTCGTGCCACCAAACCTGCGGACAAGCTGAACATCCTGTACGAATAATAGAACACATGATCTAATAAACTATATGTTGTGTGGTCAGGTTTCCCATCGCCACAATTTGTGTATTTTCCCCTGATAACCCACAGACCGTCCTGTAAAACCGGGCCATTTTTTAAAAACTTTTCCCTGAAAAACTATTGACAAGTGGGGTAAAAAGTGTCAATAATGGGACATAGTGGTAAAAAGTGGTAAAAAAGGGGAAATGATATGGTAATGAACAGTCAATGTGCGAGCATGACGGACCAAGATCTGATCTCTTTTTTAAAGGAAAATGATTTCACGGGTCACCGCCTGCGCCTGCTTCTCTTCTGGGGCAGGCATCCTCAGGCCAAGTTCAACCTTGACTGCATTGCCCATGTGCTCGATATCACACATCACCATCTTCACGAGATGCTGAGAGAGCTGATCGAAAAAGGGATGGTGGAGGAAAAATACTGCTCCAGCGGCATCGCACACTACTCGTTAAACCCCGAACACGAACTGAGCGATTACGTTCAGGAACTGGCAATGATGGACTGGAGCGCCATTAGAAATCTTGAAGGAGAAGTTGAGAGGTCAGCTCTCCTGGTATAACCGGGTCAACAGGATTAGAAAGTAATGTTTGTTGGCGAATACGAATATAAGGTTGATAACAAGGGACGTCTTCCCCTGCCCCCCAGGTTCCGCAGGGAAATAGAAGACGGCCTTGTCCTGACCATGGTGGCTGATAACTGCATCACAGCCTATACCAAGGCCGATTGGAACAAGATGACCGCCAATCAGGCCCCGGCCAGTTTCCTTGTTTCCGATAAGGAGAGAAGGATCAACCGCTTCATTTTCAGCAACGCCAACGAGGTCAACATCGACAACCAGGGAAGGATAGCCCTACCCTCCACACTGCGTGAGAGGTGCTCAATATCGGACACCGCTGTTGTGCTGGGAACCAACAACTGTTTTGAGATCTGGAATACCGCCCAGTGGCAAAAAGAACGCCCGTCCGCTGACGATGCGCGCCAGTTGATGGAGATCCTGGAGGAAAGGAAATGAGCATCGCATTAGCAAGCAGGGTACATACTCCTGTTCTCGCGGACGAGGTTGTTGAGGCGCTGGATGTCGAGCCGGACAAGCGATACATCGACTGTACCCTGGGTGGCGGCGGCCACGCCCTTGCTATCCTCTCCGGATGCCAGCCCGGAGGCCAGTTACTCGGTATAGACGCCGATCCTGAAGCAATCAACCTGGCCCAGCACAACCTGTACGACTTCTTTGAAAGCTCCATCATCATCAACGATAACTTTTACAATCTTGAAAACATCTGCCGCGAAACCGGCTTTTTAGCCGCCGACGGCATACTCTTCGACCTCGGACTATCATCGCTTCAGCTCGCCAGTGCAGAGCGCGGCTTCAGCTTCCAGCTGAACGGCCCGCTTGATATGAGGTTCAACCCGGACGAGCATCTCACCGCCGCCGACATAGTCAACAAGTTGCCCGAAGCCAAACTGGCCCAGTTGATTCTGATCTACGGCGAAGAGCCCATGGCTAACAGGATTGCCAAAAACATCGTTGATCACAGGCCGATCTCAGATACTGCGGACCTGGCCACTACAGTCTCAGATGCGATAGGTGACCGCTTAAGTAAGATACATCCCGCCACCAGGACCTTCCAGGCCCTGCGCATAGCGGTGAACCGGGAACTCGACCATCTGACCACGGCTCTTGACCAGAGCCTCAATTGTCTGGAAAAAGGCGGCAGGCTGGCCGTTATCAGCTATCACTCACTGGAAGACCGCATCGTCAAGAACTTCATGCTGCGCGAGACCAGGGGCTGCATCTGCCCGCCCACTGTACCTCAGTGCCGCTGCCAGCATAAACCCACTCTGGCGCTCGCCAGCAGACATCCCATATATCCCAGCGATGAGGAGATCGAAAGAAATCCGCGCAGCCGGAGCGCAAAACTCCGCGTGGCGGTTAAGCTATAAAAAAAGCACAGGAGGCAAAGAAAATGATCGGAGCAAAAAGACTGAATTCCATCCTGAACAACGACCGAAAACTTCTAACCATTTTCGGGGGTATGGTCTTCGATGGCGTCGTTTTCATCAGCCTTGTAATAGCAATCGCCATCCTCTACTTCATGTAGGAATCGTTCGACTATAAGTAAACATTAAATCATAGGAGGCTTGGATTAATGACAAAAAAACTAATTACCGGCATCGATGTGGGTACAACCAAGATCTGCACCATAGTTGCCACCCTTGATTCAGGGGGTGCTCTTCAGGTGCTCGGTGTCGGACAGGTACCGTCCCACGGCCTTCATAAAGGCATGGTGGTCAATGTCGAGGAGGCCAGGGACTCCGTAGCCGAATCGGTTAAACGCGCTGAACAGGCCAGCGGCGTCAAGATTGAATCGGCGTACATCGGTGTCACAGGCCGTCACATCAGTTCGGTCAACAGCCACGGTGTGGTTGCCATACCGCGCACCGACAGGTTGGTGAGGTCGGACGATCTGTCACGCGTGCTGTCTGCGGCCAAGAACATGAACATACCGGACGACAGGAAGATCCTGCACCAGATACCCCGCGGCTACAGCCTGGATACCCAGGAGAAGATCAAGAACCCGGTGGGCATGCATGGATTCCGGCTGGATGTTGAAACGCACATAATCACCGCGTCCACGGCATCCGTTCAGAATCTGGTCAAATGCGTGCGCAGCGTGGGAGTCGAGATCGATGACCTGGTACTTGAGCCGCTGGCCAGCGGCGAGTCCGTGCTGACCCCCGAAGAAAAAGAGATCGGCGTCATCATGGCCGACATCGGTGGCGGCACGACGGATATCGCCGTATTCAAGGACGGCAGTATCTTTCACACATCCATCATCCCGGTGGCAGGCTATCAGTTCACCAGCGACCTCTCCATCGGTCTGGGGCTGCCCTTCGAGATCGCGGAAGCGATGAAGAAGAAGTACGGCAACGTTTATCCCGAGACCGGTTCCAAGGACGAGGGGTCCACTCTGACGGTGGAAGACGGGCACAGCGTTTCCTACAAAGACCTCAGCAATATCTTGAGGGACCGCATGGAAGAGCTGCTCAGGCTGATACTTCTGGAGATGCCAGATACCAGCTACGCCTCTCTTGCTCCCGCAGGCCTGGTAATGACCGGCGGCGGATCCAAGATGAACGGGCTTGAGGCTCTGGCCCGCGCCACCATACGCATACCTACCAGGATCGGCGAACCGATGGGTGTCTACGGCATTACCGATGTTCTGCATGACCCGGCAAACGCCACCGGCGTAGGTCTGCTGCTCTGGGCTATTAAAACAGGCGGCAAACCTACCTGGGAGGCGAAGCCCAAGCAGGCAGGCTCGGTGAACAATGTCATGGGTATGCTCAAGAAATTCTTCGGCGCATAAATTAAATTTTGGAAATTGCAGGAGGTTAATTAAAGAATGTCAAAATCAATGTTCTCGACCGCACCGGCCAAGATAAAGGCCATCGGCTGCGGTGGTGGCGGATCCAATGCCATCACCCGCATGGTACGCGAAGGCATCAAGGGCGTGGAATTCATCTGCATGAACACCGATGCCCAGGCCCTGGCACTGGCTGAAGTACCGGTCCGTGTCCAACTCGGCGAAAAACTGACCCGCGGCCTCGGCGCCGGCGGTGACCACAACGTCGGACGCAAATCAGCCGAGGAAAGCCGCCAGGCCATCCAGGAAGTGGTGGCGGGCGCAGACATGGTATTCATCACCGCCGGCATGGGAGGGGGCACCGGCACCGGCAGCATACCTGTCGTAGCCGAAACAGCCAGGTCCTCAGGCGCACTGACCATTGCCATCGTCACCAAACCCTTCTCATTCGAAGGCGGACGCCGCATGAAGGTCGCCGAGGAAGGCATACTCCAGCTGTGCGACAAGGTCGACACCCTGGTAATCATCCCCAACGATCGCATAGTCGAACTCTGCGACAACAAGACCACCGTGGACAATGCCTTCAGGCTGGCAGACGACGTGCTGCGCCTGGGTGTGCAGGCCATCGCCGAAGTCGTTACCGTACCTGGCCTGATCAATCTGGACTTTGCAGATATCCGGGCTATCATGAAGAACTCCGGCCCCGCCTGGATGTCGGTCGGCCATGGCAAGGGCACAAACAGGGCTGTAGAAGCTGCCAAGAATGCCCTGGCGAGCCCTATGCTGGATGTGTCCATCAGCGGTGCCAAGGGCGTGCTGTTCAATGTAACCGGCGGCAGCAACCTGACCCTGTTTGAGTGTAACGAAGCCGCAGACGTCATTGCACAGTCAGTCGACCCCGATGCCAACATCATTTTCGGCGTCGTATTCAACCCCCAGATGGAGGACGAGGTCCAGATAACCATCATAGCCACAGGCTTCACCGCGCAATATGGTTCTGGCGTACCTACCGAGGTCGAATTGCGCAGACTGCTGAGAGGAGCAACTGAAGACAGCCTTGATGTTCCTTCATTCTTGAGGAGAGGCTCGCGTTATCCCAATGCGCAGGCGGCTGCCCCTCAACCGGCAGGCATCAACAGGATGCAGCGCTGACCTTAACTAGAGAACCATAAGGCCTTATGAACAGGGCGGAGAAAATTCTCCGCCCTGTTCTATTTATGTCTCCCAAACCATTGACTCTTACTATATGTTGTGTTAGTATCCATTATGACCACATATTGTAGTGTTGATAGATGAAGTGCCCTTCATGCGGTGAGCCGGAATCCAAGGTAATAGACTCCAGAAGTCTGGGGGATGAGATCAGGCGGCGTCGCGAATGCACCGTTTGCCAGTCGCGTTTTACTACCTACGAAAGGCTGCAGAACCGGAGCCTGTTTGTAATTAAAAAGGATGGCCGCCGCGAGGAATTCGATCGTGAGAAGCTTTTCTCAGGTATACGCAAGGCCTGCGAGAAACGTCCCATGCCCACAGGTACCATCGAGAAGCTGGTAGAAACGATCGAGACAGAGCTGTACAGCCTTGGCAGGACGGAGATATCCAGCTCTCTCATAGGAAAGTACGCCATTACCAAGCTGTCTGAGCTGGATCACATAGCTTATATACGCTTTGCCAGCGTCTATTACGAGTTCTCCGATATCACAACTCTCAAACAGGCTGTGGATACACTTATCGAGAGCAAGCTCGGCGCTCCGCTGGACGGCCAGCTTCCTCTCATCAACAAAGATGATCTGTCCAGGCAGAGGCGGCGATCGAGGCTGAAGCAGCAAAATGGTAAATAAACAGGTCAAAAATCAGCTTCCAGATTCCGTCAGAAATTTCGTAGCCAGGACGGTTTTTACCTATACCCAGACCATGGGCATCACCGATAGGCCCGAGCTCGAGGAGCTGACCGAACAAGTAATATCGAGGTTGGAGAAAAGAATGTCTATGGATGAACAGACTGCCGCTAATAGGATCGAACCGACCCTTCCGGGCATGGAACACCTGGTTACGCCCGTTGTACCGCCGCTCCCGCAAAAGGAACGCATTGTCACCATAGTGAATGAGCTGCTGGCCGAGAAAGCCAGCGCGAAGCCGCCTGCGGAGAAGCAAACCGGTCAACCGCCTCCTGCAGCCCGAGCTGCACAACCCTCGAAATCAACACCGGTCACCAGGGCGACCCAGGCCGAACTGAAGCTGTCAGATAATGCCATGGTGGTGCTGGAGAAACGCTATCTGATAAAAGACAGCCAGGGCAATCCCGCCGAGAAAGCCGAGGACCTGTTCAGGAGGGTCAGCAAACACATAGCTTCGGCTGAAGTGATATTCGATAAAAATGCCGATGCTGCTGAATGGGAAGACAAGTTTTATCATTTGATGACTTCGCTTGATTTCCTGCCCAATTCACCTACTCTCATGAATGCCGGACGTGAGCTGGGACAGCTATCCGCCTGCTTCGTCCTTCCCATCGAAGATTCCATGGAATCTATTTTTGATGCCGTTAAATACACGGCTCTGATTCATAAGAGCGGAGGAGGTACCGGATTCTCGTTTTCACGCCTCAGGCCCAAGCAGGACCGCGTGGGGTCCACCGGAGGAGTAGCCAGCGGACCGGTGTCTTTCATGCGCGCCTTCGATACTGCCACGGACGTGATCAAACAGGGTGGGATGAGGCGGGGCGCCAACATGGGTATACTCAACGTAGCCCATCCGGATATACTGGAATTTATCACCTCCAAGGAAGATCCCAAAGCCTTCACCAACTTCAATATATCGGTGGCGGTTACCGACGATTTCATGCAGGCTGTAGAAGACGATGGAGATTACAGCCTGGTCAATCCCAATAGCGGCGCCGTTGAAGGGCGGCTGAATGCCCGACAGGTATTCAGCAAGATCATCGATATGGCCTGGAAAACCGGGGATCCCGGCATTATTTTTATTGACAGAGTCAATGACTTTAATCCAACTCCCCACCTCGGCAGGATTACCAGCACCAACCCCTGCGGGGAACAACCTCTTCTTCCCTATGAGTCATGCAACCTTGGCTCCATCAATCTCTCTCACATGCTGCGTAAATCAAACGGTAAATTTGAAATCGATTATAACAGATTGAGGGAAACGGTCAGACTGGCTGTTCGCTTTCTGGATGATGTAATCGAGGTTAATCAGTATCCCCTGCCTCAGATCGCCGATATGACTCGCAAGACGCGAAAAATCGGTCTGGGCGTCATGGGCTTCGCTGATATGCTGATCCAGCTGCGGGTCCCCTATAATTCGGACAAAGCCCTGGAAATAGCGGAAAAAGTCATGCGCTTCATATCCGAGGAATCCACGGCCGAGTCTACCACTCTGGGCACTTCACGCGGTGTGTTTCCTGCATTCAGCGGAAGCACCTACGACAGCAAAGGAGGACCCAGAGTCAGGAACGCAAACAGGACGACTATCGCACCGACCGGCACGCTAAGCATCATTGCTAACTGCTCCAGTGGCATCGAGCCGCTGTTCGCCCTCAGCTATTTCAGGCATATACTTGATAATCAGAAGCTCATAGAAATCAATCCTTATTTCGAAGAGGCTGCAAAAAAAGAGGGGTTTTATTCACAGGACCTGATGAAAAAACTGGCCGAAGGCGGCAGCCTGCACGATATGGAAGAGATTCCACGCTGGGTGAAAGAGGTATTTGTAACCTCTCATGAAATCTCCTCCGAATGGCATATTAAGATTCAGGCAGCCTTCCAGAAATACACCGACAGCGCTGTTTCCAAAACTGTCAATCTTCCTTTTGAGGCCACAGTGGAGGATGTACAGAAAGTCTACATCTCCGCATTCAAATCCGGCCTCAAAGGCATAACTATTTACCGGGATAGAAGCCGGGATAGCCAGGTGCTCAACACCGGCCAGAAGGAGAGCCCCAAGCCCAGGGAGGCGGAAGCCGAATTCAGGCCGTCGCCCAGGCAAAGGCCGAAGATCACCAGGGGCATAACTGAACGTGTTACGACCGGCTGCGGCTATATTTATGTAACGGTCAACTTCGATGACAAAGGTATCTGCGAAGTATTTTCCAGTCTGGGTAAAGCCGGAGGCTGTGCCTCCGCTCAGCTTGAGGCCACCAGCAGACTGATATCGCTGATACTGCGGTCGGGCATTGAGGTGTCCTCGGTGATAAAGCAGCTGAGGACTATCAGATGCCCCTCGGTATCCTGGGAGAACGGCCGCGCCATTCTGTCCTGTGCAGATGCAATCGGCAGCGTACTTGAGAAATATGTTAAAAAAGAGGATGATAATACATCAGATTATGAAATGAGCCAGCAGGCCAATTATATCGGCCAGTGCCCGGATTGCAGCAACCAGCTGGTATACCAGGAAGGTTGCCACATATGCCCGAGCTGCGGCTATACTAAATGCGGATGATGTAACCTGACAGGACCTGTGAGGTGGGTGATGTATGGATACCACTGAGAATCGCTATTCCCTTGCATATAAACAGATAGCCAAGGTTGCCAACGATTCGCTGCCCCTCAACAAGCTGATAAGCTCCATTGCTGCCAGCACCGCCAAGGGGTTGCGGGCATCGGGCTGCGCAATCATGTTGCTTAACCCGCGCAAGGAATATCTCGATATAATCGGCGCATGGGGATTAAGCGACCTTTACCTGCGCAAGGGAGCCATCAATGCTCGGAAAAGCTACCCGGATATACTTGACGGCAAGATCGTTGCCGTAGACGACATCTTTTCAGATAAAAGGACTCAATACCCCGAGCAGGCCACCCGAGAGCAGTTAATATCATTGCTGGGGGCGCCCATCGTCCAGCACGGCGAGGTGATCGGCGAAATACGGATTTACACCCGGGAAAAACGACGCTTTAAACCAAACGAGAAGGATTTCATCTCCACGATAGCCAATTTGATTGCATTGATGCTCGAGAAGATCGAGCTTGCCCAGGACCTCAACAACCGCCACCAGTCCAATATTGAGCAGCAGAAAAGGCTGACCAGTTTCTCCGTCCTGCCGCTGTCACCCATCCGACCCGTCAATTTCGGGCATCCCAGCGAAGAGGAGTTCGCACGGCTGCTTGATTTCTATCAGGTGGAATGGTTATACGAGCCGCGCTCATTCCCCCTTGCCACACAGGACAACAGGATAACCGAGATGTTCACCCCCGATTTCTATCTGCCTGAGATCGATCTGTATATAGAGCTCACCACGTCAAAACAAAGCCTTATTACGGAAAAGAACCGCAAGGTACGCCATTTAAAGGAGCTTTATCCGGATATAAGCATTAAGCTGTTGAACAAAGGTGACTACCTCAAGTTATTTGCCCGGCACGGGTTCATCCCGCTGGGCGAGAGCAAGATGAAAGGCGTACAGCGTTATTTGTTCAGCAAGACCCAGATCCAGCGCCGCGTGAAACTGCTGGCGAAGCAGATTTCAAAGGACTATCAGGGACAGGAGCTGGTCCTCATCGGCATCCTGAAGGGCGTTGTCTGCTTCATGTCCGACCTCATGCTGCATATGTCCATACCGGTCACAGTGGACTTCATGGCCATATCCACACCGGCCGATAAGGCCGACCTTTCAGTCAGGATAATGAAGGACCTGGACACTGATATAGCGAACAAGCATGTTATGATGGTGGAGGATATCGTTGACACGGGCATGACCCTGAACTATGTGCTCAATAACCTGAATGCCCGAAAACCGGCCAGCCTGAAAGTCTGTACCCTGCTGGATAAACGTGTCCGCCGCTTGATCGACGTGCCCCTGGATTATGTGGGTTTTGAAGTGCCGGACGAGTTTGTGGTGGGATACGGGCTGGATATGGGCGGAAAATACCGCAATCTACCTTCTATCGCGATACTGGAATAACTTCAAAAAATAAAATGCCCCAAGTAACCTCGTTTTCCCGGTTCCTCATCCACCCCCTCTCACCGGCCAGCCTTCGCTCACCATGTGTTAGGGCCTCTGCCTCCCCGTTCCAACTTTGATTACTTGGGACGTTTATAAAATTAGCACATAACCGCATACATGTCAATACCCCGCTTAAACGTAAATAATATTTTTGGGAAAAATTTTTACCGCGTTAATTTTGTCCTATCTACAGTATATGTAATTGCAGTAGCGCATCGATAATATCCTGGCCATAGAAAAGCGAAAGCATACCCGCCAGTGTTAAAAACATGCCAGACTGCCTGAGCCGGCCCAGCTTTCTGATCCTGAAGGCTACGAGTATAGCAGCGGCCAATCCTCCTGCCAGAATAGCTATGCCCAGTGCGATCAGGACAACAGGATAACCAACTGACGCACCAATCAATCCCGCCATACCTGCTGCACCGAAGCCAATCAGCTCTTTATTGAATATCCTGGGGACAACCCAGACCAGGAAGAATACAGCGAAGCCTGTAGCAAATCCTCCCAGTGCGCTCATCACGTCCGGTGTCGTGCCTGTAACAGGCTGAAGAGCCGCAAATGCAAGAGCCGCTGCGATACCGGGATAGACGATGACGTGCGGCAGCACTTCCTGTTCCAGGTCAGTAATGAAAAGTATGATTAAAAAACATCCCATAACAGCAGTTGTCACTGCCTGCCACGACAGTCCGAATAGGATCAATACCAGCATGAACAAAAGCCCGCTGGCCAGTTCAACCAGCATGAAACGCGCCGGTATCGCATGGCCGCAGTAGCGGCATCTTCCCTTCAGTGAAAGATAGCTGAAGATGGGTATAAGGTCTCGTGCCGTCAACCCGTGGCCGCAATTGAAACAGTGCGAAGGCGGATAAAGTATGGATTTGCCGGCAGGAACACGGTCAGCTACGACGTTAATAAAACTTCCGACGCTGATACCGAGTATGAACACCAGCGGTAATAGAATTAATTCAATGTTTATTGTGCATGCAGCTCCATTGGTCTTATTTTTCGATCATCCCGGCCAGCCTGGCCTGTAAGTCCGTTGCCGAAGTTTCAAAATTCCGGTTTTCCTCTGCCATAACAGTGATAATCTTACTCAGCAGTATCGCATTGTCACGATCGACCCTGCCAACGGCATTTGAAAAAGCCGAATTCCCACCTTGAACGTTATCGCCATAGACATCGGCGATCCCCAGCAGGGTGAATCCCAGCCAGTCATCACCGTGGCTTATCGTATATTCCGTTAAGCCTTCACTCACCTTGTTGATCCCGCCATACAGCGACAGCTGTTTGCAGAATCCTAAAAACGGATTCAGGTTGCGGAGGTCATCCCTGATGATGCTCACAAAGCTGTCTTCCACCGTGGAATAGCGGCCTTTATAAATATCCAGCAGCCCCCTGCAGTAAGTGGTCTGCACCCATTTACTATCAGCCTCTTCGGATTGTGTCAAAATGCGGTCTGCGCCCCGGTAATCACCTTTCTGTATGAGTGCCAGGGCCAGCTTGTTCAGGATAACGCTGTTTTGCGGGAAGAGGTCATCCGCTTCCTTGTATGAATTCACCGCATCATCCACCG
>Ga0209609_10000851_pt1 | contig 17925 bp, 14 predicted proteins | sample LakKivw325mmetaG_FD_184136 | JGI IMG/M metagenome (GOLD analysis project Ga0209609, IMG submission 184136) | Anoxic lake water microbial communities from Lake Kivu, Rwanda to study Microbial Dark Matter (Phase II) - Lake Kivu water 325m metaG... | ecosystem: Environmental > Aquatic > Freshwater... | reverse complement strand
CACTCTGCCTGACACCCACAAACTTCTGCAGAAAAAGTAGCTTGCTCTGAAATAAAAACACCAATAATTCCCGCAGCAAGCATCGCTTTGATTATCTTATTATCATCTAAATTCATATACTTCGCTGTGCCTAATATCGCTCCGGGTATTACACCACAAGAACCAGCAGTGGGGGCAGCGACGATTAGCCCCATAGAGCTCTTCACCTCCATCATTGCCATAGTAAAAGCAATGATATGATTCAATGCACCTCCTGGAATCAATTTATTTTCTCGATTCGCTTTTTCAATCAACCAAGCTTGAGGTCCTAAAATTCGATCTTGATAAAATGTACCTTTTAAACCAGTTTTAATAGATGATTTTAGTATATTAACAATTTCCCTCATCTTAGAAAATATTTTAGCTTGTGTTAATTTTCCCCGGCTGCTTTCATATAAGGCTGCTAATTCCCATAATTCTCCACCATTTTTTCCCCAGTAGCTCAACATTTTGGAAGCAGTATTATATGGAACAATACAATCCTTTATAGATACCACCGGCATAACAGGATCTAATTGTTTTATATATAAAATATTTTTTAATTTCTGTAACCAAAGGATTTTAGACGGAGATAATTTTGAACTAGATTTTAAATTAATAATGCCTTGCCCTTGCTTACTATTTTCTGATAAATCGATATAGGCAATTTCTTTAATTTCCTTCTTAATCTGCTCTACTATTTTCTTGGCTTCTTTACTTGTTATTCCGGAATAAAATAATAATGTTTCATAAAAATCCCCACAAATTAATAAGGAAAATTCCTCAATTTTATTTATTTCAATCAAGCCACCACCAACCGAAATGGCTTCTAAATGAATCTTTTCGCCCCCTTGATTGGCCAACATCATTTTTATGGTATTAGGATGATCAGCAATAAAATCGGTAATTTTAAATTTTATACCTATATTTTCTTCCCTCGCCTTCTCCAAAGAAATAGGTAAAGTCTGATCATCAGGTTGTAATCCTAATAATCCTGCAGCAAGACCAACATCAGTTCCTTGAGTATGGTAGGTGGGGGCGATAGCCCCCTGTCTTTCAAATTCAATCACAACATTCTTTAATCTCCCGCCTATTAACTGACGTGCAAGATTACCAATCCTAACTGATGCAGCCACATGAGAACTGGAAGGACCTCTCATAATCGGTCCTATGGCATCGTTAAATATACTGGCTGGTTGTTTTTTAATAAAATCACCTTCTTTTATTTCATAAATTTAATAGCCTTTTCTAATAATCGATCAATTTTTTTACAGTATTCTTTACTTAATGGTAAACGAGGAGAACGAAAATTACCTCCATTTACTCCTCTTCTATCCATACAATATTTTACAATCTGCACTAACTTACCTGATTCTTCTAGTTCTATACATAATGGCAAAATAACATTATAAATTTCCTGTGCCCTTTTATAATTTTTATTGATCACAGTTTCTTCGTAGATTGCCGATGATAGTTCAGGTAACACATTACCAATTACCGATACCCAGCCCTGAGCTCCCAGAAAAAATGATTCGAATACAAGCTCTTCACTACCACAGAAAGTAATAATATTTCCATGACCAAGCCGTTCAATTTCTCTTAAACGAATGATATCCCCAGTAGATTCTTTAATATATTTAATATTTTCTTTCTCTGCTAATTTAAGAACTGTTTCTAACTGGATATCCACTCCAGATGTCCCTGGATTGTTATAAATCATAATAGGAATATTAACAGCATCTGCTATGGCCTCATAGTGATAAATAATTTCTTCTTGTAAAGGATTATAATAATAAGGTGGTAGAATAAGTACTGCATCTGCACCAATTTTTTCAGCATGTCTAGTATATTCTATCGTTTTAGTTGTTGTTTCTGCAGTAGTACCTATACATACTGGAAGTCTATTATTTACAATCTTAACCACAAATTCAGCTATTTCATAGCGCTCTTTTTCAGTTAAACTAGCAAACTCACCCGTACTACCTAAAGGAATCAATCCATGTGCACCTTTTTCAATATACCACTCAATATTTTTTTTTAAACCATTAAAATCAATATCCTGATTTTCATCAAAAGGTGTAACCATTACGACAAAAACCCCCCTTAATTCTTTTATTTCTTTCTTCATCAAAAACCTCCCTGAGATTAATTTAATTTTTATTTTCAACCTTTTTTAAATTTATTCTATAAAATAGATAATTATTTTATGATAATCATTGATTATTAGATTAGGTAATATCAAGATCATGCAGTTTTTCAGGTAATGGTTTATCAGTTTGCTTATCCCATCCTCTTGCTTCATAATATTCATTAAGCATACCTTCATAATCTTTAATTACACATTTTTTTTCTTGCTTATAATAACCAAATTTAGGTAACTCTCTCATTCTTTCTGGTAAAAGGTCGTCTTTATGGGTGAAGCCTTCTCTTATATTAAATAATCTTTGTAAATTAATTACCCGTTCTCCTATTTTTAATAGCTCTTTACCATCTATATCCCAATTTGTTATTGCTGAAAGCATCTCAGCATAGTTATCTAAAGTTAATCCGACATACATCAAGAACTTGCAAGTACTTAAAATATCTGGCACTATTAAACCATCTTGTAATATTTTTACAATTTTCCCTTTCCCCTTTTCTTCCCATCTATCTACCGTCAGGGGATCAGGAACGCCATATTTCATCATCCCAAAGTCCTTTTTTCCAGAATCATAAGCCATTCCTTCTAAGGGATGAATATGGCACATTCCCCGGTTTGCGGTTCCATAAGTAATAGCTAAAGCTTTCCCCGACCTGGGATCATGAGCAGGGGCTTCCAAGCCTTTTCCATGAATGGCAAATTCTTCTGAACCATTTCCCAGTTTTTGGGCAGCTTGTTTGACTCCATCAGCAAGAAGTAATCCAATTCCATCTCTTAAGGCAATCTTTTTAACTAAAATCGGTAAAACTTCTGCATTGCCCCAGCTTAAATCTAAACCATCAACATCATTCTGATTAAGTATACCTTTTTCATAACATTCCATAGCAAAAGCTATCGATGCCCCAGCTGAAATGGTATCAATACCATATTCATTGCACCAATAAGTGCTATTAACCGCTACATCTACATTTTTATTTAGGACAAAGGCAGTAAATGCGGCTATTGACTCATACTCTGCCCCTTCATGTACAGGGGTTTTATATGGTCCATTTTTAACCTGTACAATTCTTCCACATGCTACAGGACAACCTCGATAGCACATATTATTTTTAATTAGATTATTATGGGAAAAATAATTATATATCTCCTCTCCTTCCCCCCATGAATTAGACTGCCAGTTTTTGGTCGGAAAATCCCCTAGAACATCAATCCCCGGCATATCACCTATGGTTCCACCTTCTCTAAAAGCGGTGGTATTAGGATTTTCCTTTACCACCTTCATTGCTACCCGAATAGCTTTCTTAAATTCTTCAGGTTTGGCAGGAGTTATTTTATTTGTATCTTTAACCGCTATCGCCAGTAAATTTTTAGAGCCCATCACTGCACCGGCACCACATCGACCTGCAGCACGGCCTCCAAACATCACGGTAGCATACTTTACTAAATTTTCTCCGCCCGGACCAATACACATAATTTCACAACCTAAACCACCTAGATCGTTTTTTATTTTCTCTATTTTTTCAGTTACTGTTTTGCCTTTCAGATGATCAGCGGGTTTAATGCTTACCTTCCCATCATTAATAACCAGGTACACCGATTGATTCGCTTTTCCTTCAATAATTATAAAATCATAACCAGCTTTCCTCATTTCTGGTCCAAAATCTCCGCCACACCTGGATTCTCCCCAACCTTTAGTTAGAGGTGACTTAAAACATAATTCAATACTTCCTCCGCCAGGTACAGTGTTCATTGTTAATGGGCTCGTTGCAAATACTATTTTATTGTTAGGACCCAGGGGGTCGATTCGTTCTTTTAATTCATCATACAAAAGTTTAGCCCCATATCCCACACCACCAATATATTTTCTCAAATCATCAAAATTTAAATTTTCTTCTTTAGCCTTCTTTTCATCAAGAAAAACTCTTAATAACTTTCCTGCATAACCATTAACCATCAATATGCCCCTTTTCATATTTTTATATTTCCCCTTGTAATCGATTAGCTATCTTACCAGGATATAAAAAATAATATTTTATAAAACTTTTAGTAAGAATTCTTTTGTTCTAATATTTTTCGAATTATCTAATGCATCCTTAGTCGGACCAACCTCTTCCATTTTCGCATCATTCATAAGTAAACAATATTCAGATATTGCATTTTACCTAATCACAATTATTTCTTTTGTAAAATGATTTATCACTTCAGGCCCATCTGCTCCAATTACAACGATATCTTCAATTCTCATACCAAACTTATTCTGCATATAGATACCTGGTTCTACACTAAATGCCATTCCTCTTTCTAGTATTTGTTTGTTTCCGGTCCTTATATAGGGTGCTTCATGAACGCTAATACCGATACCGTGACCTGTTCTGTTAAGAAAATATTGGCCATAGCCTTCGTTTTGAATGATATCTCTTGATGCTTTATCTACATCTTCTGCTTTCACACCTTGTTTTGCTGTCTCTTCTCCCGCTTTATTTGCCCTTAGGATAATATCATAGACCTTTTTTTCTTCATCAGTTATCCCACCTACAAATACGGTTCTGGAAATATCAGAGCAATAACCTTTATATTTACAACCTAAATCTAAAATAATTATATCTTTTTCTTGAATTACTCTTGAATCCTCACAATAATGTGGCATTGAACTATTAGGGCCTGAAGCAATAATAGGTTCAAAGGATAATCCATCAGCTCCTTTTTGCATAAATAGCTCTTCTATCTTTTTCTTAATATCTCTTTCTGTTATGCCAGGGCAAATACAATCAATGGTTTCACCCATAACTTCATCAGCTAATTTTGCGGCTTTTCTTAATTTTTCTATTTCACTCTCATCTTTTATAACTCTAAGCATTTCTAAAATACCGTGTCCATTAATAAATTTAGCATTTATTTTTTCTTGAATATCTATTAAATTTATCGCTGAAATACCATTGTTGACACCGATATTCTTACCCACCAATTTATAGCGGTTAATCGCAGTTACAACTGCATCAATAAATCCTTCATGATCTCCCCATTTATAAATATCAACGTCATTATCAAGCCTATCCCTAATTTCCTCATATGTAAGTTCTGGTGAAATATAGAAATATCTTTTATCTGACAAGAAAAATAATGTTTGGAATCTCTCATCGGGGTGTGGCGAATACTTCATTAAAAACTCTAAATCAACTGAAGGACCAATCATCATAGCATCAAGGTTATTTTTAACCATTATCTCACAAAGCTTATTACCATATTTTTTATTTAGCATTTTTATTCTCCTTCAATTTATTTTTTATATTTTTTTTGATAATCACTGTCAAGTTTTAGATACTATAGTAGCTTTTTTTGCTTTTAAACAAAATCATATTCTTTTTAAAAGGTTTAATCATCATAATATTATAGAATTTACCTCATCTTCAAAGGGTGAGTTTTTTACGGCAAACCAAAATGAGCAACCAATAAAGTCGCTCATTACTTAATTATCATTTGTTTTATCAATCCATTCATTTGCATTATTTATCATTGCAGGTATATTTATCGTTGCACTTTCGTTGGTTTTTAGTCTAAATCTTTTTTCATGCTTTTCTCCAGTCAAAACATTACTTTTAATCTCTTCTACCACAATCTTATGGCTTATCCCTATAGCTATTGCCGCATTTCTCTCGCCTTTTTTTATCACACCAATTTCTTGATTATCAACCCACACTACATAAGTAGTACTTGCACTGTAAATAATATCACCAACAGAAATATCTCTATTATCAATAACCACTTTATGTTCCTTGCCAATTGCATAAAGAAAAATTCCAATCAATATCAATGCAGCAACAAGAGCTGTTCTAATTATAATTCGCTTTCTCAAAATTTATTTCCTCCTGTTGTATTGCTACTTTGCAAGAATGCTTTTTCTATAATTCATAATCTTTTTACGTTCGTTTTCTTTTTCAACCCGTTTTCTCCAAGCATACAATGCCAAAGAGAAGGCAATTACCCCATAAGAGACAAAAACTCTAAAATATTCTCCAAGTTGTGCCTGGCCCATAAGCGCCTTTCCAGTCCGAGGTGCCACCACAAACATCGTATGGAAGAGAATAACTCCTATAAATACATTAGGAATATTAGCTTTAGTCACTGACGCCCCACCCACTAAAAGAGCAGCAATAGCAAATACTCCAACCTGTTCATGACTTTGATAAGTATTCATAGTTCCAATATTTTGCAGAAATAAAATCTGTCCATAACAGGCCAATACAGTTGAAATAACAATCGATAAAACACGTGTGCTTTCAACATTAATCCCTGACAGTCTGGCAACTTCATTATCCTGCCCCACTGTACGCATATCCTGCCCTAGTTTTGTCTTCCTGAACCAGGTAATAAATACACATAATGTAGCAATAACTAAAAAAGTGGCAACAGGTATTAGTATATCGCCTATCTTTAAAGGAATTAATTTATCCAGAACTTGTCTAATCCCGAGTAAGTTTATTGTATTTCTGATACCATATCCTCTCGGCAATAGAATACTGGAATTTGAAATAGGAATAATGTTGCCCATTCCAAAAAGCACAAAAAGCTGATAAATACCATTCATAAAAAATGCAAGCATAAATCCAGTCACCATTTCTCTTCCCTTGGCACGATTAAGAACTATTCCTGCAAAATAACCTAATAAAACTGCTATCGGTGTTGAAATCAATATGGCTAATAACATACCTGATATTCCAATAATTTGCCAATCTGTAATAAAAATTAAGCCTATCTCCCCGGCCATTGCTCCAAGAACTATACTAAAATTCATGCCCATACCAGCCATGACCGGAATAAGAAGTGCAAGGATAAGAAATGAATTTCTGGAAAGCCTTATCATAAGCTCCCTGATAAAATATATCCCTGAAAGCCCTGATAAAGGAATAGCAAAAGCAATCAAAATGATAAATATAATAGGTACAGCATAATTTATTAAAAAAAGAACACCCGGATTCATGGTTTTTGTTAGGCTTTGTTTTCTCATGTTCTTACCCTCGTTATTCTTGTTAATGCATAAACAATCATACCGTTAGAAAGAATTATTCTAATAGTTTCTGACATATCAGACTTGATAATATTACTCACTACTGATGGAGTCATAGTTAAAATACTCTGAAAGAGAAATACCCCAATGATAACATTTTTAATAGACGCCTTTCCTACAGTGGCACCTCCAAGAAGTAAGGCCGCAACTGCTGGAAAGGCCATAAAGAGTGGAGCCATATATAACTGAATAAAACCAAAGCTCTCTTGATAGACAATTATTCCAATGGCGGCAATAACAGTAGATAATATTACCGAAATACTTCGCATTTTATCCACATTGATACCACAGGAGTTTGCATAATCAGTATTAGAACCGACAACGATCATGGCAGTCCCTATTTTTGTTTTAAAAAATGCCCAAACCAAAAAAGTTAATAAGGCAAAAAATAAAATAGTACCCGTTGGAAAAAATATATAATTCCCAATTTTTATTTGGAGAAAATCAGTTAAAACATGAAACCAATAGCCTTTAGTATTTATGGTTGTTCTTAGTCCTGACCCTCCATATGCCCAGATCATATTCGGACTCTTAAAAGGAAGCATTAACCACATAATACTCATAAAGGAAACCGAAGAAAAACCCACATAAGTTGCTACAACCATCTCATCTCCCTTAACCTTGTTAAGAAGAAGGCCATATAAAAAACCAAAAATGACAGCAAAAAAAATTGCAATCCCGATAGCGGTAAAAAATCCTGTAAAACCTATCATCTCCATCTCTATACTAATAACTGCACCGAGGATCCCGGCAATAATACCTAATTGTAGGCCAAAATTTAAACCACAACCTGTTTTTACCATGGGTATCAATGATAAAACTAATATTCCATTCATGCTAAACCTAACAATAACATCATTAATGGAAGTATCAAAACGAATCCCAACGAATGGAGTTAAAATAAAAAGGAAAACCAAAAAAAGGAAAATTATAATTCGTGGTAAACCATAATTTTCAATTATGTTTTGAATTTTTTTCTTCATTTGCCTATAGTCTCCTTTTTTTTAGATTTTATCCCTAACATAAGTAACCCAAATTCTACAAGTTCTGCAGTAGGAGGTAATATTCCGCTAATCCTTCCTTCATCGACAATGGCTATTCGTTCACAGATTGCTCTAAGTTCTACAAGCTCTGAAGATGTCATAATAATCGTAATACCATATTTTCTATTATATTCACATAATGTATCCAAAACCAGACTCTTTGCTCCAACATCAATACCTCGTGTAGGTTCTGAAACAAATATTAGTTCTGGTTGCAAGACAAATACCTTAGCCATACATAACTTTTGCTGGTTTCCCCCGGAAAGCTCACGTACAAGCTGCTTTTCACTTTCACATTTAATCTGTAAAGCATCAATGTATTCTCTGGTAATTTTAACCATAGCTTTATCATCACTCCATTTGATAAGTCCACCTAATAAAGATTTAAGAAACATATCTTTAATTTGCATTGCTGTAAAAGTGATATTCTTAAAAATGGGCTGGTCAAGAATTAACCCAAGTCCACGACGATCTTCAGACACAAAAGCTATTCCCTGTTCTAATACATATTTAGAATTATTAAGAAAAATAGGTTTACCCTTAAACTTTACTTCTCCCTCTGCCGGATGAAGCCCCATGATACCATTAGCAATACCCAATTTCCCCTGACCGGTAAGTCCTCCGATACCAAATATTTCTCCTTTGTTTACTTTAAATGAGGCTCCGTTAACTTGTTCCCCAGGCATGTCTACCCATAGATTATTCACTTCCAGAATAGTTTCACTAATTTTTCTTATTTCCTTGGATTTCCAGATGCTTTTTGTAAGTTCATGACCAATCATATATTCTGCTACTTCTCTCGGATTAGTATCTGAGGGGATTAACTCCTTTTGAATAGAACCATCCTTAAGAACTATTATTCTGTCACAACTATCAAGGATTTCCTGCAGTCTATGGGAAATAAATATTACAGAAACACCTTTGGCGGCAAGTTTTTTTATTGCTTTCATTGCTATGTCGGCTTCAGATTCTGTCAGTACTGCTGTTGGCTCATCAAGCACTAACAATTTCAGTAATTTTCTGTCGATTTCTCGTGCAATCTCTATAAACTGTTTATGACCTACCGGCATTTCCTTAACTATTATTTCAGGATTGAGCTCAATTCCCAATATTTTTATGGCTTCAATTGCTCTTTTTTTCATTTCTTCTCTGTTTAGTACATTGAGTTTATCTCCAAAAATTTCAGAAAAAAAACTATATCTTGTTGGTTCTTTATTTAGCAGAATATTCTCTATTGCTGTAAAACCGGGGATGAAGATAAATTCCTGATGAACCATGCCAATTCCCGCATTAATTGCATCAAATGGTGAAGCAAAATTTACTTCCTTGTTGTCAAAAATTATCTTCCCTTCAAAACCACCGGTTTCATGGATAATAGGGTTCCCAAAGAGAATATTCATCAAAGTAGATTTTCCGGCCCCATTCTCCCCTACTAAACCAATAATCTCACCAGGCTTTACTGAAATATTAATATTTTTTAATACTTTAGTGCCATAAAAATCCTTACTAACATGTTCCATTCTTAATAAATATTTTTCCTTTGATTCCATTCTGCCACCTTTTCTCTTATTAGAAAATTAAAGAAGGTGGGAAGAGGAAAAACCTCCTCTTCCCACTTAGTAGAACAGTATTAATAGTTTGTTGTCTAAAACTATTTTTTTCCAATATTCTTATCATAATATTTTTCAGGTATTACCTCAGATGTCTGATTTAAGTAGCCTCTCCCGAAAATATAGGTATCTTGATAGACAAGCATGAAATTTTTTCTTACCACATCATCAGCATCAACATAATAACTAGCATTCCAACCCGCACCAGGTGAATATACGCCAAGTGCATCCATAATATCAGTTTTATCTAATAATTCAGATTTACCCTCAATAACTCTTTTGGCATGTTCTCCAAGTCCAGCAGCAATGCAGTAAGGATAAGAAAAAGCCCAGCACCCCATACGTCCGGCAGCACCAGCTTCAATAACCTTCTCTTCAACTTTTTTAACGATAGCTGGCCAATTGCCCTTATCTGCTTCTTCGAATTTCACCCCTAAAGCACCCGGATAACCCATTGTCGGAGAAGCATAATCGCCTTCAACATAGAGACCACCGTACGTTGCTACTTGCCTTATAAGAGGTTCTTCAAGCGCATCATTTGTAGTGAAAAAAGCAGCTTTTTGGCCATATTCCTCTATCCAGGTAGGAACTTTTTCAAGAAGATACTGCTGAGCACCGGCAACCCCAACATCGCTTCTTGGATCTGGAGCACCTAAATTGACAAATTCCATGCCAAAGTCTTTACATGTCTCCATCATAATATCTCTTCTTCTGGAAAGAAGCTCATAGCTCATATGTCTCGGAAAGGAAATATGCACAAAAGTATCTGCACCTAATTTTTTAGCACCTAAGATAATTAGATAACCACGTGATATATTATCTTGGAACATAACGAGATCAGCAACTCCAGCAATCATTGCCGGGTCTTCCTGCGGAGATCCCGCAAATAGAAGGATATCCGGTCTAAGCTCACGAACCCTTCTAAAACCTTCAGTTGTTCCTGATATTGACGTTTGGACAACGATAGCCTTCATTAAAGGGTCATCTGCCCAAGCAGTAATTTGACTAATTGTTGTTTCTATTTCCGCATCAGGATTATCAGGACTTGTTACATGACTAATCATGCCACCATCTGAAACCCGCCCATATTCCTCAATTAATCGCTCTGCACCTCTAAGTTCATCTTCCTGCTGTGAAACTGTACCTGTCATTATTCCGATATGAAATGGAGCATCTGCCAAAACAACACTGGAAAGTAAAACTATAAACAGAAAAGCTAGCAATAATTTTTTCATTTTAATTAATCTCCTTTAAAATTTTTTAAAATATACTATTTATAAAAATCTACATCTAAAACAACTTATTTCTTTCAATCACCCCCTTTTATTCAATAGTAGTGCTTTCACCCAAAATCTGCGTTTGAAATATTGACGCAGATTTTTTGCTAAATTCATCTTTGAATTTAAATTACCTCTTTATTGGCAAATCTGCACCATTTTTAAGAAAAACAGGTATCACATTAATGGGTGCATCACATTCAATGTATTGTCCTCCTTTATATATACGCCCTGTGTTAGCTTCTTTCCATTCTGCTTCTGAAGAAAGATAAACCGTTCTCTTCCTTGCTCCTTCATAAAGTACTGGTGCTACTAGAATGTCTGGACCAAACATAAATTCATCTTCTATATTCCAACTCTCTTTATCATCTGGAAAGTCATAAAATAGGGGACGCATAGGTGGAGTCCCTCTTTCGTGAGCAATCTTCATTTGTTCTATTATATATGGACGTAATCTTTCACGCATAAAGAGTAATTCCTTTATTATTTCATAGGCCTTTCCTCCAAAACTCCATACTTCATTAGGTCCACAAGTCTCAAAATCTCCTGACCCACTATCTTCTCCCGTTAGATTTTCAACTATAGGCAAGCGATACCCATGAGTTCTAAATAAGGGACAAAATACTCCATACTGGAACCAGCGTACAATTAGTTCTCGAAATCTAGTGTGCTTAGGGTTCCCTCTGAAGAATCCCCCTATATCCGTTGTCCACCATGGAATACCAGAAAGTCCTATATTAAGACCTGCTCGGACTTGCTTCCTCAATGTCTCAAAATTTGAATGAATATCCCCAGACCATACTGCAGCACCATAACGTTGACTACCTGCCCAGGCACAACGGACAAGATTAATAACATCAGTAATACCTTCTGCAGTCATACCATCATAAAATGCTTTGGTATACATTAATGGATATATATTCCCAACTTTAAGGCAGGGTCCTAGATAATAGCGTATATTATCAAAGTCATAAGGTATGAATTCTGGTTCTGCTTCATCAAGCCAGAAGAGTCTTATTCCATACCTGAAATAATTCTCTTTCGCCTTATTCCATATATATCTTTGAGCCCCTGGATTTGTAGCATCAAAGAAATCTTCATTACCTCGAAATATCATCTGCGTATGTACTCCACGTTCAGTACGTACAAGATAACCCTTGTGCTTCATCTCTCTATAGTTTTTACTAAGAGGGTCAACGGTAGGCCATATAGAAACCATAAGTTCTATACCCATACTTTTAAGCTCTTTTACCATTCCTTCAGTATCAGGCCAGCACTCTGGGTCAAATCGCCACTCTCCTTGTTTTGGCCAGTGGAAAAAGTCAACAACTATAACTGAAATGGGAAGCCCTCTACGTTTATATTCTCTCGCTACACTAAGTAATTCTTCTTTAGTTTTGTATCTTAATTTTGACTGCCAGAAACCAACTGCAAATTCAGGTATCATTGGAACACGTCCTGTGACTTCTGTATATTTTTCTAAAATTTCACTAGGAGTATCTCCTGCAGTAACCCAATAATCAATCAGATCTGTAACCTCTGCAGCCCATTCTGTGCAGTTTCTTGCTAATGATATATGGCCATAAGCCGGATTATTCCAGAGAAATCCATACCCTAAATTAGATATTACAAACGGTATAGTAACCTGAGAATTTCTCTGTGCCAGTTCAAATACACAACCTTTTAAGTTTAAAAATGGCTCTTGATGTTGGCCAAGTCCATAGAACTTTTCAGACTCATTTCCTTCAAAGCGAACAGTAGCACGGTAATCTCCACCTATAATTGGTTTTAATTCTCGGCCAGGTATCATAAGTGATATACGATTATTTACATCATGTCCAGTCTGCCATTTTTCCTTAATTAAAGTCTCTCCCTTTTCATTCTCAAAACTTATAAATCCGTATTCATTAATTCGGCAAGTAATCTTTCCATTAGTGATAGAGGCTTTATCCCCATCCATCTTTATATCCACACTATATTCAGGTTGTGGCAAAAGAGCCCAGTCTTTCTCCTGCATTTCTGCTACTTTTGTGCAACGTAGGCGTAGACTGTCTTTACCACATGGCTCTACCCAGATTTTCTCATATTCATATTCACGTATAAGACGGTTCCCTTCCATCCTAAATAAAACACTCATATTATCTCCTCCTAATAATTATTCTTTAAAAGCACCTGCAGTTAAACCAGTAACGATAGACTTTCCGGCTAAAAGCGCCACGATAAGCGGAGGTACAGCATAAATCATACTCCCCGCCATAAGTTTGTTCCATACTACTCCATATCGACCAATAAAATAGTAGAGACCAATACCCATCGGCTGCATGGTTTGGTCCTTCAGGAAGGTTAAAGAAACAATAAAATCTCCCCAAGCCCCGATGAAGGTCAAAATCCCGACGGTAGCAATGGCAGGACTTGAGAGCGGTATAATAATACTCCAAAACACCCGGAATAAACTCGCTCCATCGATAAAAGCGGCTTCAATGAGACCCGTGGGGATACACTGAATGTACGCTCGGAGAATAATGGTGGCAAAAGGGATAGAGAAAACTGCAATACCTAATATAACGCTTAAGTAATTGTTGATCAGCTTGAGATTGTTAAAGATCAAGAAAAGAGGAATAATCACCGCAGTTGCAGGTAACATTTGAGTAAAGGCTAATATAAAAAATGTCGATTTTCCCAGTTTCAAGCGAAATTTAGCCAGAGCAAAAGCTGAGGGTAGAGCAACCCCCAAGGTCAAGGCGAGATTTCCTAAGGCCAAAATTAGGCTATTTTTCAAGTAAGGAAGAAGGGTCACCCAGGCATCAATATAAAACTCCAGAGAGTGATGAGGAGGAAACCAATATGGAGGACGATGAAAAATCTCCACTCCAGTTTGAAACCCACCAATGGCTGTAAAATAGAGGGGTAAAATAATGATGACTGTAGGGATGAGAGCAATCAAAGTCCATTTCCATTCTTTGGCTCGTCGTTTTTTACCCAATGCTACTTTCCTCCTCCGCTCTTATTGAATTCAAGAGAACAGTAAGACCAATCACCAAACACAACATGATCACCAGAACTGAGGAAGCCTTTCCAAAATGGAATTTGTTGAAGGCCAAAGAATACGAAAGAGTGCTCAAAAGGTGAGACACCTCTCCTGGTCCTCCCTTGGTGATAATCCAAACCAAGTCAAAGACCTTCACAGTAAAAATACATCCCAGGGTGAGGGTGGTAATAATCACGGGTTTTAAAAGCGGAACGGTAATAAAGAGAATCTTTTGCCACCAATTGGTTCCATCAATGTCGGCACTCTCAAAGAGCTCTAAGGGGATAGCTCTCAAACCGGTATAGAGGAGAACAAAGCTGAAAGGAATCCCTAACCAGATATTGGCCACGATTAATGAGAAGAGGGGAAGTATTTGGCTGGTAATCCAGGGAATAGGCTTATCGATGAGACCCCAGGAAAGGAGAAAACCATTCACCATCCCTTGATCGCTAAAAAACCACCGGAAAAAAAACCCACTCACTATGATGGGTAAAATCCAGGGAACCATGATCAAACTCTGTAACAATCCTTTGAGGGGAAAAGAGTGATTGAAAAGGAGAGCCAACAAAAAACCAATGATGAACTGAAAAGAGAGAGATAAACCAGTAAAAACCAAAGTGTTGAAAAATGTCCTTTGAAAAACTGTATCCTTTAGGGTTTGTACATAGTTAGAAAGACCTATCCATTGGGAAGTTCCTCCCATATAGGTGATAAGGTTAACATCTTTAAGACTTAGAATAAGATTATAGATAAGAGGATAAATACCAAAGATGAGCTGATACACCAAAGCAGGAATCAGAAAAAAGTATAATTTATAAGAAGAAGTTTTCATTAAAAAAACCCTTTCTTTTCCTTCCTTTCCTCCCCAAGGAATTTACCTCGGGGAGGAATATACATCTGCTACTTTCCAGAAGCTTCCTGAAGGAGTTTTCTAGCTAACTGCTTATACTTCTCGTAGTCTTCGGGAGAGAAAAGCCCCTGAATAGTTCGAGCTGCCTCTTTGAAAGCCTCTTCAGGAGTAGCTATTCCGGTCAAAGCCTTCTGAACCGCCACCCAAACAGTCGAAGATACCTCGGGGTACTTATCGATTCCACCCATTAAAGGACGCGGAAGAGCATACTGAGACTGCTCCAAGAAAATTTTAAGAAAGGGTAATTCTTCCACTGAAATTTTCTCTGCTGCCGAAGCTCGGGTTGGCAATCCTCCGAGGCCATTTACGTTTAGTCTTAATATGCTATCTGACGAAACTAAGAGTTTTAAAAATTCCCACGCTAAATCGTATTTGACAGGATCAATATTACTGCTAATCCCAAAACACTCTCCTCCAAAGGGAACCATGGTTCGCATACCCTTCTCTCGAACGGGAATAGGAGCCACATTGACATCACCCAACCGTTGCATCACATCTTCGGTGAGCTGCCAACCAAATTCCCAGTTGCCGTTCACCATAAAAGCAACCTCTCCATTGATGAACCACTTAGTCAAATCACCTTGCCCATTTATATTGACGATATCTCTTGGAACATACCCTTCTTTGACCATATCAGTCAAAAATTGCAGAGCCTCAATAGCTTCAGGTTGATCAAGTTCCAAAAGACTTCCCCCATTACTCCAGAGGAAAGGAAAAAACTGCCAGGATCCCTCCTCTGAGGCTTCAGCATCGAAGGCAAATCCATAGATATCCAAAACTTCTCTTATCTTTTTGCAATCCTCTTTAAGTTCCTGCCAAGTTTCAGGAGGGTTAGCAATACCAGCCTTATCTAAAAGGCTCTCCCTATAGAACAAAGCTAAGTTATTGGTCGTATATTGGAAAGCGTAAATTTTACCCTCAGAGCTTGTGATCTCCCGATATCCTTTGAAGAAATCTTCCCAATTTTTCCATCCCCATTCTTTCACTTTGTCAGTTATGTCTTTTAACGTACCAGCTTTAATAAGTTGTGGAAGCCAGGGATTATCAGCCATAAGTATGTCAGGAAGAGTCTTTGTGAGTGATTCTTGTAACATAGTAGGAAGAAGTTGAGCAAAGGGAATATATGTTTGATTCACTTCAACATCGGGATGGTTCTTTTTAAATTCCACAGCTACCTCCTCGACACATTTATACGAATCTTCCCCAGGCCTAAAATAATCCTGCACAGTGATCGTCACTTTCTCCTGAGTAAATCCTATAGAAATGACAACTAATACCATAGCCACTATAAGAATCATGCTCAGTGACCATTTCATAAAACATTTCATAAAATATTCCTCCTTTTTAACTATAACCCGAAATCTGCGTCTGAAATATTTACGCAGATTTTTTACTAAATTCATCTAAATCCTTATAAATTTCATAATGAATCTGCGAATCTACATTCAAATTCTACTATATATATTTCTTCACCTCCTTTCAAGGAAATTTTTATTTTTTTCTCGGTTAAAAACGGTAAAACTATTAAATTATCCACAGATAGTCTGTTTTAAAAGCTCTCCTTTCTCCACAGGTCTTGTTCTTTAACAGCTTTTTACTGAAAAATGCTTCTTGGTAAGGATACCCTTCCAGAAGCTTCAATATAGTCTACCTGGCAGTCCTTATAATCTTACCCGCCACCAACATATATTTTAATCTGAAGGTCAGTATCCACTGCCTATACTCATTTGCTGAAACTTTATCCATTTTGAATAGCAGGAATATGTGGTACACCAGCATCATGATCTAGAAAACGCTTCATTTGCGAGAGAAGGATTTCATTTTCAAAGAGCCAATGTTCATATCATACTTGGTTTCCTTAATATAATTTTCGCAGTTTCCACCTTTTTCATAGAATTTCACGTGTCTGCAAGTTCCCATGTAGTACATACATGGCATGGGGATAATCACTACTTTCTAAAAGGCTTAGTTGTTTTCTGTCTTCTTCCGGTTTTAATTCCCTGACCACTGCAAACTTCCTCGCTTTGTTTAGAGTATTCCTTGGCTTTTACAACATATTGGTATCCTGCTTCTTCAATAACTTCTACGATCTCTCGGTAAAAGACAAGAATCAATATGTTCATCGTTAGTGAGATTAATGTTATTCTAAAGATACTCTAATATTCCTAATATGTTTGCTCATCAATTCTCTCGCTTGTTCGGCATTTCTTTTTTTAATAGCCTGGACCAACTCCCTGGTAGTTTCAATGGTATTTTCCCTAGTATCTTTGGATATTTCAATAATCTTCCGAGTTTCTTTATATAACATTTCTCCTATAATTTTCATTAATCCATTCATGATAGGATTATGGGTTGCCTTAGCTATAGTTAAATGAAATTCCAAATCTTTGACGAAAAAGGTATTTAAGTCCTTAGAACTGGCAATTTCATTAAAAACTCTTTCAATTACATCGATTTCTTCCTGGCTTGCATTTAAGGCTGCTAATCGTGCAAACTCACCTTCTAACATAATTCTTGCTTCCATGAGATAATCTAGAGAATAATTGGAGAATTCCGAAAAAAAATTAACGATTTTGTCATATTGGGTAGCCATCTCTAAAATATAAGTTCCTTTACCTTGAATTACCTCGAGATAACCAGAAAATGCAAGAGCTTGAATAGCTTCTCTAACAGATGCTCTACTTACTCCTAATTGATCGGCTAATTCCCTTTCTGATGGTAATTTTTCTCCGGGTTTTAAAATACCCTTTTTTATTTGGCTTTTTATCTGGTGGATAATTATTTCTAAGGTAGATTTTTTATTTATTACTTTAAAATTCAATATATTACCCCTA
>Ga0209609_10000850_pt1 | contig 17946 bp, 14 predicted proteins | sample LakKivw325mmetaG_FD_184136 | JGI IMG/M metagenome (GOLD analysis project Ga0209609, IMG submission 184136) | Anoxic lake water microbial communities from Lake Kivu, Rwanda to study Microbial Dark Matter (Phase II) - Lake Kivu water 325m metaG... | ecosystem: Environmental > Aquatic > Freshwater... | reverse complement strand
TGCGTGTGAAGCAAGCGCTCTAACCGCTGAGCTAACCGCCCGGAACCGTTCTATTTTAGTAGGAAAAAGTGGCTTTGTAAACAGACACCTCTTGCCTCGTCAGACTTCTGCACGGACATTACGACTCTGCTCCACGGAAATCAACTCTGCGGCGTAAGCAATAGTAAAAGCGCGATTCTAAGATATTGCTGCAATTAGATTAAACCATCCCTAAAATTTTCTTACTAATAAATTAACATTGCATCTTTGTTTGTTGTTAAATGCACATAAAGCTGCTACGCTTTCTAGTATAAAGGCAGTAAAAAAACAAGTCGTGAACCAGTACAAGAAACCAGTGATAAAACCTATAGTCAGGGTTGGGATATGCTCTCTGACAGTAAACCTGATTCTGGTAATAGCCAAACTGTCATTATCTTTAATAACCGGTAGTTTGGCGATCCGTGCTGATGCTATTCATTCGCTCGTTGATGTTTTTGCCTCAATAGCACTCATACTCGGGCTCGTTATTTCTGGAAGAAAGAGCAGGAATTTCCCGTATGGTTTGTATAAGGTTGAGAATCTAGTTTCAGCAATAATTTCGCTGCTACTCTTTTTTGCAGCATATGAAATAGTGTCCGAGGCTATCAGGGGAACGACAATAGGCACATACGACTTTTGGGTGCTCATCGTAATGGCCCTGCTGGTGCTTATACCTTTCTTCTTCGGCCGTTATGAGTTAAACGCAGGTAAGAAATATAATTCTCCCAGCCTCATAGCTGACGGCAGTCAATTCAGAGCGGATGTGCTGGGCTCTTCGATTGTATTCATTGCCATTCTCGCCCAACTTTTTGGCTTCCCGCTGGACAGGATTGCCGCAGGAATCGTTGCCCTTTTTATAGGCTATGCAGCCTGGGGCCTGCTGGTCAACAGTATGCGGGTATTGCTAGATGCTTCTGTACATCACGATATAATTGAGAAGGTCCGTTCCGCTGTCCAGAGTCAGCCAGAGGTAAGCACTGTGAAAGACCTCGTGGGCCGTAATTCCGGACGTTTCATTTTTATGGAAGCTACTATTACTATGCGCACCACCGACCTCAAAAAAGCCCACCTGATAAGCCAGAAAATTGAGCAAACAGTTAAGGAAGCCGTGCCGAACATCGACCGCGTACTGATACACTATGAGCCGGAGACCAAGGTTCAGAATAGGTACGCAGTTACTCTCGAAAACCGTGATGGGGAAATCAGCGAAGATTTCGGTAAATCTAACTATTTCGCACTGGTAGACATCGACAGCAGGCAGAAAAAGGTGGTATGGCAGGAAATCGTCGCCAATCCTTATCTTGATGTTGAGAAAGGACGTGGTATAAAGATAGCCGAGTTCCTTCTGACATATAAACCGGATGTGGTAATAGCCAGGGAGAATCTAACGCACAAAGGGCCTGGTTATGCTCTCGATGATGGAGGAGCCGAGGTCAGGCGGACAGAAGCAAAATCTTTAGTCGAGCTGCTAAATCAGCTAACGGCCAGCGCAAGTTAGAATAGTGTGCCGGGATCTTTTTTGCAAGCATAGAAGTAAAACGAACAAGCTTTACTCTGGGAATAGCCTTTTTAAAAAACAGGCGCTGTGCCAGGCTCGCTGCAGAATAGAGCTGTCTTCTTCCTTGTTTTGGACCTCAATAACTATTTCGCCGCCAAAGTCGACACCGGCCAGCGCATCTAAAAACTGAGGCCAGTTGATTTTGCCCTCGCCCGGCGGCAGATGGTCGTCATATACCTCATTATTGTCATGGGCATGAACCAGAGTCAGATATGATGCGAAAATCCTGATACTTTTCTGGAGATTGCCCGCCAGGAAACTGTGTCCGGTATCCAAGCAAATGGCGAGATTTTGCTGCGGCAGTCGCTTCAGAATCCACTGCAACTCTTCGTTCCTGCCGCCAACAAGATGCCCCAGCATATTTTCGATAACCAGCTTTATATTGCTTCTCTGACAGTAGCCATAGATTTCAGTCAGGCTGCGCAGGCTCTGGCTCATACGTCCGGGTATATCTTTATTGGCCTCATTAACCACGCTGCCGGCGTGCACCACCAGTTTAGTACCTCCGAGAATTCTCAGTGCGTCCACAGCGGCCGTAACCTCGGCTACGGAACGCTTGCGGTCTCCCTCATCAAGCATGGTCAGGTCAATTGACTCACCGTAAGGCGCATGCATAGAAACAGTGTGCAAATCCAAATTGTCCATTTTATCTCGCACTCTAGTAACTAAATCCAGGTCTTTGTAGTCAAAATGCATGGCGTGAGCAGTTACCTCTATTAATTTGAAACCTGCCTCTTTAATTTGCAGCAAGACTTCAAGCAGAGGCTGGTCGAGTAAAATACCGGTGGACAGGGCAATTGGCCAGTTCATCGCTTAAGCGCCTTAAGCAGCGGTTCCCGATAGTCCGCCAAATTAAAACCACACCAGGGATGCGGACAAAAACCCTGTTCCTGATGAGAAACACAATTGAAATCGCGCAGGTCGTCCACACCTGTGGCTACCAGTCCGCAGAAAAGTCGGACATAGAAATCAGCGCGGGTGCCGGCATCATAGTTGAGCCAGGCACTGCCCCAGCCGAAATCCCTTTCGAATTTGGAACAAATCAGGCCGGCTACATCTCTCGGATGCCAGCCCTGGCTGACCAGCACACGGGAAACATTCTGTAAATTATTTGGCTTGGGCAAGGCGTCATTGGGGCTGGAAAGCGGCAGCGATACGCATGGAGGAAGCTGTTGCAAGTCCATAAGGTCATAGCCCGAAGGCCAGTCTTTGGGTTCATCCTGATATCCCGATTCGAAGTATTTGTGAAAACGGCGCAGGTCTGATTTCAGATATTGATTAATCAAGTCCGAGGTACCCTGGCTTGCCTCTGGTATTTGGGCTTCGATTTTTTCGGCGTACCCCGCAGCCAGTTTTAAATTAGCGCGCATGTCAAGAAGATGCTGCCAGGATTGGTCGCTTCTGGGTAAACAGACGAGACATAAATCCGGATGCCGGACCTTATGGTATACACTGAAGGCACAGTGAGTGTACCGCATATGCAGTGGGTCGCCGTATGCAGAAAGATCCAGTGAGACAGAGGCGCGTCTGCCTGCTGGTGAGCCAACAACCAATCCGGTCACCACGGTTGGCAGTTCAGCTTGGCCTGAGACCAGCAGTATCCGGTGCACCAGGTATTCAAGTACTAATCCCATAGCCGAATTATTGCGTCCTTTTCTCAGCGAAACAGTCCCTTCGGTAAACGGGTGGTCGTGCTCATACTTGGCTTCCAGCGTTGGCAGCATGCGACCGAACGTTTGGAGCTTCTGGGCTGCAGGTGTGGAATCGCCGATGCGCCAAACAAAATGATATCCCTGCCCTGTCATAACAGCAATGTGCTCTATACCAAGCGACAGAAGTTCCCGCCTCACCATTTGAAACAGCGGCTCCATCTGGCTGAAGGCTACGGCGGGATTTACCAGCGCTTCGTCCGGGAAATCTGCGTTCTGATAATCCAGGTCTATAATGGCCAGAATGGACCTATGGTCCCACAGGGAGCGGAAAACATCGACTCCCCTATCAGTAATGCTGTGTAACTGTGCACAGGGGAAAGTGTTATCTTTCTCAGGTATACCCAGACCGGCCGTCACGTGGCCGTTGGTCACCAGGAACTGTGCAGTGCACGTACCAGGGTTGCCGGCCGAACCACCGCAGTATTCAATAACTCTTTCGACCACCTGTGAAGAATCATAATATGATTTTTCAGCTTCGTACATGGGGCCTTCAATTATATATTAGAGAAGCCACACGCAGGCGTCAATCCGCAACAAAAGAGGGAACTGGAGTTGTAAGACGGCTTCCGCCACAACCGGCGGCTTCAGGAAGGTACGACTATTCCTTTTTATCGGGCAGGCGGCGGACGCTGTTGGACTTGCATTTTGGGCATACCCTTTCCTGCAAGCCTTTCTTGGGGTCAGGATTATTTTTATATTCAAAACCGCAGTGGAGGCACTTCAGCTGTTCTTCCATTGTTACACCTTAGCCGCGTCGCTTAATTCGTCCTCGACCTCTTCTTCCTTGGCCTTGCGTTTTTGCTCGGCAAGCGCCTTTCGAGCATGGCTTATCTCCTCCGGCGTTACCTTCTGCCGCATCTCTTCCAGCCCGCGCATTATCTGGGCAAACCTCGGGCCCTCAGCGGCGCTTATCCATTCCAGCTGCAGCCGCTCAGGCCTGATGCCCAGTTTCTCCAGCTTATTCCACAGCTTATCCGCGCGTCTCATGGTCCAGTGGTTGGCGCTTATATAGTGGCAATCCCCCAGATGACATCCGGACAGCAGCACGATCGGCGCGCCCTTTTCGAAGGCACGCAGTATAAAGCTCTCGTCAACACGGCCACTGCACATGGTTCGAATGAAGCGGTTATTAGGCGGGAACTGCATTCTGGAGACACCGGCCAGGTCGCTGGCGGCATAGCTGCACCAGTTGCACAGGAATGTAATAATCTTCTGCTCAGGATTGGCTTCCAGTGCAGCATCGATTTGGGCCAGCACCTGGGCATCGCTGAAGTGCTGCATGGTGATGGCATCGAAGCGGCATTCTGCAGCGCAGGTGCCGCAGCCAGCACAGGCAGCAGTCACCACCTGTGCTCCGGTCTTTGCCTTAATATCAACCTTCATAGCGCCGTACGGGCAGACGCGAGCACAGACGCCGCACGAATTGCATTTTTCCAGGTCGACTATGGCTTTGATAGCTTCGCCTTTCAAAATACCAGAATTCAGCAGAATCGAGCTGCGCGCAGCGGCGGCCCCCGCCTGGGTGACACTGTCCTTTATATCCTTGGGAGCTTCGACACAGCCGGCGTAAAATATGCCGGGTGTCGGTGCGTCCACCGGCCTGAGCTTGGGGTGAGCTTCCATAACAAAGCCATCGCTGGTCTGCGACAGGTTCAGCACAGTGGTCAACTTCTTCAGGTCTGCCCTCGGCTCAAGTCCAACCGAAAGTATTACCATATCCAGGTCGTATTCCTCGACGCGGGCGGTTGTGGTATTTTCCACCTTAACCAGCAGGTTTTTAGTAACCGGGTCTTCCCTGATTTCTCCGGGCAGGCCGCGAATATAACGCACTCCTGCGTCTCGGGAACGGCGCAGCAGGTCTTCAAATCCTTTACCGAAGGCACGTATGTCCATATAGAAGACGAATATCTCGGCATCGGGATCATGCTCCTTGATAAGCAAACTGTCCTTCACCGTGTTCATGCAGCACACGTTGGAGCAATAGGGATTGCCGCGGTTTTCTGTCCGCGAGCCAACGCATTGTATAAAGCCGATGCGCTTTGGAGTCTTGTGATCCGAAGGGCGAACCAGGTGGCCTTCCGTCGGGCCGCCGCCGCATATCAGCCTCTCAAACTCCATGCTGGTGATTACGTTCTCGAAAAGCGTATATCCATACTCGTCCAGCTGGGCCGGGTCGTATATGTCCATACCGGTAGCTACAATTATGGCTCCGACCTCAATTTCGGTTATCTTGTCCTGTGCATGTAAGTCGATGCACTTTTTCTCACAGGCATCCATACATTTAGCGCAGGCAACCGGCTTGTTGCCCAGGCAGTGTTCCATATCGATAAGGAAAGCCGACGGCACCGCCTGCGGGAATGCTATGTAGGCCGCCTTGCGAGAAGAAAATCCCTGCTGAAATTCGTCGGGCAGTACCACGGGACAGACTTCGGCGCATTTACCGCAGACATTACATACCGTCTCATCCACGTAGCGCGCTTTCTGCCGGATGCGGACTTTGAAATTACCGACATAACCGGATACCGTTTCCACCGTGCTGTAAGTCATGAGCTTTATCTTGGGGTGGCGCCCGACGTCCATCATTTTCGGCCCCAGCACACAGATAGAGCAGTCCATAGTCGGGAAAGTTTTGTCCAGCTCAGCCATGATGCCGCCGATGGACGGTTTTTGCTCAACGAGATAAACCTGATGTCCGGCATCCGCCAGGTCGAGCGCCGCCTGAATACCGGCTACGCCACCTCCGATAACCAGCGCCGCATCCGTAACCGGAATCTCCATCTCCTGCTGGGGTTGAAGCAAGCGTGCCCTCGCCACTGCAATTTTTACTATATCTTTGGCCTTTTTGGTCGCCGACTCGCGGTCATACAGGTGAACCCAGCTGCAGTGCTCCCGGATGCTGGTCATTTCCAGTAAATAGGGATTCAGCCCGGCATCAGCAATGCACTTGCGGAAGGTCGATTCATGGAGTCTGGGAGTGCAGGAAGCCACCACAACGCGGTTTAAATTGTATTCTTTGATGTACCTCTTGATTTCCGCCTGGCCGGGGTCGGCACAGGTATAGCGGTTTCGCACGGAAACGACCACACCGGGAAGCTTCTCAGCCGAGATACGCACTTCCTCGGTATCAACCGACCCGGCAATGTTCAGTCCGCAATCGCATACAAAAACGCCTATTCTGAGTTCATCTTCAGCCAATTAACCTGCCTCCTGGTCCAGCGACCGGGCTGCCAGGCTCGCCAGGTCCTGGATATCAATTCTTGGCCTTTTACCATTCCGGCTCTGCTGAGTACACTTTAAGTGAATCTGGCACTTGGGGCAAGAGGTCACCAGCACTTCGGCGCCAGTAGCCTCCGCTTGAGTCAGGCGTTCATCCTGTATCTGACGGTTGGCCGCGCCGCAGTGTACCCAGGAGCTGGCGCCGCAGCACAACGCCGTCTCCCGGTTCGGCTGCATTTCCACAAGTTCCAGGCCATCTAAGGCGCCCAGTATTTTGCGGGGTGAATCAAAAATCCTGAGCCCTCTCCCCAGTGTGCACGGGTCCTGGTAAGTAACTTTCTGCTTCAGCCGGCCAAGACGCAGCTCGCCACTATCAAGCAGCGGGGCCACTGCTTCAGTCCAGTACACCACTTCAGCAAATGTCTTACCCAGCATCTTTTGATAATCAATCTTTAACGCGTAGTAACACTCGGGGCAACTGGTTATGATTTTTTTGACGCCCAGGCGGTGAAATTCACTAACATTTGCCTGAGCCAGAGCCATGAAACCTTCCTTATCGCCCTGTAACAGGAGGTCACGCCCGCAGCAAAGTTCATCAGCCAGCAGATTAAATGGTATATGAGATCGATTCATCAGCCTGAGTGCTGACTTAACTCCGTCCAGTATATTTACTCCAAGGTCTTTGAACATCACATCGAAATAGGGCGCGCAGCCGATAAAAAATATGGTCTCGTACTGGCCAGATAATTTGATGTCCTTGGGCAACCAGTTCAAACGCCGCTGTTTCAATTTATTACCTGCCATCAAGTGCATCATCGACTGCAGTGCGCCGCCATGACTGCACTGTGCGCCCCGTCCTTTATCCAGCGTCTCGGTCCTCAATATACGGATGAACTCGGGGAATTCCACGCGGTAGTTGCATCGTTCAAGGCACATAAAACAATTAAGGCAAGACCAGATGGCCTCATCCTCATAATTTCGGTTCCTGTGTTCCATATTCCTCTGGACGATAAGCCGCGGATTGAAATCGGGGTCGTAACGGGAAACAGGACAGACCACAGTGCACTTGCCGCAGTCGAGACATAGGTGGATCCGCGTATCCTTTATCTCTTGCTTATGTTTAGTCATGGCGTTTTATTTCGCTATCCCGCTTGCGATACTTCTTCAATAAAATTTTCAACCTGACCAACGAATTCCTGGCCGTCACCCCGGGCCAATCGTGTTAGCTTCAGCCTGTTAGTACCCAGCCCCAGCAGGTCAAGTAGATTTACAGCCTTATCGTATTCGCTGGCGATAAACTTTTCATCCTTCTCGAAATGGCAACTTCCGGGCCGGCATCCCAGAAGCATAACGCCATCGGCGCCCAGCTCGAAGGCTTTCAAAATAAGGCCCGAATTTATCCGCGAGAGGCAGCTAACTTTCACCAGTTTCACAGAGGCCGGATAACTGAGGCGGCTTTGCGCTGCGTTTTCGACGCAGCTTAGTCCGTCCCAGTTGCAGGCAAAAACAACGATATTAGTCTTATTCCGCTTCATGCTGTCGCACCTACCTTGCCAGGCTTTTCCAACAGAGACTTCAGCGTACTAATTATACTCAAATCATTCTGAGCCGGCTGACTTATAGCGCCGGTAGGACAAATCGCGATACAAGCGCCGCATCCCAGGCACAATATTTTATCGATTTCAGCACAGAAAGCACCAGAATCTCCTACTTTCATCTCGATGTAGGGACATGCAGCTGTGCAATCGCCACATCCGCGGCATAGCCGCCTGTTTATGTCAATGGCAGTAGACCGTGCTTTCAACACTCCCCGATTAAGATAACTGACAACCCTCGCGGCAGTCGCCTTACCTTCAATGACCTGTTTCTCCGGCAGCTCCAATGCGTTTACGGGCAAGATATATATGCCTGTGGGATCGCCAATAGAAATCTCCCTCAGGGCCAGACGCATAATCCGGTTATTATCCAAATTTTCATTCCAGGAAAAAATTCGTCCGACCAGACCTTCCTTAAAGGAAACATCGGCCGTTTCCAGTATTCTGTCTACGGCTCCAGTATCCAGTACCAGAGCACCGATCTTCATATTCGCCGTTCCTGAAGACTGCTCCAGCACAGCTTCATAATTTCCGGCGGTACCCGTAAGTTTGATGGACTGAGGCCATGAGGCTACCGGCACATTTAATCTTTCGAGCTCTTTCAACAGCCGGCCTTCTGTCTGGGAGAACTCGATGCTTTGTTTCTCCTCTATCCTCTTTAAACCCGATTCATAGACAACCGAAACCGGGTGACCCTGAGATGAAACGCCCAGCGCTGCTGCCAGGCCGGAGAGTCCGGTACTAAAAACGAGGGCTCCTGCACTGATTTTTCGCTCTGGACTTACTGACGGTAACACGCCCTGGGCTCGGAGAACTCCCGACGTAATTATTTCAACAGCATTGCGTGTAGCCTCATCTGGTTTATCACGGTGCACCCAGGCGCATTGTTCGCGAATATTGACGAATTCTACAGGTAAACTCCGTTCGCCTGCCAACTGCTCATTCAGGTACTTCTGACATCTCACCCTCTGTTCAGTGCAACTGAAGCAGATCTGCTCCAGGTTACAGCACCTGCAGGCGGCCACAACCAGCCTGTCGAGTTTCTCTTCCTCGGCCAACGCCCTGATTTCCCTGGCTGCGGCCTCTGTGCACACTTGAGATAATTCGCGGACACGAGCAACGCCTGGAATCGACTGAATTTCCGTGGCCACGCCGTTGAGGTCCACTATCGAGCTGATACTGCCGCCGCACTGGCACAGTATGACGCCGGTGCGTTCATCAGTAACGCCTGTAATGGGAGTAGCTTCCGGTACTAAATTCAAATTGCTTCCATGATCGCCATTTGCTGCTTTCTTTTCCGAGGCAGGCTTATCGCTTAAATTCAAATGGCACGCCACTTCCAGGGCAATTGCTGAGGCGGCGTCGAGTTCGCCCTTCAAGTCAGTACCGTCCGCCTTTTTCACTTGAAACATACCGGGCTCTGAAGTTTGAACTTCCTTGGCAATGCTGTCAATTGCAGCAAAATTTACTACAGCTCCGGCTGTGATGGATACAGACTCGACTGAATCGTCATGCGAAACCGCATGCACCTGGCATATCCGTTCGCATTCCAGACAACCACTGCATAGGGCACAGCTCAGGCACCTTCCGGATTCTAGCCGCACAGTTTCAGTGGAAAGCCCCCTTTTGGTCTCCTCGTAGCTGCCCATCCGGTCTTTTTCTGGCAGGGTCGGCATCTTTGCCCGCTTCTGAGGTGAGGCATATCTTCGTTTAATATCAACTTCTACTAGTTTAGGCTGTTCCAGACTGCGCCCCTGCTTCAGGTCACGACCGCCGAGATATCTATCTATAGATTCTGCGGTCTTGATGCCCGCAGCCATGGCATCGACTACAGTATTTGGGCCGGTGACGCAGTCGCCGCCAGCGAAGATATCCGATATATTTGTTTGGAGAGTTAGCGGGTCTACCTTAATTGTTAGATCTTCGTTTGTGTCAATATCCTTTATTCTGAGCAACGCTGTGCTCGGCCGCTGGCCTATGGCAACCACCACATGGTCGGCATCTATAGTAAATTCCGAGCCCTCAACCGGTATGGGCTGGCGGCGACCGCTGGCATCAACATTACCCAGCTTCATCCGCTGACAGCGAATACCGGTAACCCTGGTCCCATCTCCCATTATTTCCACCGGCGCGACGAGATACTCGATAAGCACGCCCTCTTCAATGGCCTCCTCCACGTGCTCTTTTATAGCCGTCATCTCCTGAGCCGTACGGCGGTAGAGTAGGCGCACGGTTCCCTGGCTCCGCCTCTTTACAGCTCTGGCCGAATCGACGGCGCTGTTCCCTCCACCGATAACCACCACATTGGAACCGACCGTAACGCCCACTTTCAGATTAAGCGCAAAAAGCATTGAAATTACATCAACGACGCCTTCGAGGTCTTCGCCGGGAATATTCAATTTATTGTTCAGACCGGCGCCTATAGCCAAATAAAAAGCTTTATATCCCTGCTCACGAAGGTCGGAAATGGTTATGTCCCGCCCTACAATGACGCCCGTCTTAAAGTCGACTCCCATAGCTTTAATAGCCTCCACCTCCCGTTCTCGTACCTCACGAGGTAGACGGAATCGAGGAATACCGGTAGCCAGCATGCCGCCAACCACTGCGTGCGCCTCAAATATAGTTGGGCTGTAGCCGCGGCGAGCCAGTTCCCAAGCGGCCGCAAGTCCTGATGGACCGCTGCCGACGATGGCAATTTTTTCATCACGTGATTTGACGCCACCTTTATCATAATTGATAGTATTGGAAGCACTATCAGCTGCGTAACGATGCAGTGCCTTAATAAATACCGGGCTGTCAACCTGAGACCGTTGACAATTATCTTCACACGGATGACTGCAAACACGACCAAGAATGCCGGCAAGTGGAGCGGATTGACTGATTAGATTTAGTGCTTCGTCCGGCTTGTTTTTAGCCAGAAGGCAGACAAATCCCGGAATATTTATGCCCAAAGGGCAGCCAATACGACAAGGGGCGGTGCCTGCCTTATCAATGGTATAGGCAGCAGGTACCGAACGGACGCCGACTAAAGGCTCGTGAATAGCCCCATGAATAGCTTTGGAACTATTGCTGTCAAATGGTATTTTGACCGGGCAAGCTTCCTGGCACTGGCCGCAACTGGTGCACAAGCTTACATCTACATATCGGGGCAGTTTCTTTAGCTCGATGTCAAACCGTCCCTGTTTCCCGGTTACAGCCTGTACATTTGAGCCAGCGTAAACTCTTACTTTCGGATGACGCGCTGCCCTGAGCAACAACGGCCATACACGAATATATTCATCTAAATAGTCCGCTTTGGAATCCCGGCTGTTACTATCCTGTAGACTTAGGGCACTGGTCGAAACAACAAGGCTGACATCGGCACCCATTTCAGCCAGAGCCAGCGCACACTGCGCTGCCCCAACACCATCACCAATTACTGCAACGCTCCTCGTCATCGATAATTCGCCTAAGTATTTTTTCCATGCTTCTGCCCGTACTCGTACCCGACGGTAAAAGCTTTTATGTTAAACTCTCCGGTCCCTTCGGGAACCATAGCCAGTATAGACTCCTTCAAAGCTTTGGCTGAAACAACATCGCTTACTGCCGCCATGAAGCCGAGCATCACAATATTGGCCACTACTGCTCTACCCAACTCCCGCGCCAGCTTCGTTGCCGGTATGGAATGTATTTTTATTTTACCGGCCGGGTCAGGCTTAACCAGGTCCTCGTCAATAATTACCAGCGTTTCAGGATTAAGATTATTTGCATACTTGTTGTAGGCCTCTTGAGACATAATAACCAGCACTTGAGGGCTTATTACGTACGGATAACCCACAGACTCGTTCGAAATAACCACCTCGGCCGAACAGGAGCCACCTCTGGCCTCCGGCCCGTAGCTCTGCGTAAAGGTCGCTGACTTTACTTCTTCATACAGTGAGGCTGCCTGTCCAATAATTTGGCCAGCCAGAACTATACCCTGGCCGCCGGCGCCGCTTAACCTTATCTCTGTTCGGCTCAAGTCGATTTGTCCAACCTTTTGAATTTACTCTTTACGCTTCTTGCGATTTCTGGCCCTGTCCAAAACCTGCTGATAGCAGTCCCACAGCGTCGGACGCTCAATATCGACAAATTTCCCCACCGCGATTGGACCATTCAGTGACAGCTCCACGTCTTTGGGGTCGGCGCCATCACGAATAACGCTTCTCTCCTTATAAGCACGCATTTCGTCCAGCCCCCGCGGCATCTTATTCATACGCCCGTACACAGTGGGGCAGGGACTGAGGACTTCAATAAAACTAAAACCGCGCTTATTAAGTGCTTCGGCGATTGACCTTTCCAGTTCCCGCACATGGAGCACCGTCCACCTGGCAACATAAGTAGCTCCACTGGCCGCTACCAGATACGGTAAGTTAAAGGGGTATTCGTAGTTGCCGTAGGGCGAGGTCGTGCTGCGCGCATCCAGCGGCGTCGTCGGCCCCATCTGGCCGCCTGTCATTCCATAATTAAAATTGTTTATACAGATGACCGTAAGGTCTATATTACGTCGCGCCGAGTGGATAAGATGATTACCGCCGATAGCTACAATGTCACCGTCACCGGAAAAGACGGTTACGGACAGTTCAGGGTTAGCCAGCTTTAAACCCGTGGCAAAAGGCAAAGCTCTGCCGTGCGTCGTATGGAAAGAATCGAGTTTTATGTAGCCGGCAACGCGCCCCGAGCAACCTATTCCCGAAACCACCGAGACCTTGTCAGGGTTCAAGCCGGCGCGGTCGATAGCTCTCACAAAACAGCCGGTGGCCGGGCCGATGCCACAGCTGGCGCACCAGATGTGCGGTATCCGGTCAACCCTGAGATAGCAGTCCAGAGGATTGGATTCTACCGTTAGCATCTTGCTCATCGGGCTTCCTCTCGTATAGCCTCAATAATTACATCAGGAAGCGGAACCGCGCCGCCCATGTGAGGCACCAGCCTGACTTTAGCTTTGCCGGCAGCACATCGCTCCACTTCTCTGACTATCTGTCCGTAATTTATCTCCGGGACTATAAAGGCTTTTGTGGCCGCAGCCAGCTCTTTAATGCGCTCGTCAGGGAAAGGCCAAACCGTTATCAGCCGCAGCAGTCCGGCTTTGATACCTTCTTGCCTTGCTTTCTGCACCGCATATCGTGCGATTCGAGCAGTAATGCCATAGCTGACCACGATCACTTCGGCACCTTCTGTGTCCACCTCTTGGCATCTGGTAATGTCTTTGACGTTAAGTCGTATCTTGTCAACCAGCCGTCTTACCAACTTATCCTGAGCCTGGGCGGTCATCGTGGGATAGCCCCTGTCGTCATGGGTAAGGCCGGTAACATGGAAGCGATATCCCTCACCGGCAATGGCCATTGGCGGCACCAATCCCTTTTTGGTGTCATATGGTACATATTTGTCCGGGGTGACCTTCGGGCGAGGCCGGGTCACTAGGTCCCTGGAATTTAGCTCCGGAATAACCACCTTCTCGCTCATATGTCCCACAGCTTCATCAGCCATAAGCAGCACCGGCACACGATATTTTTCGGATAAATTGAAAGCCTGAACGGTGAGGTCAAACATCTCCTGTGGCGAATCCGGAACCAGTGCGATTATTTCGTAGTGCCCGTGAGAGCCCCATCTGGCCTGCATCATATCGCCCTGAGCTACCAGTGTCGGCAGTCCCGTAGAAGGGCCTGCGCGCTGGACGTTGGCCACCACACATGGAGTTTCCAGCATTACTCCCAGCCCGATGTTCTCCATCATCAGACTGAAACCGGGGCCGGAAGTAGATGTCATCGCCTTTACTCCGGCCCAAGAAGCTCCCAGAACAGCGTTCATTGATGCTATCTCATCTTCCATCTGGATAAAAACGCCCCCCACCTGAGGCAAACGCTCGCTCATTCTCTCGGCAACCTCGGTCGCCGGCGTTATCGGATAACCGGCAAAAAAACGACAACCGGCGCTTATGGCTCCCTCAGCGCAGGCGGTATCACCGTTTATGAAAAACTCGCCACAGAGAACTTCATCTTTCGGCATGTGTCATCGGCTCTTCTTTTTCTTCCTGAGTAACAAAAATCGCAAACTCGGGACATATTGCCTGGCACAGACAGCAGTCCAGACATTTGCTCTCATCGACTATCTTGACAATGTTATAGCCCCTGGGACTGAGCTCATCCATCATGACTAACACACCGCGCGGACAGAACTCAGCACAATACCCGCAGCCCTTACACCTGTCCAGATCAATGTGCACTCTGGCCGGTAGTGGTGCTTTATCGGCCATATCAAAAGGTTTTCTCCACAACTTCATATCTGAACGTCTCCCAGCTATCCGGATTAGTACCACTATAAAGAAGTAACAGCCAGCACCGCTGGCTATACAAATATTAGGAAAAAAGTATAGCAAATTCGTATCTACTTAACAAACTATTGAGATTCACCTTCCTTAAGTTTAAAATACAGTCGATGCTCAGGTTCCTTCTGTTCATTTTTCTATTGCTGGCGCTAACCGCAGGCTGCACGGCACAGTTACGCCCCGATGTTTCAATCCCTCCGGCAGCTGATTTCTCCGCCAGCCCGGTAGAGGGGACAATGCCACTGAAGGTTAGTTTTGACGATATTTCCTCAGGCGATATATCCAACCGGCACTGGGATTTCGGGGACGGGCAGTTCAGCAGTGACCTGGAACCCGATCATACTTATGCAGCATTCGGAAACTACACGGTCTCACTGGCAATTATGGGGACGGGAGGCAGCGATGTTGAAACAAAAACCGAATATATTAAAGTAGCTATCGGTGTAATAAATTGGGAGGAGGCGGCAAGCTATATCGGACAACATCTGGCGATTGAAGGGAAGGTCGTTAACTCCTACTACGCAGCCGACACCAAAAGCCAACTCACTTTCCTCGATTTTCACAAGCCTTACAAAAACTACTTCAAATGCATCATCTGGGGCAACGATAGAGACAAGTTTATAAAAGAGTTCCCGCCTAATCCAGAAACCTATTTTTTAAACAAACTTGTCATTGTCACAGGTTTAATCCGGGAATATCCCAGAGGCTCAGGCGTGCCGGAAATTGTCCTTGAAGACCCCTCTCAAATCAAGCTTGCTGAAGAATAGACTAAAGTTTATTCCATCGTAAATCGAGGACTAAAGTCCTAGCTCACCATCCTGAGCTTTATTGATGTCCTTCGGTCTCGTACCGTATACTAATTACAATTGAAATAGTAATAAATCCATTAACGGCAAGAAGATACTATGAAAAGTATAGCTGTGAGATATACCGTTTGGTTTGTGGCCTCGATGCTTGTATTACTAAGCCTTAGTGCAGCCTGTGCTCAGACAGGGCGGCCGCCAGTACCCACATCACCCAAGCCTAAAGCTACGCAGCCATCTACACCGGCAGCGGCCAGCGAAAACCAATCGGCGGAAGAAGCGGTCGCATCCCCAGGTCAGGTGGCAGATGAAGAGACATGGTATCCTGTAGCCACCTTTAGCGGCACTATCAATGAGACAACACCGGTTTTCCATATCTACGGCACGGAATGGCACCTTAAATGGACGATAGATACCCCCAGCCTGGAAACAGCGGTCTTTAATGTGACAATCTACCCCGAAGGGCAGCCTTTTGCTATATGGCAAACCTTTTCAAACGAAGGCAAAACGAACGGTACTCTCAATTATTTTATGTCAGGTGCGGGCGAGCGTGATTTATTCATTAAGGTCATCGCTCAAAACTTACAGCAGTGGACGATTGCCATAGAAAGCAATGCAATTGCCGCGACCTCTTATCCGGTGAAAATATATATTATTAACTACAAGGGAACCGTGTATCCCCCCGACCCGGCGTCAGGTTTCTGCTACGAAAGGGTCGAGCCCGATGAATACGTGGTTATTAAGAACCTCAGTACTTGTTTTCAGGACATAACAGGCTGGACACTAAAAAACATAAGCAAGCCTAGCCCAACCTTTAAATTCCCCGAATATAGTATTTATCCCGGTGAAATACTACGCGTCTATACCGATGAATTTCACCCTGAAAGCGGAGGATTTTCTTTTTACTGGGGCCAGGGTGATTTATGGAGCAACGACCACCCCGACATAGCCGTGTTATATGACGACGTGGGGAACGAGGTTTCAAGAAAGAGCTATACTGTTCCCGAGTCAAAAGTGGAGGCACCGTAAATGGTAGCAGGCCGGAAGCTAAAAATACTGAGCTACTTTTTGTCAGTTATGGCATTTGGTCTGGCTATATTTGTTGTGCTGATACCGGCACAAGTCCATCGCCTGTCAGCGGCGGATGAGCCCGAGCCCCAGCTTTGGGCGGTAGTTGTAGGTGTTAAAGAGTATCAATGCCCGCTCTGTATTTTTGACCAGGAATGGAATATGTACCCTGTCGGTTTAAAGCATCCAGATGATAATGCGCGGGATCTGGCAGCTGAATTGTCTCCTGTAAGCGGAGAAGACCATGTCAAGCTGGTGCTGAACGAACAGGCCACAAATAGTGGTATCTATCACGCCATTAAATGGCTGGCCGAAAAAGCCGGCTCTAAAGATACCGCCTTGTTCTACTTCTGCGGACATAGCGCGCCTCAAAACTTTGGCTCATATGATTATCTTGTATCAGACCGGCAAATGGCTGAGTGGCTGGACGCTATACACTCACAAAACGTTGTAATCATTCTGGACACCTGCTATGCGGGCTCTTTCCAAAATGCGCTTGGGAAAAACGGCCGGGCAATGCTTATGAGCTGTCAGTCGTCCGAAAGCTCCCTGGAAGACCGCGAGCTCGAACATACCGTTTTTACATACTATATACTGCAAGCTCTCAACAATTTTGATAGCGCCGACGTAAACGGTGATTACCAGCTATCGGCCGAGGAGATATTCGACTATGCCAATCCCAGAACCTCAGATGAAATTGTACAGCCGTTTGCCAACGAAATGGCTTACTCAAATATGCAACATCCCACACTGTATATCCCGCCAGATAAATATGGTGAGATAAACCTTATCACCAAAGCCGTCCTATCCAGCGACGCCAAAAGCGCCTTCGAGGGTACGGCTTTGACTGTAGATGGGAAATCATATATGTCAAAACAGCTGCCGGTGTCCTTAACCTGGCTGTCTGGCACCAGCCACCGTTTCGATGTTCCACTTCAAATTGATCTGGAAGATGGAACAAGGCTGGTATTCACTTCCTGGAACGACGGCAATAACTCTGCTTCAAGGACCACTTCCATTGGCGGACAATACACCGCCAATTACGGTACGCAATATAAATTGACTGTGCAGTCGGAGTACGGAAATCCTCGTGGCAGCGGCTGGTACAATTCCGGCTCAAGCGCCAGCGTCTCAGTGAATACCACCTGTGGAAACATAATCCGTCATACCTTCGAGGGATGGACCGGCGATTATACCGGTCAGAAAGCCAGTGCCGCTATAACCATGGACAAAAGTAAGACAATCAAGGCTAACTGGCACAATGATTACCTGATGCTTTATTTGCTCATTGCCGCTATTATATCAGTCGTTATAGGTGGTATTACGGTAGCCGTCATGATTGTCAGGAGAAATACTCAGCGGGGGTCTGTCGATTAATATTTCCTTTAGCACAAGACAATTTATTTACGCCGTACTGGCCCTCCTGGCTGCCGGTTCTATGGCGGCCTGTACATTAATCGCGCCGCCAGCGGCGCCGGTGTCTCAGCCCCAGACAAAGCCACCCGTGACCACTGAAACACAGCAGCCTGCCGAGACCACTGTAGCCGAAGTACCCCCAGATGAAGACGGCTGGACTACGGTTAAAAGCTTCAGCGGAAAAGATGGTACAACCACGCCGGCGTTCCATATT
>Ga0209609_10000849_pt1 | contig 17950 bp, 13 predicted proteins | sample LakKivw325mmetaG_FD_184136 | JGI IMG/M metagenome (GOLD analysis project Ga0209609, IMG submission 184136) | Anoxic lake water microbial communities from Lake Kivu, Rwanda to study Microbial Dark Matter (Phase II) - Lake Kivu water 325m metaG... | ecosystem: Environmental > Aquatic > Freshwater... | reverse complement strand
CATTTTCCGGTAGGCCAAACCCAAGCTCATACCACGGCAACGGCTCGGGCCGCAGGTCTGCCAAGAGTTCCAGCGCACACGCCCGCGTGGCCTTGAGCGTATTCACCCGGAACGTCCGCCTGAGCGGCCGCTGCATGGAGTCGAGGAACTCGTCGAAGTCGGGAATGATGCGTGAATAGCGGTCGGTGAATGCCTTCGGAAAGACTCGCTTCATCGACCGACCGGCCTTGGACTTTGGACGCAAGACACTGGACAGCCCGGCTCCCACATTCTAGCTTCTAGCCTCTGGCTTCTGGCTTCTGCCTTCGACCGCCGCCCCCACCGACCTCGACCAACTCTCCAGCCTCCGCAGCGCATCCAGCTTATCCTTGTTGCCCAGCTTCGCCTCGCGAATCCCCTTATCGAGGAACGCCACCGAACGGTCGTAGGCGTCCCGGTCAACCGGATACGGCCACCCGTCCTTGCCGCCAACCGCAAACGAATAGGTCACCGGGTCGCGGAAACTGAGCGGCGCTCCATGCGTCACTTCAGCAATCAGAGCCAGGGCACGCACGGTCTTGGGCCCGATGCCCTTTCCCAACAGCAGGCTGCTGAAATCCGATGGCGGTTGGTCATAGGTCGAAACCAGGACCTTCTGCAGGTAGGCTGGTCTGACATCCGCCAGCCCAACCGGGTGCTGTTCAGGCATACCCAGGGCACGAATCCGCTCCAGCTCGTGTACGGTTACCTCCGGTGATTGGGTCGAGAGCGCTACCACTGCCTGCCGCGCCGCGTCGGCCTCCGCCGCGACCATGTTCAGCGGCCTGCCGGTCTGGTCACAGGCAATCCCCGCATGGGGCTCGACCGTGAAGCTCTCGAGACCCTCGGAGAGCCAGTGATACCGTCTCGCCCAGTGCGTATCGGTGTTCATGCCCTGTTGAACCACCGCCCAACTGCCCTCGGTTGTGCCGATGAACACGTGCTGGTATATCTGGAACCCATCCTGCAGCGCTGCCGAATCAACCTTGGCGCTCAGTCGGCTCGCCCGGACCAGTCGCTCCCCATCCAGGCTGAACCGCTCCGAGAACCCTTCTATCTCCGCCGGTGTCTTGCGCGACGCCGCGCCCTTGCCCCCGCAGACGTAGAGGCCGAGATTCGCCTCCTGTCCCTTGACCGCTTCTTTGAGCGCGCCGCACACGGTTGTGGTCACTCCGGATGAATGCCAGTCGAACCCCAGCACGCACCCGAAGCTCTGGAACCACACCGGGTCGGAGAACCGCCGCAACAGCTCGGCTGTTCCGTAGTCGGCCACGACGATCTCGGTCACGGCCCGGCAGAGCCTGACCATGCGCTCGAACAGCCATCTCGGCGCAGTGCCCCAGTGCAGGGGCATCATTGCGACTCCGCGTCTCACACCTCAAGTCTACAAGGCTCAAGCACAAGCTCAAGCCGCGGACAGCGGGAACATCATTTCGCGGACTCTGCTCGCCCATCACTCATCACTCATTACTCATCACTTTCTCTGTCCCTGCCTCCATGCTGCCGTGTTTGACCATCCGCCCCGTCCGGCTATACTCGGCCGGAACCACACCATGAAGCGCGGCACCCGAGAAGCTCTCATCGGCCTCGCCTACCTCACACCAGCGCTCGTCATCCTGGTCGCTTTCCGGGTTGTCCCGATAGTCCTCTCGGTCCGTATGAGCTTGTACGACTGGGGTATGGCCGGCGCACGCGCATTCGTCGGCCTCGGCAACTACGTTGCGGTCCTCCGCGACCCGGTCTTCTGGAAGTCACTCCTGAACACCGGCTGGTACGTCCTGTTTGAAGTCCCGCTCATCCTCTTCATCTCACTCTTCATCGCCACCTTGCTCAACCAGAAGATCCGCGGGCTCGGCGCGTACCGCACCATTTACTATCTGCCGGTCGTCACTTCAATCGTCGCCGTGTCGGTCGTGTGGCGCTGGATTCTTCAGCCTGACCGCGGGCTCCTGAACTACATCCTGTCGTGGTTTCACATCACCGGTTTCCGCTGGCTCCAGGACCCGCGCGGCCTGTTCCAGCTCATCGCCGGCCCATCGGTGCAGCTCCCACAAGGCCTGCGCGGCCCGTCGGTCGCCCTTCTCTCGCTCGTGATGATGGGCATCTGGAAAGGCATCGGCTACAACATCGTCATCTTCCTCGCGGGGCTGCAGAACATCTCCAAATCCTACTACGAAGCTGCGCGTATCGACGGAGCAGGCCGGCTCGCGATGTTCCGCCGCATCACCTGGCCACTGATATCGCCCACGACCTACTACGTCCTCATCATGTCGTGTATCAGCGCGTTTGAGACCTTTGCCCAGGTCTGGATAATGACCGGCCCGCCGGCGGGCGGCCCGCTTTCCACGACCAAGGTCGTGATGTACTACTTCTATGAGAACTCCTTCGAGCTCTGGCGGCTCGGATACGGCGCGGCCATCGCCTTCTTCGCCTTCTTCATCATCCTCGCGCTCACCATCTTCCAGCGCGTCTTCCTCGAACGCCGCGTCCAATATGGATGAGCATCAGTTACCAGTGACCAGTTCCCAGTTTCCAGTTACGGGACGTTTGGGACTTGAGTCAGTGGGATTCGTTTGGGACTTGGTGCTTGGGATTTGGTGCTTTGCCCTCACGTCATTCGGACTTGATTCGTCCTTCGGGCTTCGGACTTCTGACTTCCACCCATGAAGGCGCGCAACCTCCCCATCCACGTCCTGCTGGTTCTTGGCGGCATCGCGATGGTCCTCCCGTTCTACTGGATGCTCTCGACCTCGCTCAAGACCCCGCTAGAGGCGCTCAAGTTCCCGCCCACGTGGCTGCCGGGCACGCCCCAGTTCCAGAACTACGCCGAGGTCTTCCGACAAATCCCGCTCTGGCGCTATCTCTTCAATACCGTGCTCGTGGCCTTCCTGAGCCTCACCGGCGTGCTTGTCACCGGCATCATGGCCGCCTACGCCTTTGCCCGGTTTCGCTTCCCGGGCCGCGAGGTCCTGTTCATGAGTTTCCTCGCCATGATGATGATACCCTTGCCGGTCTATCTCGTGCCGTCGTACACGATGCTCTTCAAGCTTGGTTGGATAGACACCTACGCGGCAATGATTGTGCCATGGATTGTCAATATCTTCGCTATCTTCCTGTTGCGCCAGCACATACGGCAGCTCCCCAAGGACCTCTTCGATGCCGCCCGCATCGACGGCTGCTCGGATTTCACCACGCTGGTCAAGATTGTCCTGCCGCTCTGCAAGCCGCCGCTCGTGACCATCATGGTCTTCAACGTCATCGCCTCGTGGAACTCATTCTTCTGGCCACTGATTGTCACGAACTCGGACAAGATTCGCCCCCTTCAAGTCGGGCTTGCCTACTTCTCGCGCGAACAGAGCACCAACTACACGCTCCTGATGGCCGCGACCACGCTCGCCATCATCCCGCTGATTGTCCTCTTCTTCGCGGCCCAGAAGCAGATAATACAGTCACAGGCGCGGAGCGGACTGAAAGAATAGGGCGAACCGCCAAGGTCGCCAAGAACGCCAAGGTTCGGGCTTGGACAATTCAGAGATCGGAATTCAGAGACCAGAATGCAGAACTGCGGACACGGAAGGAGTCAACCGCAGGCACCTTCGGCTACGCAGATTCCGGCACTCGACCACTGGACCACAAGACCACTTGACCACATCCCTGCGGGCTAGAATCCGATTCCGAAGGTGAGGGCGCGGATGCGGAGTTCGGCGAAGAGCCCGGCGTTCTGCCCATAGCCGATCACCCCGCTCCTGTATGCTCCGACCCGCAGGCCTGCGCCGAACCCGTAGTAGTCCACATCACAGCAACCCGCAACCTCGATAGTAGGAGAGTAGACGAGTGACGGCGGCCACGTACCGGTGTCCCGGTTCTTCCACAGGCTGCCGATAGCATCGACGTGCACATCCGGAACCGCGCCCCACAGCAGCCAGGTTGCCTTGGGATTGGACACGATGTTGTAGCCGACATGGAAAGGCAACAGGACAGTGCCATCCCAGAAATCGATGGCCGTGTACATATCCGCTGCCGTCACCCCGAACCGCACCCGATCAATGACGCACGTCACCGAGGCCAGATGGACCGACCATGCCTCCCAGTCACCGAATGGCACAAACTCGCCCACGTCCAGCAGCTCGACCTTGATGAACCGTTTGGGTATCCGACCCTGCTGCCGCTCCTGCCCGAAAGCCGGCGCTGCGGCCAGCAGGCAGGCCACAGAAAGAATGGCGCGCTTCATGGCTCAGAAGCCGAAGTTGAGCACCGGCAGGCTGAGCCGGGCTGCCACGTAGGGACCGACGGTCATGTGACCCCGCCCCCAATCGCGCAAGGCCATGACTCCAGCCTCGACGCCCACGCCAAGGCCCGGACCATCGACCCGCGCGCCCGCGAATATCCTGCAGTTGGGGCTCCCGATAACGCCACCCTCCACGCCAACCAGGATGTCTGGCAATACCATGTACGCACAAGCGGCTCTTACAGGATTGCGCCAGACGGTGTAGCCGACATGTAGCTGAGCCACTTCCGACCTTCTCATATCCGGGTCAACGCCCAAGTCAAGCAGGGTATACGCCGTGATGCCGGCCCTCCACCTGCCGATTGAACACTCCAGCCCAAGCACGCTCAACTCGCCTCCGACTACCGGCTTGGTCTCAGCGGCTCCGCCAATCAGCTCAACCCTGATGAACCTGCTCGGCACTTCGCTGCTACCACCCGACGCGCCGAACAAGCCCTCCTGCGCCATGGCCGCCCCTGCTGCCAGCAGGCAGGCAACAAGGAGTAGTGAGCGTGCCATGGCCTACAACTTCAGTCGGAGTCCGACACCGAGGCCGACAGGAGCGGACTTACGCCAGCCGATATTCAGGTTGTCTGTGCTCCCGCCCTGAATAGGTTCGGTGAAACCTTCATACCAGTAGTACTCCTTGGTGACCTCGTACGATGCGCAGAACCCCTGCCGCTCGAACTCGAGGTCAAACCCGAACCGGCGCGACAACTCGAAACCGATGCCGAACAGGAATGATTGGTCGATTGCCAATGTGCTCTGGTCCCGCCTGCGTTCACGGTCGTCCCGGTAGTAACTCTGCAGGACCTGGCCCCGCCCGCCAAGTCCGACTCCACCGTAGAACGACACAGAATCGATGGGGGTTCGAACTCTGAGGATCGGTTCTACCTGCACCCGCAACCCGTTCAGAGTCACTCGTTCGTCAAACAGCTCCGAGTGGTCAACGGCTCGGTCGACGTAACCTGAGTAGCCGGCGCGGACGCGCAGGACTGCCAGTCTGCCAAGCGGGAAGCCAACTCCGAGAAAGACCGACGTCGGTTCAACCACGCTGTCGACCCTGGACGGCTGGAACATCACGTCGCGAGAGGTGCCGACACTCAGGTCCTTTGCACCCGCCTCCGCGAGCACCATGGTCAGAATGGCCAGTCCGGCCACGCGCCACGGCCTCAGTCCGGTATTCTTCATCACGTCAGCCTCCTAGTGCGCGACCGCACAGCCGGTGTTTCTCGAATCGTGCCCGAACTTGGGCCATGGCGCGCTCTCGGACAGTGGCGTGCCCTTCAACGCGTATAGACATCCGTCGGATGTCACGGCATAGACAGTCCCGTCTCGCGCCACACTCGGGGCGGTTCTTATCTGGCCGGCGTACTCGATACTCCACTTGCGGGCGAGACTGGAGTCGAGACAGACGACGGAGTTGTAGTAGGGCCCGCCACCGGTCTCGATGTTGTTGCCGAAGTAGATATCCCCGGCACCGTCTACTGCCGCGGCCAGCCCGGGATGCCACCCGCCGGTTACGTGCTCCCAGGTCCTGTCCGGGTGAATCACTAGAAGTTCAGAGTACGACGATACTAGTATGTCTCCGTTGTTGCGGATGATAGCTGGGCCCTCCGCACTCGGGAAGTTCCCCAATTGCCGGAGAACGGCCCCGTCGACGCCAAGCCAGGTCACGCCGTTGCCAACCGCACAGTAGCTGTCATCGGCGTCAATACTGAGCCACTTGACGGAACCGATGTACGCCGTCCACTTCCGGTTGCCGTCGGGATCCAGCGCGCAGACGGCATCCGTCGAGTGTGTGAGGAAAACAATGGTGCCATCACGCGCCACAACAGGACTGCCACGGATTCGGCCGTCGAGCCCGGTGCGCCACTTCACTACCCCGTCCGGCTCGATCGCAACCGCAGTGTCGTAGTCACAAGCATATACTGTGCCGTCGGGGCCAATCGCCGGAGAATGAAGGTCATAGGTGCCAACGGAATCGACCCACTTGACTGAACCATCAGGATTGAAGGCCCTGAGGCAGTCCCAGTAGGCGGCATAGACAGTGCCGTCCTCCGCCACCGCAACGGAACCTATCCCATTCCCCCAAGGCCCCACCTGCCGGAGACCGGTCCCATCCGGGTCAACGGCAACTATTCCATATCCCGCCGAAACGTAGACAGTGCCATCAGGAGCTATCGCCGGGCAGGACACTTCCGCATGCCCCACGACGGCGACCCACCTCACGATTGACGAATCCAGCACTACGAGCCTTATGCCGCCCAGCCACTCAGATTCGTGGCCACTCTCGTCTCTCGCTTGCACCTTTATGATGAAGTGCCCAGAGTCAGCCCACGCGTGGCTTGCCGTGAACTCATCGAATCGGCTCCGGAATTCGCTCCATCCAGAAGTGTCGCCTTCCCCCCACGCGAACCGTACCGAACAGCTTTCCAACTCAGCATCCTGAGCGCGAGCCAGAAAGCTCACGACCTCGCCGGCCATGGTACGTTCGGCACTTGCCTCAAGCGTTGCGGAAGGCGCAAGGTTGTGGCGACAGTCAGCCAGTAACACGAAACAAACTGCGAAGAGCAGCGGTCTCAACTTCATGGCACCTCCGGAATGCGTGATTATCGGCCGCGACGCGACATTGTCAAACTACGTCCTGGACTATGGTTATGTCGGTCTGGCTTGGTCCGGCAGCAGTAGCTATCTTAGAGAGTCGACGGGCGCCGGTCCGCCCTGGCGCTCTTGGCGTCCTTGGCGGTTGTCTTGGGATTCTGGCGGTCAGCGCCCTGCCGGCCGGACCGTGAGCGTGATGGCGTTGGACCAGGCGATGCCCTGCCACATGTCGAACTTGCGGCCGTAGTCTTTGACGCCGCCAAGCTTGAGCCGGAACTGGAAGGTCGCAACGTCTTCAGGAATCCACACCCGGATGTAGCGGTTGACGGTGTAGCTCTGGTTCGGCCCGAGCCGGACGACGTCGCTTGAGTCCATCCACGTCGCGGTCAGGAGCCGGCCCGGCCACTCCACAGGAAAGGTAGAGGCAGAGGTAGAGGTAGAGGTAGAGGTAGAGGTAGAGGTTAGGAGGAGGTGGTAGAGTACGAGTTGTTCTTTCCAGTTTCGCTTGATGAGCAGGTCGCGGTCGCTGGTATTCGTAGCGGTGATACTGAGGCGGAAGGTGTCGCCGACGTGAAAGACGCTCTTGTTGGGCTTGATGTGAACGGCAACGGGAGCATCATCATAGACGCCGTGCCATCGGCCTTCGGAGAATCCAGAATTCAGAATCCAGAATCCAGAGACCAGAATTGCGGTTCGGACCATGACCCCAGTCCTCATGAACCACGGACCCCTTCCGCGCACTGGAGCACTGGACCACTTGACCACTTGACCACTCTCCTCAGTCCACATCGATAGACTCAAGAACCAGTTCCTGTCCTGAGACAATCTCCCCGCCGGCGTTGCAGGTGCACATCTCCTCTATCATGCCGAACTCCTGCCCGCACTTGGGGCAGCGAATCCGTATCGGCACGGCCCGGAACTCCAGTTCGGCTTCGGCCGCGGCCGTGCCCTTCTTCATCTCGTCGAAGTAGAACCGGACACAGTCGGGCACGACGCTGCCGCTCTCGCCCAGCAGCAGCCGGATTCGGCTTATGCGCTTCGCGCCGTGGTTCTTTGCCTCGTCCAGAGCCTGATTGAGCAGCGAACGGGTGATGGCGAGTTCATGCACGGAATTGACGATTTACGAGTGACGATTTCCGATCAGGAAACCCCGCTGACCGGGCGGGGACAATCGACAATCGCCAATCGTCATTCGACAATCTATGAGATGTCTTTCAGCATCTTCGACGCGATCGAATCCCGGGGGGCGCGCTGGAGCCATTCCTGGAGCAGGGCCCGGGCTTTGCTGGTATCGTGGATGTCGTCAAGGTACAACCGGTACAATGCCTCCAGCGGGTCCGGCCGGGTCGGGTCTCCGGCAATCGCGGCGCGATACGCCGCTTCAGCCCGGGCAAAATCACCCAGGCCCTGGTACGCCAGTCCGCGCCGCAGCGAGAGCTCCGGGTCTTTGTAGCCCTGGCCCTCGATTGAATCAAGATAGGTCAGGGCCTTCTCGTATTTGGCGTCCATCATCGCGAATACCGAGGCGTGATAGAACAGCGGTATCTTCCGGTCTTTGTCGAGGTCGAAGCCCAGCGCCTTTTCCAGCACCTCCAGTGCTTCAACGTTGCGGTCCGCCTTCTGGTACTCGCCAGCGAGCGCCAGATAGCTGGCCGCGTAGTTGATGAGGAGGCCGCGCGTGTTCTCATCCTTCTCCACTTTCGGGTCGAGCATCGACTGCATGACGTAAACGTCGTACAGCAGGTGCCTGGTTCGTTCCGCGTCAACCTGGTTCGTGCCCGCCTCCGGCACGACGCGGTTGACCAGCCCCTCAAGCCGCAGGTTCGGTTCGACGTCCTCGAGGTTATCGCGGGAGACCGTCGTAGCGTAGTAGACCGGCGAGCGCGGGTGGTATCCCGGGGTGAAGACCTTGGCCCTGAACTCCTCGGGCGTGCACGCATAGTCGCCGGGCCAGTTCAGCTTGATGCCCGCGCTGGTGGCGATGATGTCGCGCATCATGATGTCTTTGAGCAGGATTGTGCGGTTGTTCTTGCCGACGAACCCCTGGGGCAGCCGGTCAATCTGCGTTTCGGTGAATGAGATGGGAGCGCCCCACTGCTTGAGCTGCTTGCAGTACCAGTTGGTATTGAGCAGCGACAGGTTGGCGACCGCGACATTCTTGCCAAAGGTCGGGTCGTACCCGGCGACGCGCGACTGCACGGTCTGCATGAACCAGAGCGGGAACGTGTCGTTGTCGCCGTTGGTGAAGACGACGGCGTGTTCGCCGGGGCACGAAGCCAGCATGTTGTACCCGTACTCGGCCGGAATCCAGTCGCCGTGCCGGCTCACCGAGGCAATGTTCAGAAGCATCGGCACGAAGCCGAATGCCAGCAGCGCACCGGACGCGGCATAGGCCGGCAACGGTTTGAAGCGCAGCCGGTCAATGACCGTGCGCAGGAACGCGTAGGCCCCGACTCCGATGAAGATGGTGTAGAACACAAAGGAGAACGCGTAGAAGTAGTCTCGTTCGCGCACCTCCCGGTACTTCAGGTGCGGCCGGGGGTCGGACGGCGAGTACTTGAGGTTCAGGTAGGTAATCAGCCCGACCGACGCGACCAGAAACGCGACAAGGATAAGAACGAACGAGCGCTTCTCCTTCCGGAACTGGTGCCACATACCCCAGAGCCCCAATAGCGGCGGGATGAGACCGAGCAGCGCCTGCCAGCCGATGTGCAGGAAGATATCGAAGAACCGCGCGCTCCCCCATTGCCAGAAGAAGTAGCGCACATAAAACTTCACCTGTTCAAAGTAGGCCACGAACAGGCTGTACTGTGGGTTCTGGTTCATCCGCCACTCATCCTCGGTCAGGAACTGCGTCTTGCGCGGCACCAGCTTCATCGGGTCGTACTGCTCGCGCTTGAGCACGCTGACAAAGTCACGCCAGTTGGAAGGGTTGACCTCGTTGATGCTCGGGTGCTGGCCCGCCCGGATGAGCATGATGAACTGGACCGTACTGGCGAGCAACACGATGCCCAGCATTAGGCCGACGTACTTCATGTCCAGCTTTCGCTGCCGTCTCAGCCAGAACAGGTAGCCGGCGTAGGCGGCCACGAATGCGATTAGCAGGATGGGCGACTGCACCCAGCGCTCGATGAACGCCACGGTCGGCGAAGCCAGGAAAAGCACGGTGTCGTCCATCACCTTGTTCCCTGCCGCTACGTAGGCAATGACGAACACGAGGAAGAATATCCCGAGGCCGTAGAACACCGACCGCGTGTGCGTGGAACTCTCCATCACCCGGATTGACAGCCAGGTCGCCACCAGCATCAGCGGCACGGCGATGAACGTGCCGATTGAGAAGCCGAGCTCGGTCGCAGTGAGTATCGCCAGGTACCCGGCCACGAGTTCAAACAGCCGGAGCTGGATAACCGAATCGCGGTCCACTACCATCGCGAAAACCAACACCGCAAACAGCGTCATCATTGGCGTGAAGTGGATGCCGGTCGAGAGGAAGAGCAGGAATATGGCGGCCAGTATCAGTCGGTTGTCGCCGTCGGAGCGCTGGATGTGGTCGCGCCAGAGGAGCGCCATGTAGAGCACCGAGAGCGCGACTACCACGCAGGGACCGTACACCTCGGCCTCGACCGAGTTGTCCCAGAATGAGAACGCGAAGGCGCACGCCAGCGCGCCGAACACGCCCGCCACGTGCGGCAGCCAACGGTCGTAGCGACGTTCAGGATTGGCGTACGGCGAGATGAGTTTCATGACCAGGAGGTAGATGAGCCCGCAGGAGAACGCGCCGAACAGGACCGGTATCAGGTTGATACGGAAGGCGAACTCCCGGCTGGTCGGCAGCATCGAGAAGATGCGGCCGATGGTGACAAAGAGCGGCGTGCCCGGCGGGTGAGGGACTCCCATTATGCAGGCCGTCGCAATCAGTTCGCCGCAATCCCAGAAGGATGCGGTTGGCGCTACGGTTGACAGATACACGGCGAACACGACGGCAAACACCGCGGCGAAAACGATTATGCGTATTCTCCGGTCGTTCATCGGGCAGGCCTCCAGTAGCAGAAAAGGGTCAAGGGTTCAAGGGGTCAAGGGTTCAGGTGCTCGGCACCGTCGCCCGGGTTCGCAAGGTCATTCACGCAGGCTGATATTATCGGTGGAAGCGAAAAGAGTCAAATCGGGCGGAAAGTGCAAGGGACAAAGTGGTAAGGACAACGCAAGGACAAAGTCAGGGAAGTCAGGGCCTTGTCCTTACTACCTCGGCCTTTCCCTTCTGCTTTGTCCTTTGTCCTTGAGACTTCGTCCTTTCCCTCTTGTCTTGTCCTCTGTCCTTACTACTTTGTCCTTCTACGAGAGCGTCCGGAGCTGGCGGGCCGCCTCCGAATCCGATGGCACCCGGCGCAGCCAGTCTTCGAGCCGGGCCCGGCCTTTGGCGGTGTCGCGCAGCTTGTCGAGATAGAACCGGACCAGCGCCTGCACGAAATCGCCACGGCTCGGGTCCGCCGCGACTGCCTCGAGATACGCCGACTCGGCCTGCGCCAGGTTCTGCGTGGCTTCGTAGGCGATGCCGCGGCGCAGGGCGAACTCCGGCTGCTTGAAGCCCAGCGCCCGGATGGTGTCGAGCGCGGCGAGCGCGCGGTCGAAGTGCCCGTTCTCCAGCGCGAAGACCGAGTAGTGATATAGAACCGTGAGCCGCCGGTCCTTGTCCAGCTCCAGCCCGGCGGCAATGCTCAGGACTTCCTCGGCGTCGCGCGCCCGGTTCTGCTTCCGGTACTCATTGGCCAGGCCCATGAGACTCGCGGCGTAAGTCACCAGCAGGCCGCGGGTGTTCTCGTCCTTCTGCACGCGGCGGTCGAGAATCGACTTCATGCTGTAGACCGAGTCAACCAGGTACCGGGTCCTCGCCGCATCGACCTGCTCGGCGCCGGATTCCGGGACAACGCGGTACACGAGACCCTCAAGCCGCAGGTAGGGTTTCACGTCCTGCAGGCTGCGGGGTGAAACCGTGGTTGCGAAGTAGACCGGCGAACGCGCCCGGTAGCCGGGACCGAAGACCTTGGCCATGTACTCCTCGGCGGTGGAACCGTAGTCGTCCGGCCACTTCAGCTTGATTCCGCCCGCGGTCGCGACCATGTCGCGGATCATGACGTCCTCGAGCAGGAACGTCCGGTTGTTCTTGCCCGCGAACCCGCGCGGCAGCCGGTCAATCTCCGCTTCGGTGAACGAAATCGGCGCGCCCCAGCGCTTGAGCTGCTTGCAGTACCAGCTAGTATTCAGCAGCGAGAGTATTCCGACCCGGACGTTCTTGCCGAACTTCGGGTCGTAACGGGCGATGCGCGACGGCACCGTCTGCATGAACCAGAGCGGGAACGTGTCGTTGTCGCCGTTGGTGAAGACGACGGCGTGCTCGCCCGGGCACGAGGCCAGCATGTTGTATCCGTATTCGGCCGGAATCCAGTTACCGCGGCGGGTCACCTCCGGGTAGTTGAGAATCATCGGCACGAACCCGAATGCGAGCAGCACGCCGGACACGGCATACGCCGGCAACCGCTTGAAACGCAGCCGGTCAATAACCGTACGCAGGAACGCGTATGCCCCGACGCCGACGAAGATGGTGTAGAACACGAAGGAGAACGCGTAGAAGTAGTCTCGTTCGCGCACCTCCCGGTACTTAAGCATCGGCCGGGGGTCCGAGGTCGAGTACTTCAGATTGAGGTAGGTGATGAGCCCGACCGACGCGACGAGGAAAGCAACGAAGATGAGCGTGAACGACCGCTTCTCCCGCCGGAACTGGTACCACATGCCCCAGAGCCCCAGCAGCGGCGGTATCAGGCCGAGCAATGCCTGCCAGCGGACATGCAGGAAGATGTCGAAGAAGCGCTCGTTCCCCCACTGCCAGAAGAAGTAACGCAGGTAGAACTTCACCTGCTCGAAGTACGCGACGAAGAGACTGAAGCGCGGGTTCTGGTTCATGCGCCAGTCATCTTCGGTCAGGAACTGGGTCTTGCGCGGCACCAGCTTCATCGGGTCGTACTGCTCGCGCTTGAGCACGCTGACAAAGTCCCGCCAGTTCGACGGCTCGGCCTCGTTGATCGTCGGCGCCTGGCCGGCCCGGATGAGCATGATGAACTGCACCGTACCGGCGAGGAAGACGAGCGCGAGCATCAACCCGACGCACCTCATGTCCAGCTTGCCCTGCCGGCGCAGTTGGTACAGGTAGGCAGCGAAGCCTACGACGAACAGCACCACCATCACCGGCGAACGCACCCACCGCTCGATAAACGCCACGGTCGGCGAGGCGAGGAACAACACCGTGTCGTCCATTATCTTGTTGCCGGCCGCAACGTAGGCGATAACGAACACGAGGAAGAACAGCCCCAGGCCGTAGAGCACCGTCCGCGTCTTGTCCGACCGCTCCATCACCCGGATTGCGAGCCAGGTCGCCGCCAGCATCAGCGGCACAGCGATGAACGCGACGGCTGAGAAGCCCAGCTCGGTCGCGGTCAGTATCACGAGGTAACCGGCCACCAGCTCGAACAGCCGCAGCTGGAGCACCGACTGCCGGTCAACCACCAAAGCGAAGACCAGCACGGCGAATACCGTCATCATCGGCGTGAAGTGGATTCCGGTGGAAAGAAAGAGCAGGAAGATGGTCGCCAGCATCAGCCGGTTGTCGCTGCGCGGGCCCTGGTCGCGGTTTGCGGTTCCCAGGCCCCGGGCCGAGATGCGGTCCCACCAGACGAGCGCCATATAGAGCACCGAAAGCGCCACAACCACGCACGGGCCGTAGACCTCGGCTTCAACGCAGTTATCCCAGTACGAGTAGGCAAACGCGCACGCAAGCCCGGCAAAGGCTCCGGCGACGTGCGGCAGCCACTTATCGTAGCGACGCTCCGGGCCGGCGTAGAACGAGATGAGCTTGATGACAAGGAGATAGATGAGCCCGCAGGAGAAGGCGCCGAACAACACCGGTATCAGGGTAACCCGGAACGCGACTTCCCTGGACAACGGAAGCATCGAGAAGATGCGGCCCAGGGTCACGAACAGCGGCGTTCCCGGCGGGTGCGGCACGCCCATGATGTACGAAGCGGCGATCAGCTCGCCGCAGTCCCAGAAAGCCGCGGTCGGGGCCACGCTGTACAGATAGACCGCGAGCACCACTGCGACCACGCCGCCCAACACCAGCCAACGGACCCGTCCCTGGTTCATGCTCTAGAGCTCCTTTGCCAGCGCCTGTTGAATATTGTACTTAAGCTGCGATGGGGTCAGACCGGTCAGCAGCTCGCCGCGGCTGGCGAAACTGATCTTGCCTGCGGTTTCGGACACGATGACCGCAATCGCGTCGGTCACGGTTGCCACGCCCAGCCCGGCCCGGTGCCGCATCCCGAGCGCGCCCTCGACGTACCGCTCCTCGGAAAGCGGCAGGGTGCAGCTTGCGGCGACGACCTGGCTGCCGCTGATGATGACCGCGCCGTCGTGCAGCGGCGCCGGGGGCGTGAAAATCGAAACGAGCAGCGGCGCCGAGACCCGCGCCTCCACCCGGGTTCCGGTCTCGATGTACTCGCGCAGGCCGATGTCCCGCTCAATCACTATCAGCGCGCCGGTCTTGTGGTCCTTCATCTGGGCCGCGGCGTCAACAATCTCGTCAATCGTGGCCGCGTCCGCGCCCGGCTTGAGCAGAAACCGCAGCGGCCGATACCGGCCGAACCGCGACAGGATGTTCCGAATCTCCGGCTGAAAGATGATGACGAAGGCCACAATCCAGACTGTGGTCAGCGAGTTCACAATCAACCCGAGCGCCTTGAAGTCGAACCAGCGGGAGATGAACGACACGGCCACGAGGAAAAAGAGCGCGTACAGCATCCGGATAGCGCGCGAGCCCTTGAGGAACCGCAGGAAATAGTAGGCGAGCAGCGCCACGAGCAGTATGTCAATGGCGTCAACCAGCCGGAACCTGAGAAAGGAAACCATCTAGTTCCTAAGGCCGATGGCGTCCGCCAGCTTCAAGGCCTTCACCACCGGTTTGACGTCATGCACCCGCACGATGTTGGCGCCGTTATAGGCCGCGAGCACGCACGCGGCAATCGTCCCTTCGAGTCTGGAGTCCGGATTCTGGATTCTGGACTCCGGACTCTGAACTATCCGCTCTCCGGTGACCGCGCCGATGAATCGCTTGCGGGAAGGGCCGACGACAACCGGCGCGCCCAGAGAATCGAGTTCGGCCAGCCGCCGCAGGATTTCAAGGTTATGGTCCAGGGTCTTGCCGAACCCGATGCCGGGGTCAACGAGCATCTGCGAACGCTCGATGCCGGCCGCCTCTCCCCTGCCGAGCGCGTCCGAAAGGAACGCGACAACCTCAGCCATTAAGTCGGAATACTGCGGGTTCTTCTGCATGGTGCGGGGCCGGCCTTTCATGTGCATCAGTATACACGGAACACCCGAACGCGCCACAACCGCGCCCATCCGCGGGTCGCCGAGCGCCGAAACGTCATTCACCATGTTCGCGCCCTCGCCCAGCGCCACCCTCGCTACAGCCGCGCTGGTAGTATCAACCGACACCGGCGCTTTGACCCGCTTCTTCACGGCCCGCAGTACCGGCAAGAGCCTCGCCAACTGCTCATCTGCCGGCACCGGCTTCGAACCGGGACGGGTTGATTCCGCGCCGATGTCAATGAAGTCCGCGCCCTCCGCTGCCATCGCGACCGCGCGGTCGAACGCGGCCCGCGGCTCAAGGAACCGTCCGCCGTCCGAAAACGAATCGGGCGTGACATTCAGAATGCCCATCACGTACGTACGCCGTCCCAGGTCAACGGTCTTTCGTCCCAGCCTGATGGCGCGGTTCGGCGTCCGCACCGCTCCGCTTAACTCGAGCAGCCCGGGAATCAGCCGCGCCACGCATTCTGGCTGCCCTGCCAGTCGGTGCAGCAACGCCCGCAACTGCCTTATTGTCACCAGAAGAACGGCGTCGGTATGCCTGACCCGCCCCGATACCACTGCCCGGTTCACGGCGCAATCCCCGCCGCACGCAATCGCGGTCTGCTTCAGGATGTTTGCTCCCGCCGTCGACAGGCCCTCAAGCTTGATTGCCACGACCCGGCTCTTGGCGCGGAATATCGGCCAGCTCAGCGGGTCAGCGCCGACCCGCGCGAGCTCCTGCTCGAAGTCGGCCCGGCTGCCGATGGACAACAAACGCACGTGAACTTATATGCTAACTCCCCCCCAAAGTCAAGGATAGCACACCGAGCGTAACCAGACAACGGGTCGGCCCGAGTGACAGTATCAGATACCGAAGATGACACTTCCTCGGGCTTGCGCTTGAGCTTGTACTTGTGCCGGCTCCGTGCCGTGCTTGACAGCGTGCCTCTTCCGTCGCACAATTCTATCGATGACCGGGCCATATCAGACGTTGACTGGAGGCGCAATGAAGAGCAGCGACCAGAACGAATCCGCGGTGGGCCGTGGCGCGGTCCTGTTTGTCCTCGCGCTGTCGTCGTGCCTGCTCTCGGTCTGCAAACGCAATCATCCGCCAACGGTTCCTCAGGTCGCCGGTCAGTCGTTGGGCCGCCCCGGAGACACCGTGCGGATGTCGGCCTTATCTACGGACCGGGACGGCGACCTTGTCTCATATCTGTTCGCGTGGGGTGATACCAGTAGCGCTGAATGGTCGCCCGACTATCCCGGCGGGGTGACCGTGACCCGAGGGCACGTGTACGCTGACTCGGGTTCGTATTCGGTCCGAGCACGGGCAAGAGACGACAAGGAGTCAGAATCGGACTGGTCGGACTCCGTGTACGTGCTGGTCGGGTACTTCCCGCCGGGCGTGCCGAGCGTTCCCGCCGGGCCGACGTCGGGAGAAACCGGGACACCGTATCAGTTCTCAACAGAAGCCTCAAGTCCATTCAGAGAAAGTATCTTCATCCAGTTCGACTGGGGCGGGAACCTGGGAGGCTGGAGCGGACCAGTCGCCAGTGACTCCCCCTATATCGTCACGCAGACGTTTGACACCAGTGGTCGCTACTCCGTGAAAGCCCGAGCCAAAGACAGACTGGATAGCACGTCCGCATGGTCAGGCGCGCTGTCAGTCGACATAGTGGCGGTGGAACCACACGTCCCGGCGAAGCCCATCGGGCCACGCGAAGTCGAGGTAGACGACACGGCTGCCTACTCGTCGGTAACGACCGACCCGAACGGGTGCAGAGTGCTGTACGTGTTCGACTGGGGCGACGGCGTGGCGGATACTACCGCTCTGCTCAGGTCCGGAGACACTGCTACCGCGACCCACGCCTGGTCCGGAATCGGCACTTTCCCCGTCAGGGTCAAAGCCGAGAACGAGCGGGGCAGGTGGAGTATCAACTGGTCCGACACGCTGAACGTCGCGGTCGACACCCATCCCGCTGCGAATCACGTGCCCGACCCGCCCCTGAAGCCAACCCACACCGGTCCGGACTCGGTCGGAAAGCCTGAGGTCTTCACGACCTCGGCCACCGACCCGGACGGCGATACGGTCCAAATAAAGTTCTACTTCGGCGAAGGCGGGACGCCGAGCTATGGCCCGCTGCTGGCCAGCGGCGCGACCTACACTGACACGGTCGTCTACATGACCAGCGGCTACAAGGTCGTGTATGCCGTCGCCATGGACGCGCGCGGCGACACGTCGGCCTGGTCCGCGCCGGACAGCATCTTCATCAACTCCCCGAACGTCCCGCCGCATGCCCCGACCATCGTCACGCGTTACATGCCGGCGAAGGGCATCGCCAACGGTCCGAGGTATCGGCTCTATGCCAACGCGTACGACGAGTACGGCGACAGCCTCTACTACCGCTGGTACTTCGACGGCACCGACTCGGTCACGTCCAGGGTATTCCCCAGCGGCGTTGACGGCTACGCCGAGTGGACCCCGACCACCGAAAACCACACCTACGCCCTGCAGGTCCGCGTCTTCGACGTCACCGGCAAGACCAATGACACGCTGCCGATGACCACATTCCAGACGGTCACCGAAGGCCAGGTCATCTGGGGCATCGCGGCGGAGTTCATCGCCTCGCCGGCAATCGGCACTTCGCACTGGAGGGGCGG